>ENA-UEQW01002109-UEQW01002109.1-human-gut-metagenome-genome-assembly--contig:-NODE-2109-length-15534-cov-4.781394_pt1 | contig 15534 bp, 10 predicted proteins | sample MGYA00242947_ERZ507947 | MGnify/ENA primary metagenome ERZ507947 (study PRJEB26167, sample SAMN06115421) | human gut metagenome | host: Homo sapiens | place: China:Guizhou | collected 2015-03-17... | reverse complement strand
GGCTGGAATTAATAGATTGGCATAGTGATTTTTACTAAGACCGGCTAACGTTTTATGAATTGGAGTATGAATAAAATTTTAGCGGGTTTGATTATTAAGATAGATAATAGATGTGAGTGATGAGTTGGAAAACAATATGTTGGGAAGCGATATTACTTGGCTTTCTCTTTAGTTGTACGGGGTCGGATAAGGATCCTATGGATAGAAAATACCAAATTGACTATGACTATCTGAAAAGCAATTTTCAGCAACCGGATAGAACCTATGGTGTCAATTGCTGGTGGTGGTGGTTGAATGGAAACGTGACAAAAGAAGCTATCACGAAAGATTTGGAAGCGATGAAATCCCGGAATTTCCAGGGAGCGATGATCTTTGATGCCGGTGGACATAATCAGCGGGGGAATAAGGACATCCCTGCCGGACCGCTTTTCGGAAGTGAGGAATGGACGGAGCTTTTTGTTTTTGCATTGGATGAGGCCAAGCGTTTAGGATTGGAGATCGGTTTCAATATCCAGAGTGGATGGAACCTAGGGGGACCGTGTGTCACTCCGCAGTATGCAGCCAAGCAACTGACTTATTCCGAACGAAAGGTGACAGGAGGAAAAACGCTTCGTCTGCAATTGGCTGAACCTGATATTTATAAAGGGTTTTACAAGGATATTGTCGTTCTTGCTTTCCCATCGAATAAAGAAAACAAAACGAATGAACCGGTCAGTAATCTGGATCTGAAGTTAGGTTTTCATGAACTGGGAGGCTCTGCTCCCGACTGCCGTTTTTTATTGGAGAATAATACGCGTGGCAGAGAAAAGAAAACGGATAAAACGATATATCTTATTGATATAGCTCGGATAGTTGACCTTACAACGCAGATGGATGAAAAAGGCTTGCTCAGTTGGGACGCTCCTGAAGGCGACTGGAATATTATGCGTATTGGTTATACTTGTACTCGATCGGAAGTTTCTACCTCTAGTAGGGATTGGCAAGGCAATGTCCTGGATTACATGGATCGGAACGCATTTGATTATTATTGGAATACGATCGTTGAACCGATCCTCCAGGCGGCAGGTGAAAAGCATGTGGGATCGACATTAAAATTTATGGAGACGGACAGTTGGGAGTGTGGAGGAATGAACTGGACGGATGCTTTTGCCGATGAGTTTCGTTCATATTGCGGATACGATTTGAAACTATATTTGCCTCTTATTGCCGGGCATGTCGTGGATAATATCGATACTTCTAATGCTTTTCTGGCTGATTTCCGCAAGACAATAGCACATCTGGTCGCCACGAATCATTATGCCTGCTTTGCCGAACATGCCCATCAGCATAACATGGGGATCCAACCGGAGTCGGCAGGACCTCATGCCGGACCGTTGGACGGTATGAAGAATTATGGCTTCAGTGATATTGTGATGAGCGAGTTCTGGTCGCCATCCCCGCACCGTCCGCGGCCGCAGGATCGTTTCTTTATCAAGCAGGCCTCTTCCGCCGCCCATATTTATGGAAAGAAGATTGTGGGAGCCGAATCTTTCACGACGATCGGTCCGCATTGGAACGATGAACTGTGGCATGACCAGAAATCGGCATTCGACCATGAAATATGTGCCGGTCTGAACCGGGTGTATTTCCATACCTTTACTTGTTCTCCTGCGGAGCAGGGAATACCAGGACAGGAATATTTTGCCGGTACACATGTGAACCCGCGTGTTACCTGGTGGAGTAAATCGGCTCCTTTCATCGATTACATGCATCGTGTACAGATGTTGGCGCAGGAAGGAACGTTCGTTGCCGATATCCTTTATTATTATGGCGATCACGTCCCGAATGTCTATCCGTTTAAACATTCGGATATGCCCGGTGCGATGTTTGGTTTTGATTACGATGTGACGGATGAAAACATTTTGATGAAATTAGGTGTCAAAGATGGCGACATTGTAGTTCCGGGTGGCAGGAAATATAAAGTGTTGGTTTTACCAGATCACCGGATCTTGTCGTTACCAGTATTGAAGAAGTTGGAAATGTTGGTAAAAGAAGGTGCTTCTGTTCTCGGTCCGAAACCACAGAAAGCCGTATCGCTGTTCGGAGGAGAGAAAGGTGCTGCTGAGTTCAAAAAATTGGTGGACCTGCTTTGGGGAACGACAATCGGGACAACCGGACAGAATCAATATGGCAAGGGGTTTGTCTCTTGGGGGATAACTGCCAAGGAATACCTTCTTTCCCGGAATCAACCGGTTGATTTCGCTGTCGAAGGAAACGATAGTAAGACGGATTTTGATTACATCCATTATGTGATCGATGATGCTCATGTTTATTTTGTCAGCAACCAGACAACGGAACGGCAAAAGATCGACGCATGTTTCCGCGTATCGGGATTACAGCCGGAGTTATGGAATGCCCTTACCGGAGAGATACGTGAGGCCGGGGCTTTCACCCAGAAAGATGAAAAGACGGTCGTCCCCTTAACACTGGAACCTTACGGTTCTATGTTCGTGGTGTTCCATAAGAAGATTGATCGGAACAAGCAAGGAGCGAAAGCCGGCAATGATCCTGATTATGAGATTTTGCAAACGTTGGATGGCGCCTGGACTGTCAATTTCGATCCGGAATGGGGAGGTCCGTCGTCTGTTGTCTTCCCGGAATTAATAGACTGGACGAGGCATTCGGATAAGAGAATCAAATATTTTTCGGGAACAGCAGTCTATAATAAGAAATTTACTGTTAATTTTGAAAAGAATCCCGCAAACCGGTATTACCTGCAACTCGAAAATGTAAAGGATGTCGGGATTGCCTCTGTCTGTATTAACGGGAAAGACAAGGGAATTGTTTGGACAAAGCCTTTCCGTGTGGATATAACAGACGGTTTGAAGGAAGGAGAAAACGATGTGGTTGTGGAAGTGACCAATTCCTGGTTTAACCGGGTGGCAGGTGATGAGATGGCGGTGTCCCCGACTAAATATACACAAACGAATATCGTTTTGGGAAATGACTTTAGAGGAAACGCAGTATCCGAGATTACGTTGGAACCTTCCGGTTTATTGGGGCCAGTGACGATACAGGTTGCGGTGGAACAGAAGTAGGAGAGCAGGATACCGATGATGTGATATCTTCAAAAATAAAACAGGATATGAATATAAAAAGACTGATTATGATTACTTTCCTGTTTGCCTGCTATGGTGCAGGAATGGTAGGGAGTAACAAGATAGACCGGAAAGCGCTTGTCATGCGCCATAATGTGACACAGACGCATATTGACAAATTATCCCCTCTTTCCGTTGGGAACGGACGCTTCTGCTATACAGCCGACATAACGGGGATGCAAACCTTCCCGGAATTGTACAGGGAAGGGATTCCTTTATCGACAATGTCGGAATGGGGCTGGCATCGCTTTCCGAATACGGAAAACTATCAGTTGTCTGATGTCTTCAAATATGTGGATGCTTACGGTAAGAAAGTCCCTTATCCGATCGGTTCTTCTCCTGGTCGTGAATATCTTCGTGCCAATCCCCATCAAACGGGATTGGCTTTGATCGGTTTGCAGAAGGTGGAAGGAAAGACGCTTTCGGAGAGAGAACTGAGTGAATCTTGTCAGCAGTTGAATGTTTGGGAAGGAACGTTGGAAAGCCGTTTTAAGCTGTCCGGCTCTCCTGTAGAAGTCACGACACTTTGTCATCCGGATAAGGATGAGTTGGCCTATCGTTTGAAATCTCCTCTCTTTTCCGAAAAAAGGCTGGGAGTACGGATATGTTTCCCTTTTCCCAGTGTTGCATTTGGCAAGGAACCGGCTGTCTGGGATATGGAAGACAGCCATCGGTCGTGGATTGTCCGAGGTGGTGACAACGATTGGATTATTAAACACCAGACGGATGATTTTGTCTATTATTGCCGTATACGGACATCCGTGAAGGCTGCTTTGAAAGAAACATCCCGTCATAATTATTTCTTGGAATTACTTTCCGGTAAAGATGAATTTACGCTGTTGGTCGATTTTTCGACAGATGAGAATACGTTGAATATTTCTGATGATTATGTCTCTGCTGTCCGGGCAAACCGACAAGCATGGGAAGCTTTCTGGATGAGCGGTGGTGCTGTCGATCTGTCGGGCAGTAAAGACCGTCGTTGGAAGGAATTGGAACGCCGGATCGTTCTGTCGCAGTATTTGACCGCTATCCAGTCCCGGCAACAGTATCCGCCTCAGGAGACGGGTTTGACCTGCAATAGCTGGTATGGCAAATTCCATCTGGAGATGCATTGGTGGCATTCTGTTCATTTTGCTTTGTGGGATCGGCCCGCTTACCTGTCGAATACCTTAGGTTGGTACGATGAGATTTTTGAAGTGGCAAAAGCGTATGCTGCCACACAAGGATATAAAGGAGTCCGTTGGCCGAAGATGATTGGTCCGGACGGTATGGAGGCCCCTTCCGGTGTCGGTCCCTTATTGGTCTGGCAGCAACCGCATCCGATTTTTTATGCGGAATTGCTTTATCGGGAAAATCCGACACAAGAGACATTGAACCGGTTTGGTGACCTGATAGATGCGACGGCTGAGTTTATGTTCGATTATGCTCATTGGGATGCCTCCCGGAAATGCTATGTTCTGGGACCTCCGATCATCTCCGCCCGTGAAGGAAACAGTGGAACTTTCCGTGAAAATATCAATCCTGCTTTCGAATTGGCATATTGGAGCTGGGGGTTGAAAAAGGCGAATGATTGGAGAGAGAGGATGGGACGGGAACGGAATGCCGATTGGGATCGGATGGCAGATCAGATGGCTCCCTGGCCTGTTGTCAATGGCGTTTATGTCGAGGCTGAATCTGTATTAGAGAAAGACGGAGGACATCCGACTCAATTGGCCGCTTACGGTTTCCTTCCGGCATCGGCTTATTTGGATAAGGAAGTTATGCGTAAAACGTTGCGCCATGTTCTGGACAATTGGGACTGGGCTGATACTTGGGGATGGGATTTCCCTTTGATAGCCATGACTGCCATCCGCTTGAATGAGCCGGAGTGGGCGTTGGAAGCTTTGTTGAAGAGTGTACAGAAAAATACTTATCTGCCTAATGGACACAATTTCCAGAATGAAGGACTTCCGCTTTACCTGCCGGGAAATGGTGGCTTGCTTACCGTTGTCGCGATGATGTGTGCCGGTTGGGACGGTTGTACGGAAGGAAATCCCGGATTCCCTAAAAACGGACAGTGGAATGTGAAATGGGAGGGCTTGAAACCGGCCCTTTAAGGGTATAGATAAAAAAATAGGCATCAGTAAATAATCCGATGCCCATCTCTTTCCGATCCGATGCCCATCGTTTTTTCATCCGATGGGCATCGGATAATTTTTTACTTTGCTTTCAGTTCTTCTTCTTTTAACTCTTCTTCCTCGACTTCTTTAACCTTGCGGAACAAGTCTGAAGCGAAGATAAAATCGTTCAATGCTTTGTTCTTGGAAGTAATGACCTCTTTGCTGTTCCCCTGCCATTCTTTTACGCCTTCTTTGATGAAGATAATGTTTTCACCGATATTCATGACGGAATTCATGTCATGTGTGTTGATGATAGTCGTCATTTTGTATTCAGCGGTGATATCGTGGATCAGGTCGTCGATAATCAGCGAAGTTTTGGGGTCCAGGCCGGAGTTCGGTTCGTCACAGAACAGATATTTAGGGTTCAGGGCGATCGCGCGGGCAATGGCAGCACGCTTCATCATACCGCCGCTGATCTCAGAAGGATAGAGGTGGCCGGCTTCCGACAGGTTCACACGGTCCAGACAGAACTGGGCACGCTTCAAACGATCTTTGTAAGTGTCGTTTGAGAACATGTCCAGCGGGAACATGACATTTTCCAACACCGTCATGCTGTCGAATAAGGCCGATCCTTGAAACAACATACCCATTTCACGTCTCAGCATGTTCAGTTCATGCTTGCCCATCGAGGTCAGATCACGTCCGTCGTACAGGATTTCTCCGGAGTCTGGGCGCATCAGTCCGATAATATTTTTAATAAGTACCGTTTTGCCGGAACCGCTTCGCCCGATAATCAGGTTTGTTTTTCCCGTTTCGAATACAGCACTGATGTCATTCAGGACAACTCGTCCTTCAAAGGACTTGGTGATATGTTTTACTTCTACCATTTTTTATGTCAGCATTAAGTTGGTTAAGATCACGTCGGCCAGCAGAATCATGATACTGCTCATAACGACCGCGTTCGTACTGGCTTTACCTACTTCCAGTGCACCGCCTTTTACATTGTAACCGAAGTAGGCGGCTATGGATGAAATAATAAATGCATACACAACGGATTTAATGATGGAGTACCAGATGTAGAACTCATTGAAATAGAACTGTAAACCATATTCGAAAGAAGCGGGTGTCATACCTGTTCCTGTGGAATGGCTGGCTGCGATACCTCCCAAAATACCGGTGAACATACTGAAGATAACCAATACCGGAATGAAAGTCATCATACCGACCATCTTCGGCAGGATCAGGAAATTGGCGGAGTTGACTCCCATGATCTCCATCGCGTCGATCTGCTCCGTCACACGCATGGTCCCGATCTCGGAGGCAATGTTGCTGCCGACTTTACCCGCCAGAATCAACGACATGATGGAAGAAGAAAATTCCAGCAGGATAATTTCACGCGTTGTATATCCTATCGTAAATTTAGGAATGAGCGGCGAACTGATATTCAGTGAAATCTGGATGGCAATAACCGTACCGATAAAAATGGAAATGATGACAACGATCCAAAGGGAATCGACTCCTAATTTATATATTTCCTTTATCAACTGCTTAAAGAACATGCTCCACCGGTTGGGTACGGAGATGCATTTCCCCATCAACATGACATATTCACCTACTTGATGTAATGCTTTATTCATTATTTTATGTTTCTATTCAATTACAGTCTGCAAATATAACGCAATTCTGGGAACAACTGTTCATTTCAGGCTTGATACTTCTGGTTTGCATTTAATCTAAACTGGGCTGTAAGTCAATAAAAGCGTAGTGAACGATTTGTATAGAAGGAATTAATTCCGTTTCTTTGTGGCAAAGATTTTGGATATGGCAGACGAACAACAAATGGTGCTCCGTACGGAGGATCTCGTTAAAAAATATAAGACACGTACCGTTGTAAATCATGTTTCGATCAATGTGAAGCAGGGAGAGATCGTGGGATTGCTTGGCCCTAATGGAGCTGGGAAAACGACTACTTTCTATATGACGGTAGGGTTGGTGACTCCCAATGAAGGAAAGATATTCTTGAACGATATGGAGATCACGAAGTTTCCGGTGTATAAACGCGCTCGTAATGGTATTGGCTACTTAGCTCAGGAGGCGTCTATTTTCCGTAAAATGACGGTGGAGGATAACATTCGTTCCGTATTGGAAATGACAGAGACAACACCCGAATACCAGAAAGAAAAATTGGAGAGTCTGATTGCCGAATTTGGTCTGAATAAAGTGCGGAAGAATTTGGGCGACCAGTTGTCCGGAGGTGAACGCCGGCGTGCGGAGATCGCTCGCTGTCTGGCTATCGATCCGAAATTTATCATGCTTGACGAACCGTTTGCCGGGGTAGACCCGATTGCCGTACAAGATATCCAGAGCATTGTCGCAAAGCTGAAACATAAGAATATCGGGATTCTGATCACAGATCATAACGTATATGAGACTTTGAGTATCTGTGACCGTGCCTATCTGCTGTTCGAAGGGAAAGTGCTTTTTCAGGGAACTGCCGAGCAGTTGGCCGAAAATGAAATTGTGCGTGAAAAATATCTGGGTAAGGATTTTGTTCTCCGCAAAAAAGACTTTTAAGAATTAAGATTAGACGATCTGATAATTTTCAATTTCTGACAGCAGCGAACAAAGAAAAATAGCGCAACGATCGCCACGATTGTGTAGGGCAACAAATTCTGTGTGGAAATATCTCCGGTAATGAATTCGTTGTCTTTTAATTTGGCATCCGACATGCTGATGACAGCAATTGCATTGTTAACGAAGTGGGCAAATACCGGTATCCAGATGTTCCGGGTCCAATAAAGTAAATATCCGAAATAAGCTCCTAACAGCATACGTGGAAGGAAGCCGAAAAACTGCATGTGGAAGGTACTGAAAATGATGGCTGCACTCCAGATGATGATATGATGATTGTACGTCCATTTTTCGATTATCCGTTGCAAAGCGCCCCTGAAAAGGAATTCTTCCGTAATGCCGGCAGCTACCGCGATAACGATCAGGTTAAAAAACAAAGTTATGATCCCTCTTCCGGCCAACAATTTCAGAGTCAGTTGTTCGGCCGTTTCCTCTTGTAACCGCATCCAGTTTTCTATGGGTTCCATAAAAGATGGCAGTTCCATCTGCTTATTCAGTATTCCGGTCAGGCTGATGGAAGGAGTGATCAAAAATATGCTGAGAAATGTGAGAAGCAATATGTGTCCTTTAGGCATTTTCCCGATCGACAGATATTCTTTCGGATTGTAGCTGCACAGCCACGCAAGTGCCAATGCAGGAAAGAGGAATGTGCCGAGGGCTGAAATAAGTTGCAACAGGCGCATCATGTCCGAATACTGCGTAATATCGGCGTGCAGACCATAGATCATATAGAATAATCCCATTGCAATCAGCGATGAGAAAACTGCGCCTGCCAGAATCAGGAGAAGCAGGACGGTCAATTGGAAGATGGCCGGTTTTCCGGCATATATACCTTTTAAGAACATATTTTTGAGCATAAAAAAACTTCTGCTCAAAGTTAAGCAGAAGTTTCTTATTTTTTCCCGGAAAAGTAATTATTTAGGACGAGCCTCTTTTATTACTATCTGGCGGCCTTCATATTCTGCTTCGTTCAACTCGGCGATTGCTTTTTTCGCAGCTTCATCGTCCGGCATTTCAACGAAACCAAAACCTTTTGATTTGCCTGTTTCACGGTCTTTGATGATCTTTACGGATTCAACCGTACCGTATTCTTCCATTACTTGTTTCAAATCATCTTCCCGAACACGATAGTTCAGGTTTCCAACATAGATGTTCATAAAAATAGAAATTAAAAAATAAAATTGTTACTTCAATGAAAGTAGTAAACCGGAATTTCGTAACAGTGAGAGATATTCGACAAGTAACGAGTAAATGAAGAAATAAAAAACAATGTTAGGTCCGTTCAAGGTTAATGCCCTTTCACATCGCAAAGGAATACATTTATTTTAGATAAACAACAATTTATCCTGAAAAAAATAATATTGCTCCTAAATTCATCTCGGTTATAACAATTTAAGCAAACAATTTGCGAGATTAAAAGATTAAGTCTAATTTTGCACCCTAAAATTCGAACAAGACTATTAATTAAATAAATCATTCAGAATGAACGTTTCGCTTAAAAACATTGATGCTACAAAAGGCATTGTGAAATTGGAAATAGTGAAAGCTGACTATGCAGACAAGGTTGAAAAGAGCCTTCGCAGCTTCCGTCAGAAAGCAGAGATGCCGGGTTTCCGTAAAGGGATGGTCCCAATGGGTATGGTAAAGAAAATGTATGGCAAGCATGTGTTGGTTGAAGAAATCAACAAATTGGTTTCTGAAAACTTGTACAACTATATCCGTGAAAACAAACTGAACATTTTGGGCGAACCGCTGCCTAACGAAACTGAACAGAAAGAAATCAACTTCGATACTCAGGAAGACTTCGAATTTTGTTTTGATGTAGCGCTGGCTCCGGAAATCAAGATCGAATTGTCCAAAAATGACAAGGTTCCTTATTACCAGGTGAATATCGACGACGAAATGATCGGCAAACAAGTCGAGGCTTACCAGGCTAATTTCGGAACGTACGACCAGGTTGAGGATGTAGAAGAAAAAGACTTGGTGAAAGGTACGGTAGCCGAACTGGAAAACGGTTCTCCGAAAGAAGGCGGTATCGTTGTTGAAGAGGCTGTTTTGATGCCGATGTACATAAAGGATGAAGCTGAAAAAGCTAAATTCATCGGTGCAAAGAAGAACTCTGTGATCGTATTCAATCCGAATAAGGCCTACGAAGGTGCAGAAGCAGAAATCGCTTCTTTCTTGAAAGTGAATAAGGAAGCCGTCAGTGGTATCACAGGCGATTTTAGCTTTGAAATCACGGAGGTGACTCGTCATAAGAATGCAGAGCTGAACCAGGAATTGTTCGACAAAGTCTTCGGTGAAGGCGTTGTTACCAGCGAAGAAGAATTTAAGAACAAGATCCGCGAAGCTTTGGCTGAGCAGTTCACTCCGCAGAGCGACTTCAAGTTCTTGGTCGATGCCCGTGACCTGCTGGTTCAGAAGGCCGGTGAACTTTCGTTTGCCGAAGACCTGTTAAAGCGTTGGTTGCTGGTTGCCAATGAAAAGAATACGAAAGAAAAGATCGACGAAGAATATCCTCGGATCATAGAAGACTTGAAATATCAGCTGATCAAAGAAAATCTGGTGAAGGAAAACGGATTGAAAGTTGAAGATGCTGATATCGAAGGCTTCGCTAAACGTGTAGCTAAAGCCCAGTTCGCCCAGTATGGAATGCTTTCCGTACCGGAAGACGTATTGGCTAACTATGCTAAAGACATTTTGAAAAACAAGCAGACGCTGCAGAATATCATTGACCGTGCAGTTGAAGAAAAACTGGCAGGCTGGTTGAAAGAACAAGTCGAACTGGATACCAAGGAGGTGACAGCCGACGAATTCAACAAACTTTTTGAAGAATAAGACTACCTGAAAAAGCGGCAGCAGCAGCTTTTTTATCTAAAAAGGGCTTTCTCTCGAAAAAATATCTTACCGGACAGCAAATAAGTTGTTTCTTTCAGAAATTTATTTATAACTTTGTTATTCCGATAAGTAAGAGAGGAATCCCTTTTTTTATGACTTTTCGGTAACACAATAAGACTATAGATTATGGAAGATTTCAGAAAGTATGCAACGAAGCATTTAGGGATGAACAGTAATGCGCTGGACAGTTATATGAATATAACCAGCAGTTACATATCTCCGACGATTATCGAAGAGCGTCAATTGAACGTTGCTCAGATGGACGTTTTTTCACGGTTGATGATGGACCGTATCATTTTTTTAGGTACACAGGTTGACGATTATACGGCAAATGTAATCCAGGCACAGTTGTTGTATCTGGATTCAAGCGATCCGGGCAAGGATATTTCAATTTATATCAATTCTCCGGGTGGCTCTGTTTATGCAGGATATGGTATTTATGACACGATGCAGTTTATCAGTAGTGACGTGTCGACTATCTGTACGGGTATGGCAGCTTCTTTTGCTGCGGTATTGCTGGTCGCCGGAACGAAAGGCAAGCGTATGGCCTTGCCTCATTCCCGCGTGATGATTCACCAGCCGTTAGGCGGTGCGCAGGGACAGGCTTCGGATATTGAGATCACGGCTCGTGAAATCCTGAAAGTAAAGAAGGAACTCTACACAATCATATCAACTCATTCAGGTCAACCTTATGAAAAGGTTGAACACGATAGTGACCGTGACTATTGGATGACGGCAGAGGAAGCTTTGGCTTACGGTATGATCGACAAGGTTCTGGTTCGTAATAAATAATATTAATGTAAGGGGCTGCGTTAAAAGTCCCTTGTCCCTTGTATCGAATGCGGGAACAGGAGCTTTTAACGTACTCTCTTTAAAAAACAAATACGGAATGGCCAAAACAGGCGATAGCTGTACGTTTTGCGGACGCGGTAGCCGGGACGTTAATATGTTGATTAACGGGATTTCCGGTGCTATTTGCGATGAATGTGCACAGCAAGCGTACGAAATAGTAAAAGAACAAATGCCTGGCAAGGGGAGTTCTTTTGGATTAAACCAGAAAGATCTGCCTAAGCCTGAGGATATTAAGACTTTTCTGGACCAATATGTGATAGGTCAGGACGACGCTAAACGTTATCTGTCGGTTGCTGTGTATAACCATTACAAACGTTTGATCCAGAAAGTAACATCGGATGATGTTGAGATCGAGAAATCGAATATTATTATGGTGGGTGCTACGGGGACAGGTAAAACGCTACTTGCCCGTACGATCGCCAAATTGCTCCATGTCCCGTTTGCCATTGTAGATGCGACGGTCTTGACAGAAGCCGGTTATGTAGGGGAGGATATAGAAAGCATTTTGACCCGTCTGTTGCAGGCTGCCGATTATGATGTCGAAGCGGCACAGCGTGGTATCGTATTTATCGATGAAATAGATAAGATCGCCCGTAAGAGCGATAATCCTTCCATTACCCGTGATGTAAGCGGTGAAGGTGTGCAGCAGGGCTTGCTGAAGCTCTTGGAAGGTTCCATCGTGAACGTACCCCCGCAGGGTGGGCGCAAGCATCCGGAGCAGAAAATGATTGCCGTGGATACGAAAAATATCCTGTTTGTATGTGGTGGCGCTTTCGACGGAATAGAGAAGAAAATCGCCCAGCGTTTGAATACACGTGTAGTAGGATACGCCGCAAACGAAAACACGGCGCAGGTGGATCGCAACAATCTGCTGAAATACATTACACCAACCGACTTGAAATCGTTTGGCCTGATTCCGGAAATCATCGGACGTCTGCCTATCTTGACCTATTTGAACCCGTTGGATAGGAGTACGCTTCGTAATATCTTGACGGAACCGAAGAACTCGATCATCAAGCAATATATCAAATTGTTTGCGATGGATGATATTGAACTGACATTTGACGAAGACGTGTTCGAATTTATAGTCGATAAGGCACTTGAGTTTAAGTTGGGAGCACGTGGCTTACGTTCCATTGTGGAGGCTGTGATGATGGATGCCATGTACAGTATGCCGTCTGCAAATGAAAAGACACTCCATGTCACGTTGGAGTATGCGAAGGAAAAGTTTGAAAAATCGGACGTAAACCGTCTGCAGATGACCTGACGGCGGTTTTTAAAATATGAATAGTATGGCGAAGAAGGATAATTTGACAGAAGAGCTCAAAAAACATTTTGGTTTTGATACCTTTAAAGGAAATCAGAGAGCAATCATCGAAAATGTACTGGCAGGAAATGATACATTTGTGTTGATGCCGACCGGAGGAGGAAAATCTTTGTGTTATCAACTGCCTTCTCTTATGATGCAGGGGACGGCCATAGTGATTTCTCCTTTGATAGCCCTGATGAAGAACCAAGTGGATGCCATGCGTAATTTCAGCGAAGAGGACGGGGTTGCCCATTTCATAAACTCTTCCTTGAATAAATCGGCTATCGACCAGGTAAAAGACGATATCCGTAATGGCCGGACGAAATTGCTCTACGTGGCTCCTGAGTCATTGACCAAAGATGAAAATGTGGAGTTTCTGCGCCAAGTCAATATTTCGTTTTATGCAGTGGACGAAGCACATTGTATTTCTGAATGGGGGCATGATTTCCGTCCGGAATATCGTCGTATCCGTCCGATCATAAACGAAATCGGCAAGCGTCCGTTGATTGCTTTGACGGCGACAGCCACTCCGAAAGTGCAGCACGATATTCAGAAAAACTTGGGAATGATTGACGCTTCTGTCTTTAAATCCTCCTTCAACCGTTCTAATTTGTATTATGAGATTCGTCCGAAAACGGCGAATATCGACCGCGAGATCATCAAATATATTAAGTCCAACGAGGGAAAATCCGGTATTATCTATTGTTTGAGCCGTAAGAAGGTGGAAGAATTTGCCGATATTCTGAAAGCAAACGGTATCAAGGCGCTCCCTTATCATGCCGGTATGGATTCGCAGCAGCGTTCGAGCAATCAGGATGCGTTCCTAATGGAAAAAGCAGACGTGATCGTTGCGACCATTGCTTTCGGTATGGGGATCGACAAACCCGACGTACGGTATGTCATCCATTATGATATTCCCAAAAGCCTCGAAGGATATTACCAGGAAACCGGACGAGCCGGCCGTGATGGCGGTGAAGGCCAGTGCATCGCTTTTTATGCCTATAAAGACTTGCAGAAATTGGAAAAATTCATGCAGGGAAAACCGGTGGCGGAACAGGAGATCGGTAAGCAGTTGCTTCTGGAGACTGCTGCTTATGCCGAAACTTCCGTATGTCGACGGAAAGTCTTGTTGCACTATTTCGGTGAAGAATACCTGGAAGAAAATTGTGGAAATTGTGATAATTGTTTGAACCCAAAAAAGAAAGTGGAAGCAAAGGAATTATTAAGCGCCGTACTCGAAGTGGTTGGTACGTTAAAGGAAAAATTCAAGGCAGAATATATTGTCAACATGTTGGTCGGCAACGAGACCTCCGAAATACAATCTTACAAGCACAATGAACTGGAGATTTTCGGTTCCGGTTCGGATGAGGAAGAGAAGACATGGAATGCCGTTATCCGTCAAGCATTGATTGCCGGATATTTGGCCAAGGACATCGAGAACTACGGTCTGTTGAAGATTACAGAAAAAGGAAAAGAGTTTATAAAGAAACCTGTCTCTTTCAAGATTACAGAAGACAACGAATTCGATGAAGAGGAAGAAGAAGTTCCCGTACGCGGTGGAGCCGCCTGTGCGGTCGATCCTGCCCTTTTCTCGATGATGAAGGATTTACGCAAGAAGTTGTCCAAGCGTCTGGAAGTGCCTCCTTTCGTTATTTTCCAGGATCCGTCTCTGGAAGCGATGGCCACTACTTATCCGGTAACGTTGGAAGAATTGCAGAATATTCCGGGTGTCGGAGCCGGTAAGGCAAAAAGATACGGTAAGGAGTTCATTGAGCTGATTAAGCGTCACGTGGAAGAAAACGAGATCGAACGTCCCGAAGATCTTCGGGTTCGTACGGTTGCCAATAAATCCAAATTGAAGGTTTCGATCATCCAGCGTATCGACCGTAAGGTGGCGTTAGACGAAATAGCCATGACGAACGGATTGGAATTTAACGAACTACTCGACGAAATAGAAGCGATCGTTTATTCTGGAACCCGTATCAATATCGACTACTTCTTGAACGATGTGATGGACGAAGATCATATCGATGATATTTATGAATACTTCAAGGATTCGGAAACAGACGATCTGGAAGATGCAATCGAGGAATTAGGTGGTGATTATACGGAAGAAGAGATTCGCCTCGTCCGCATTAAGTTCCTGTCGGAAATGGCAAATTAAATAATTGACAATTGGCAATTGACAATGGGCGACAAAAATGTCCATTGTTAATTGTCAATTGTTTTGTAGGTTTGTGTGCAATAATTTTTAAGGCATAAGTTCTATGTCATTTATTGCAGACAGAGTGGTCATGGACGGATTGACGTTTGATGACGTATTATTGATTCCTGCCACTTTCAGGGCAACCGCATCAAAATTTTCCAAGGTTGTGATTTGCATACGAAGTTTTCTGCAAATCCTCTATCACTCTATCACTGCGAAGGTTGTAGCTATTAATATTCAAGCGTCAGAGGCAGTGATACAGGGTGTTTTTCTCTATCACTCCTCTATCACTTCTGAAACAGGGCGTTTTTTATCATGTAATTGAAAACCAGTGTATTGCCTTCTTTTGCTTTTGAAAAAGCATATAAAATAATCGAATAAACAAATGTAAAAACGAATATA
>ENA-UEQW01002105-UEQW01002105.1-human-gut-metagenome-genome-assembly--contig:-NODE-2105-length-15564-cov-11.651191_pt1 | contig 15564 bp, 15 predicted proteins | sample MGYA00242947_ERZ507947 | MGnify/ENA primary metagenome ERZ507947 (study PRJEB26167, sample SAMN06115421) | human gut metagenome | host: Homo sapiens | place: China:Guizhou | collected 2015-03-17... | reverse complement strand
GGTCAAAAAGCTGGGATATTTGAAGAAAAACACGATATATCCCGGAGAATCCGTATCCGGATTTGTTCATGTAGCATCATTAGTGTCCCGTTAAAATTGGGACGAAGTTAATATTAATCAAATAGTCCCTCCAAGAGGGGATAATCGAGTTCTTTGACATCGTTGAAATTAGTCTTTTCGAAGAGATCTCTCAGTGGAGTCTTATCCGTTAGTGAGATGCTCAAAATCTGCAGGACCTCATAAGTTGACCGCTTTAGTCGCATGTCGTGTTGGACGATGGCGACAAGGCAATAAGTTATGATTGCAGAGCAAATTTGTATTCTGACAGCGTTCTCTGTAGTGCCCCAGAATTTCTTAATCTTGAGGTGCTGCTTGAGCCACTTGAAGAACAACTCAATCTGCCATCGGTTCTTGTAGAGATTAGCAATTTCGAGAGCGGTAAGATGGAATGCATTCGTCAAAAATGCGAAGTCTCTGTCTTGCTCGTCATCGTGAAATCTCACAAGTCGCAGCCTCTCAGGAAACTTCTTCTGTGTGTTCACATCCGTGAGTTCAATAACGGAATCAGAAAGCACATTCTTAGGCAATCTACGTTTCCATTTCGTACACTTGTACTGTAAGTTCTTCTTCGCCCGAACCACGAAGTATGATTCATTAAGACAAATCTTGTAGAGTTCCTTGAATGCATTGTAACCACGGTCAAATACGTAGTAAGAACCTGATTCATAGGGAATCTCCTTCATTGCCTTTGAATCGTGTACCGATGCAGTCGTAATATGGAAGAAAGCAGAAACCTGGGACTCCAGATCATAAAGGACATGCGCCTTAACGCCTCCTTTCTTCTTGCGGAACTTTGCCCACCAGAATACTGACAAGCAGTGCGGAATCGTTGTTGAATCAAATGCATAAACATTCCCCTTCAGCTTGAAGATGTCGGTTGCTCGTTTCTTGCGAGCCTGTTCCATCATGAAGAAGGCAAAGTCTTCAAAGATCCTGTAGTCACGATTCTGATTCGCTGTGGCAAATGTCGTTTTCGCTATTGGATTACGCCCCATTCCAAGGTGATAACATTTGGATTGGTGAGTCTCCAATGCAACGACAACATCACGCAGGCTCTCACGGTTACAGAGTTGTCCGAACATGAGTGCCATGAGCTGATTCCAGCAGGTGAAGTTCTTGACATACCTGTTCCCATCATACTTGTCAACAAGGTGACGGAACTTGTTGTTGTCGAGAAATGCAACCAATTGAGCGAATACATATTTGTCTTTGTTCATAGAGCAGTCCCTTTATGGGCTGCAAAATTACAAATTCAAATCGTCGCACATGAAAAATTACTTCTAATAGACTATGTTTCAACTATTTCAAAGACCGACTTGCCCGCTTTTACGGGACAGTAGTGATGTTGCATATATTTCTCAGTTGCAAGCTGCCAATGAAGGTAGCAATGAACGATTCTTTTTCAGGGGCCAATCCAATAAAAATTGGGATGTGCGCCCATGTTTATTTAGAGAGAATAATCTGACGATTGAATCCGATATTATATCCGAGGCTTGTGCTCGTGCTCCTTTTGAATTTGGCGGCCGAAGTGCATTTGAACGACTGACAAAATTACAACATTATGGACTGCCAACCAGAATGTTGGATGTAACGCTAAACCCTTTAGTCGCGTTGTATTTTGCGTGTGCAAAATGTGAAGATAAAGAAAACTACGACAAGAATTATAAAGAATCTGATACTATTGATGTCGATTCCGATCATCCATTTGATAATGAATATGATGTCGATGGAGCTGTTTATTATAGACGGGCTTATGGACATAAGCATAATTCAGATGATATTGATCTGTTGGCTCGAATTGCGGAAATGGATTTCAACGGAGATATTGTATTGCATCAATTGGTCGAGAAATTAGGATTACGCAGTCAAATAAAACAAGCCGAGGATTTTGAGGAACTGGCAAAGGTGATGCAAAATGCCTACTTTGTTATATCGACATTCAACAATGAACGTTTGATTCGGCAGAGCGGAGCCTTTTTGCTTTCGGGTAGCATTAATATTCAACTCAATAAATCTGATTACGGCGTCAGTCGGATCGAAAAGAGCAGTTGTTCTTTAAATAGCCAGTTTGCGAGCGAAAGGATAATCATACCGACCGGAAGTAAGGAAAGCCTTTTAGAAGAATTGAATTTCTACAATATAAACCAAGGGGCTTTATTTCCGGAGTTGGAGCATCAGATGGCATATATCAAATATAGTATGTGTAAATCTAATGTCAGAAGCGCTTCATCTTTTGAAAAGATAGATTTTGATGCAATAAAAGCTGAAGAATCTAAGGAAAGAGTTGAGATAGCTGAATCCGTAGTGAAAGAAGAGTTAGTTGATAAGGCTATTTATGATATCGTATCACAATATATTTCAGATGATGCTATAAAACAGAATGTTCTTCGAATTATTACACGGCAAACCGAATATATAGATTGGGCCAATAAGGAAGCGACCATTAGTGATTTGAGACGTAAAATCAAACGAAGCCTGTCTTTACAATCTATTAGTTCTGATGTCGCAACGCAATCTGCGCGTAATATGGTATCACAGCTTGTTAACTTGTATGTGAAAAAATAACAATTATATGCACTTCACCGAAGATGATTTTGAAAACGCCATTCTCGAGTTGTTTCGAGAGCAATTAGGTTACGATTATGTGTACGGCCCCAATGTGATACGCGACTATGCAGAACCGCTTTACGTGGAGGTACTGGAGGCTATGTTGCCGCAGATCAATCGTGGACTGCCACAGGCCGCTATTGACGAAGCCATGGTGAAGATTCGAACTTATGAGGGCGGAACGTTGGTACAGAAGAATGAATTGTTCACGGATTACTTGCAAAATGGTGTTGCTGTCAATTATTTCGATGGCCGCGAGCAATGTTCCGCCAATGTCCGGCTTGTCGATTATGATTCACCATTACATAATCGGTTTACAATCGCTAATCAATGGACGGTCGATGGGCACTCGGTAAGGCGTGCGGATATGATCGTATTTGTCAATGGATTGCCGCTGGTGGTGGTCGAGCTCAAATCGCCCTCGCGTGAGAATACGGACGTGTCGGAAGCTTATGCACAATTGCGTAACTATATGCAGGAGATTCCGTCACTCTTTATCTATAACGCTTTTTGTGTGATGAGCGATCAGGGGATGACTAAGGCGGGGACGATCACGGCGGGTGAAGACCGTTTTATGCAGTGGAAGACGGTGGATGGGAGTTATGAGGATACCCATAGCGCGAATTTCGATGTGCTTTTCGCGGGAATGTTCGAAAAAACGCGGTTTGTTGAATTGTTGCGGAATTTTATTTGTTACTCGAAAGACGGTAAACAGCGCGTTAAGATATTAAGTGCTTATCATCAGTTTTATGCCGTACGCAAGGCTGTGCTTTCGACGGTCAAAGCAGCTGAGACGGATGGTCGGGGTGGCGTGTTTTGGCATACGCAGGGCAGCGGAAAGTCATTGTCGATGGTCTTTTTCGCCAAGCAGTTGCAGCAGGCGATGTCGTCGCCGACGATTGTCGTGCTGACAGACCGTAACGATTTGGACGGCCAGTTGTACCGGCAGTTCGCTTGTTGCAGGGATTTTTTGCGTCAGACACCCGTGCAAGCCGAAAGTCGGGCTCATCTTCGGGAATTATTGGCGGGACGCGAAGCGAACGGTATCTTTTTCTCGACGATGCAGAAATTCGAGGAGAGCGAAGAACCGCTTTCGATACGACGAAACATAGTCGTTATGGCCGACGAGGCGCATCGCAGTCAATATGGATTGGAGGAGAGGGTCCGAATGGTTACGGATGCTGACGGGGTGATGCAGGCCAAAGTTGTAATCGGTGCGGCGCGTCTGGTGCGTAATGCGTTGCCGAATGCTACCTATATCGGGTTTACCGGAACGCCTATTGCGCAAAAAGATCGGTCGACACGCGAAGTATTCGGCGATTACATCGACGTGTACGATATGACGCAGTCGGTGGATGACGGTGCGACACGGCCGGTATTTTACGAGAGCCGTGTAATCAATCTGAAACTCGACGAGCAGACCTTGCGACGTATTGATGCGGAGTATGATGCGATGGCCGAGGAAGCGGAAGAGTATGTCATTGAGAAAAGCAAGCGTGAATTGGGGCGGCTCGATTCGATCTTTGGAGCTGACGCGACGGTGGCATCATTGTGCGAGGACATCGTAAAACACTATGAGGAATTCCGGCAATACGAGCAGACGGGTAAGGCGATGATAGTAGCCTATTCGCGGCCGATAGCGATCAAGATTTACCGTCGGATTCTCGAAATGCGCCCGGTATGGGGTGACAAGCTGGCTGTTGTGATGACTTCCGGTAATAAAGATCCGGAAGACTGGCGGGCGATTATCGGAAATGATTCCCACAAGAAAGAGTTGGAGAAGAGGTTCAAAGACAACGACAGCTCGTTGAAAATCGTCATCGTAGTTGATATGTGGCTTACGGGTTTCGACGTACCTTCGCTTTCGACGATGTATGTTTATAAACCGATGTCCGGACACAATCTAATGCAGGCTATTGCTCGTGTGAATCGTGTGTTCGGGGATAAACAAGGCGGTTTGGTTGTGGATTATGTGGGTATCGCTTCGGCGTTGAAGACGGCGATGAACGATTATACATACCGTGACCGCAAAAATTATGGTGATACGGATGTGGCTAAAACCGCCTATCCGGAGTTTCAAAAGAAACTGGACGTTTGCCGTGATCTGATGTATGGATTCAATTATGGCGCTTTCTTCGGTAAGTCTGATTTGGAGCGGGCGAAAGCCATCAGCGGAGGTGTCGATTTCATGCAGTCCCCTGAGCGGATGGAAACGAAAAAACTCTATATCAAAGAGGCGCTGCTGCTGCGGCAGGCATTGTCGCTTTGTCAGAGTTTGCTGAATTACGAGCAGCGTATCGAAGCTGCCTATTTTGAGGCGGTGCGCACATTACTGACGCGCGTGGAGGGCAAGGGTAAGATTTCGTTCCGTGAGATCAACGGGCGTATTAATGAATTGCTCAAGCAGAGTATCAAGAGCGAAGGGGTAATTAATCTTTTCTCCGATATTAAGGAGGAGTTCTCTTTGTTCGATCCGAAATTCCTTGAAGAGGTTGCCCGGATGAAGGAACGGAATTTCGCCGTAGAATTATTGCGTAGGTTGATTGCAGAACAGGTACAACTATATCAGCGAACGAATACGGTACGAGCCGAGAAGTTTTCGGAAATTCTGTCCGATGCCATGAGTCGCTATTTGAAAGGGATGCTGACGAACGAAGAGGTTATCGAAGAATTACTGAAAATAGCCCGTGAGATCGTTTTCGGCGAAAAGGCCGGCGAGTCGCTTAATCTGAACAGCGAAGAACTTGCCTTTTATGATGCGTTGACCAAGCCTGAGGCTGTAAAAGATTTCTATTCCAACGATCAGTTGATCGCTATTACACGTGAGCTGACGGATGCACTCCGGCGTAACAAAACGATCGACTGGAATATGAAGGAGAGTGCTCGTGCCGGAATGCGGCGTATTGTCAAACGGTTGTTGAAAAAGTATGATTATCCGCCTGCAGGGCAGGAAGATGCTTTGAATACGATTATGGAGCAGTGTAAGAAGTGGAACGAAAATAATTGAATGGGATAGCTATGGGTAAGTTGGAAGAGTCGTATAGAAGAGTTGCATAATGATTTTGCAAGATAAGTAATACGCGCCTGTTAACTCTGATTAGATAACAGGCGCGTATGATTATTTTGTAATGTCTAATTCCTTTTGGAACTGCTTTGCTTTTTGTCGGATATCTTCTGCTTCCTGCTTTCGGATAACGCTACGTTGTTGATTCTCGATTGCTTCCCGGACGGCTGTTTCGTAACGCTCAACTTGTTGCCGGAGCGAGCGACGGTCTGCGCGGCGTTCGGAATCGTAGAAGAGGGCGTTCAAGTTGCGCAATTTTTGCTCGTCGATGTCGCCCATCATTTGAACGTAACGGTATTTCAATTCCGTATCACGCAGGTTGGCAATACGGTCGTATAATTTAGTAATATGGATGCCGCCGCAGAGAATCACGATGAAAGAGATCGCCATATAGAGTAGTGCCCAGGAGGTGTTGAAGTCGATGACGTGGATATGCCGTTGGGCTGCGGGTTGCGCAGGATGAGCGACGGCCGCAATAATTTTCTCGGTATGGTTTTCAGTCTCTTTTCCGATAGTTGTAATGCGGTCTGCAAGTTCCATGCGTACCCGTTCGACATTCGTGCGGGTGAATTGGGCCGTTTCGAGCAGTCGGGCGATTTTATCATCCGTTGTTACTGGAGCTGGGGCGGATATGTTGCGGTCGTCTATTCTGCGGCTGAGGGAGGTGAGTTGTTTTCTCAGTTCTTCGAAAAGTTCGATAATCGTGTTCGTGTCCATAAATAATAGGTATTGTCGATTAAAGTCGGTGTTGTTTTCTCTTTTTGCGCAGTCGTTCCTGAAGGCGCCGTTCTTCGTCCGCATCGTAGACCGGTTGCAGAAGATCTTCGAGCAGGTGACTGAACGATGCGACCGGATTGCTTACAGAACCGCGTTCGTTTGCGGAGAGTGCTTGTCGGCGGTTCAGGCTCAGCGCATGGTCGATTTTGGAGAAACTGAACTGCCGGTCGATTTTCGAACCGTTGAACGGGTAGCCGTTCCTGGCGAAGACGACGCCTTGTACGTCGGATGTGCCGCCGCGCATCCGGAACTCGGTAGCGATCCCTTCGTGCCGCAGCGCTGCCGTCAACTCCGGCCAGTCGCGGCAGCGGGGTACGGCGTCGCGCAGCGCGTGGAAAATTTCATATTTCGTTTTGTCCGGTTCGCGCAGGCGGTGCTCCTTGACATTCTCTTTGCCCGATGCGAAGTAGAGCCCATGCCGGACGGTCAGCTCCTTGCAGAGTCGCTCCGAACGGTAGCGGTCGTTGCGGTCGGAGACGGTACGGCCGTCGTTGTCCACCCGGTTGAAAAGGATATGCAGATGGGGATGTTCCCGGTCGCGGTGGCGGGCGATGATGAACTGCGTGTTTCGGATGCCCATGCCGGAGAGATACTCCGCGGCGATTCCGACCATCCGCCTGTTGTCGAGCCGTGCGGCGTCCTGTGCCGAAAAGGCGAGGACGATGTGGCCGACGGGCTTCGAAAGATGCGGATTCAGTGCCGCCTGCATTCGGAAGCTGCGGACGATGGAATCCCGGTCTTTCATCCGGACGCCCAGTCCGGCGAGCAATTCGGCGTCTTTTCCTTTGTCAAGGACGTAATCGACGGCTCCGCCGAACGAACCGCCTTTCGATATTTTGGCAATCATGGTTATTCGTTAATTTGATCTATTAGCGTATCTATCTTTTCGATCAGAGCTGTGCACTCCGCCGCTGCCTGAACATATCCGGCGGAGTTGGCTTTTCGGGCGAGCTGATTGAGGTTGTTGGCCATACCGGCGAGCTGCCGCAGCAGGGTCATCTGTTCTGCCGTGAGGCGCTGGCGGACGACGCTCCTTGAGAGCGCCGTCCGGGCGTATTCGGCCCAGGTGAGACCTGCCGCCCGCGCCTTGCCGCGCAGGGCGTAGTAGTCTGCTGCGGCCATCTTCACGGTCAGCCGCTCCTTGAGCTTTTCGCTTGCGGATTTGGGCGGACGTCCGCCTTTGGGATTCTTTTTCATTATATCCATTTGAGACCAGCGGGATGAATCTGCAAGGGTTTCGGGGCACCCGAAACATAAACTTGCTCTCTTAAAACCCGGAATGTTACTCCGCGGCGGCCGATGTCAGTTTTTGTCCGAACATCTCCATTTCGCGGCCGATGACTGTCTCGGAGAACTTGGCGTAGTGGCGCGTCATGTTGGTGTTCGAGTGGCCGAGAATCTTGGCTAGAACGTCAATCGGCATGCCGTATTCGACGGCCATGCAGGCGAAGGTGTGGCGGGCAACGTGGGTGGTCAGCACTTTGTTGATGCCGCACACGGCTGCTATCTCTTTCAGGTACGCGTTCATCTTTTGGTTACTCGGCGTAGGGAGCACCCGTGAGCGTGCGACGCATACTTCGTCGTGCTCGTAGCGGCGCAGGATTTCGAGTGTGGCCGGGAGTAGCGGGATACGGCTCATCACGGAGGTCTTCTCGCGGGGCTTGTGAATCCACCAGCGGCCTTCGTCGTCCTGCGAGAGGTGCTCGCGCCGCAGGTGGTCGGCATCGGCGAAGGCCAGCCCCGTCAGACAGCAGAAGACGAAGACGTCGCGGATGCGGGCCAGCCGGTGGTCGAGCGCCTTGCGGCTCAGTAGTTCCAGTTCATGCGCCGTGAGGTGCTCCTTGGCCTGCACCTCGTCTTCTTTGAGTTTATAGTAGCGGAACGGATTTTTCGTGATCCACTCGTTGCGCAGGCAGTAGAGGACAAAGTTGCGCAGACAGTTCATCACGGCGACCGCTCCGTTGTGGCGGCAGCGGTAGGCGGTTTGCAGGAAGAGGTTGAAGCCGTCCAGAAACTCGTAGTTCATCCGTTCAACGGGAATATCCTCGGCTTTGCCGCGTTGGGCGAGATACTGTTTGAGGTAGCGCAGCAGCCGCTCGTACTTGTCTGCCGTGCGCTGCGTGATGCGCACGCCCACTTCGGTCGTTCTTTTCGCATTAGGAAAAGGATGGTAAAAGTTTCCTGTCTCATAACTCGTGACATTTTAAGGATTGACAAAACGTCTGCAAGGAAACTTTATTGCGGTGTAAAACGCAGCAAAACAATGCATTGCGGGCTAAAAAGGTGGCAATCCCGTTTTCGGAAGCCCAAATCGGCTCTGCCCACTTTTTTGCCACCCAACGGTTTTCTCCGGCTTGCTTTCCGCTTCCGGTTCGGGGAATCGGTCGAGACCTTTGCAAAATGGTGATAACCAGCCCCCCCCCTACCGGACGGGCGACAAAAAAAGGAGCCTCGGAAAAGGCTCCTTTGTGCGGATAAAGGGACTCGAACCCCCACGCCGTAAGGCATCAGATCCTAAGTCTGACGTGGCTACCAATTACACCATATCCGCATCGGTAGGACAAAGGTAGATAAAAATTCACAAAACACAACCGGCACGGGCCATTATCCGGCTTTTTTGGTTACTTTTGTAAGTAATTTTTTAGACATGCCGCAACATATTACCCTTGTACTCACGCCGAAGCAGGCTGCCGATGCGACGTTTTACACCTCGCAGGCGGCGCGGCGCATGGGTGTCTCGGAGGCCGATATTGCTCTGGCGCGGGTCGTGAAACGGTCGATCGACGCCCGGCAGCGGCAGGTGAAGGTGAACCTGACGCTCGAAGTGTACGTCGACCGCGAGCCGCAGCCCGGGCCGGTGCATTTCGACTATCCGTCGGTCGACGGACGCACGGAGGTCGTGGTCGTGGGATCGGGACCTGCGGGGCTGTTCGCGGCGCTGCGGCTGATCGAACTGGGCCTGCGGCCCGTGATTCTGGAGCGCGGGCGCGACGTTTCGGCCCGCAAGCGCGACATCGCGCAGATCAACCGCAACGGCGCTGTGGACCCCGACTCGAACTACGCCTTCGGTGAAGGCGGAGCCGGGACCTTTTCCGACGGCAAGCTCTTCACCCGCAGCAAAAAACGCGGCGACTACAACAAGGCGTTGCAGACGCTGGTGTTTCACGGTGCGACGCCCGAAATTCTCTTCGAGGCCCATCCTCACATCGGAACCGACAAGCTGCCGGGCATCATGCAGCGTATCCGGCAGACGATTGTCGGAGCGGGCGGCGTGTTCCGTTTCGGGAGCCGCGTCACCGATTTGAAAATTGAAGGCGACCGGATAAAAGGCGTATGGTGCGGCGACGAACTGATCGAGGGAGCCGCCGTCGTGCTGGCTACGGGCCATTCGGCGCGCGATATTTACGAACTGCTCCACCGCCGCGGCGTGCGCGTCGAGGCCAAGCCCTTTGCCATGGGGGTGCGCATCGAGCATCCGCAGGCGCTGATCGACTCGATTCAATACCATTGCGAGACGCGCGGCGAGTACCTCCCGGCGGCCTCCTATTCGCTCGTGAGCCAGGAAAACGGCCGCGGGGTCTACTCGTTCTGCATGTGCCCGGGCGGGTTCATCGTACCGGCCATGACCGATGCCGCGGAGTCGGTGGTCAACGGCATGTCGCCCAGCGGCCGTACGTCGCCCTATGCCAATTCGGGGCTGGTCACGGAGGTCCGGCTTGCGGATTTCGAACATCTGCGTGCCGAATGGGGCGAGCTGGCGGGGCTGAAATTCCAGCAGCGGTTCGAAGAGTCGGCGCGGCAGCGGGGCGGGGAGCATCAGATCGCTCCGGCACAGCGGGTCGCCGATTTCGTGGCGGGCCGCGCAAGCGGGTCGCTGCCCCGAACGTCGTACATTCCCGGTATCACGCCGTCGCGTCTGGACGAGTGGATGCCCGGCTTCATCGCGCAGGGACTGCGTCAGGGCATCGCGACCTTCGGCCGCCGGATGCGCGGGTATCTGACCAACGAAGCGGTGGTCGTGGGCGTGGAGTCGCGCACCTCGACGCCCGTGCGCGTGCCGCGCGACCCCGGGACGCTGATGCATCCCGAAACGAAGGGTTTGTTTCCCGCAGGAGAGGGGGCCGGTTACGCCGGCGGCATCATTTCTGCGGCGCTCGACGGCGAACGAATCGCCGAGGCGGTAAAAAATTATATTCGATAGCCGATGGAACCGAAAGTCAGCATTATCATTCCGGTCTACAATGTCGAGCCGTTTCTGGCCCGATGCCTGGACAGCGTGGTGGGACAGACCCTGCGCGGGATCGAGATCATCTGCGTCGACGACGGAAGTCCCGACCGGTCGATCGACATCCTGAACCGCTATGCGGCGCAGGACGACCGTATCCGGGTCATTTCGCAGGAGAACCGCGGCCTGGGCGGCGCCCGCAACCGGGGATTCGACGCCGCGACGGGCGAATTCATCCTTTTCGTGGATTCCGACGACTGGATCGACCCGGCTTACTGCGAGCGGCTGTACGAGGCCGCCCGGGAGGCGGAGGCCGACATTGCCTGCGCCTCGATGCTGAAGATCAGACCCTCCTATTCGAAATGGACGATTCATTATACGGAGCGGCAGGTGGCTGCCGAAGCGCAGGAGAAATTTCGCCTCTGCCGCTGCCCGCCCGATTTTTATGTGATGAACAAGCTCCTGCGGCGCGAGATGCTGTTGCGGCTGGGACTGCGCTTTCGCGAACGGGTCTGTTACGAGGATGTGGAATATACGATGCGCCTGCTGGGCGAAGGGGGTGTTCTGGTGACGGTTCCCGATGTCGTTTACCGCTATGTGGTCAACGGGGCGTCGATTACCAAGAGCCGCCAGACGCCGAAAAAGCAGCAGGACAAATATCTGGCCCACAAAGCCTTCGTGGCCTACGTCGACGCCCGCGGAATACGTCTCGACGCGAGGTTCCGGCGCATTACCCGCCGTTCGTTCGGCCGCTGGGGACTTACATGGCTGAAAATCAAGGAGTGCGGCGACCGGGAGACCTACCGGTTGTTCGACCTGATTCCGGTGTGGCGGAAACGTGTAACCGATAAACAAGCATGCGATGGACATTGATCTGGTATACCTTTGGGTCGATGGGAACGACCCTGTGTGGCTGACGAAGAAAAATGAATTTCTGCCGGCCGACAGGCAGGTGGACCCCCAGGTGGCGGGGGAGTGCCGCTACGTCGAGAACGACGAACTGCGTTATTCCCTGCGTTCGGTGGAGAAATTCGCGCCGTGGATACGCCGCGTCTACATTGTGACCGACGACCAGACGCCTGCGTGGCTCGATACGTCGAATCCGCGCATAAGGGTGGTTTCCCACCGGGAGATCATGCCTGCGGAGATTCTTCCCGTCTTCAATTCGTGCACCATCGAGCTGTTTCTGCCCCGGATTCCCGGTCTGGCCGAGCATTTCCTCTATGCCAACGACGACATGTTTTTCAGCCGTCCCGTCGATCCCGGGTTTTTCTTCGACTGGCAGGGCCGCCCCATCGTGCGGCTTAAGGTCCAGTCGCTGAAGAAGCACGACGACGACATCTATTGCCATACGATCCTCCGCATGCAGGATCTCGTGCGGGCGCGTTACGGCAGGTGCTCGTCGCTGGCTCCCCACCACAATGTCGACGCTTACCGCCGCAGCGATTTTCTCGAATGCTGCGAGACCTTCCGGGCCGAACTGGAGCATACGAAGCACGCCCGGTTCCGTTCGCGCGACGACTGGCAGCGTGCTCTGGTGCTCTACGATGCGTTGGCGCGCGGACGCGCCTCGCTGCGCAAGGTGACCCGCTTCAACAAACTGCGCAACCCCTTGCGGCTGCTTCGTGCGGCTTTCGGCGCGGGTTGCGGCAGCGATTCGCGTTGCATCCCGGCTTATCTGCCTAATCTTGAATCTATTATGGAGAAATATGATCCGTCGTTGTTCTGCCTGAACGACGACGTGCGTATGACCGACGAAGACCGTATCCGGGTCCGGACGTTTCTCGACACCCGTTTCCCCGAAAAGTCATCGTTCGAAAAGTAGCGCGCGGCGAATTCGCTGCGACCGGGTCAGCCGCCGATGACGATGGCCGACCCTCTGCCGGTCTCGTAGGATATTTTCGGGGTAAGATGCCGGTCGAGCCCCTTCTCGCAGCGGGTCCGGTGGCAGCGGATGCTGTCTTTGTAACGCTGCTCGTTGCTGTTGCAGCCCGAACGTTCCGCCTGGTTGTGATGGAGGTGGAAAGCAACGCCCCGGAATTTCATGCATCGCTGATGTATCTCGCTGTTGTTGAGCCGTATGCATAATTCGGCGTCCTCGAATCCCCAGCCCTTGAAATCTTCGTCGTAGCCGTTTACGCGAATCAGGTCGTTGCGCCAGAATGCCATATTGCACCCACGGGGAGCGCGGGTCGGGCCGAACGTATGGTAGAGTATCGACATGATCGGGATTCGTACGACATTGTTGCTGCTGCGGATGCCTTTCATCAGCGGGGACAGCGATGTGATCTCCCCGCTGAGCACCTTGCGGGTCAGCAGTTCGGTGATGATGCCCCGGGAGCCGGTGACGAAGCATCCTTCCCGGGCGAAAAGCATGTGGTCCTGAATGAAATTCCGTTGCAGGATCAGGTCGCCGTCGATCTGGATAATGTATTTTCCTTTGCTGGCGGCAATGGCTTTGTTGCGGATGGCCGCCAGGCGGAAACCGTTATCCTCGTGCCAGATATGGCGCACGGGAACCGGCGAGATGTTCTCGAAGTGCTTTACGACATCGCGGGTGCTCATGCCCGATCCGTCGTCCGCAATCAGGATTTCGGAGGGCATGACGGTCTGTTGCATCACGCTGTCGAGGCAAAGGTAAAGCGCCCGAGGCCAGTTGTAAGTGGAAATGATCAACGATACTGTCATCGTACTGTAAAACTATTGGTTAGGTTAGGAGTTCGAGGATGGGCAATAGCGAGTGTGCAAAATCTCTGCCGGGGTGTTGCGCGGGGAGATTCTGGCCGAAAAGAAAATGACGTTGCTGAAATCATTTTGCAAAAGTAGCAATTTATCCGTTATGATCGTCATATCGCTCTTTTTATATATATAAATGCGCTTTTCGGCCGATACTGCATACCGGGTGGAAAAAAGTTTTTTAAGGTTTGGGTTGCGAGGGTGTTATATGGTTGATTTACATGGGCGTATGAATTCTTGCCGGCTGGTGATATTAAAAAAACTCAAAAAATTTGAAAATTATTTTAGCAAACTTGAACGGTTGGGTGGGAAAAGATGATCCTGACTATCGCTTCCGCCTAAATATGTATAATGAGGTTATATATCAGTATTTCCGTTATTTAAATAATGTACTGATGAACATCGGTGGTATTTATATGAATGAACGGTATGATGGGGATGTTCTTCCGAGCTACACGGTTGTTCCGAGAAAAGATCAACGGCGAGCCGTGAAATTCTTGTTGGATCAGATGAAAGATATGGATTGGTTGGATGCAAAAGAAATGCAGGAAGGCTATCCTTTGCGAGGAAATATTGCATCTTATTTGCAGGATGAAATTTTTTTCGCGATGATCAAACAAATTGGTAATGTAATGATCTGTGCCAGCAAGTCGTTAGGAGAGGATGTTTATACTGCCGAGGATTATATGAAAGATATTTACGATTATGTGTGGGCCCCTACCCAGCAAGGAAAAACATTAACTTCTATCGAGAAATTAATGCAAATCAATTTGTTGACAACTATTATGGATCAGGCTGGTGTTGTTTCAGAGCAGAAAGGAACCCCTTTCGCTTTGGCTGGAAATATGATTCGAATACCTGAGGTAATGAAGGAGCAGAGCCGGGCTGCTTATGGCTTAATATCAGAGGAATTTGCCGGAATTTATTCCAACTTGGAGCGATTGGTTCCGTTCGAGTCTGAGGATTTATTACGACAGGCAGAAAGAATGGGATTCGATTCTTATGTAGGCGTAACTGCTCCTTATATTCCAACGGGTCATATTTATTTCGATGTGCTGAAAAAGACCTTGTCTTTATTGAAGAGTAAAGTAAATACGGGTTCAACGGATACGAAACAACATTATAAGTTATTGATTTATAAGATCGAGAAGGCATTGAAGTAATTTATTAAGATGATAGGAAATACGATGAAAGAAATAATATATGCTATATTCCTCTCTTTCTTTCTGTGTGGGTTGTGTGGAAATGCCGAAGCTAAAAAGAAGAAGGAAGTAAAAAAGGCGATTAAGAGAGAGGTTCAAACGCCTTATGATAAATTGTTTAAAGGAAAAAAAGCATTCACAGTAAATGGGTTGATGAAAATGCATCTGATGGCCGGGTAAGTGTATGCAGAATTTCCAATAGAATTATTAAACAGAGATTTAGCTTTAACCTCTTCGATTGAGGATATTAGTGATAACGGGGAAGGCGTTGTCGGGCAGTTTGCGGGACGCGTGAATCAGTTCCGTTTTACACTGCAGGATTCTATGTTACAAGCCCGGTTGGTACGACGGTATGGTGTGAAGAATACAGGGATGGGTAAGAATGCAGATCAGATAATTGAACGTTCCAATACCCCAGGGATTTTTCAGAGTTACAAAATATTAGCTTACACTCCGGATAAAAAGGCTGTGGTTGTCGATATGACAGAACTTTTCCTGGAAAGTTCCAGGTTGACGAATCCTTTTCCCAGTTATGCCGGAAATTCGCTTTACGGTTTTGTACAACGTATCCATAAGTTTCAATCCCAGCGTTCCGAATTATTGGGAATATGTGGGAACGATAACAGTATGAGCGTGCATTGTAATTTAGGTTTTAACGTTGACCGATTAGTGCTCGGTTCTTTCATGCAGGCAAAAGATGTTCCGGTTTCTGTGACTGTGAATAAAATTCTCATGTTATTGCCTGAGGATCCGATGAGACCTCGTCTGGCAGATTCTCGAATCGGAGTAAATGCCATTATACAAACAGAATTGCCAGATGTGTGCCAGGGTATAAAAACTTATTATATTACCAAGCGTTGGCGGATTGAACCCGTTGATGAAATCCGTTATAA
>ENA-UEQW01002101-UEQW01002101.1-human-gut-metagenome-genome-assembly--contig:-NODE-2101-length-15571-cov-7.474700_pt1 | contig 15571 bp, 17 predicted proteins | sample MGYA00242947_ERZ507947 | MGnify/ENA primary metagenome ERZ507947 (study PRJEB26167, sample SAMN06115421) | human gut metagenome | host: Homo sapiens | place: China:Guizhou | collected 2015-03-17... | reverse complement strand
GTCCCGTCGCTTTTTTTGATCTCCTCCGCGCCGGTGGCGACGGCCGCCGCAAGACAGCAGAGGAGGAGGGGAAGGGGAATCATAATGAAAAGGATGAAAAAAGTTGTATCAATTGTATTAATCATGGCGACTTTGTGTTTACTGACAGGTTGTTCTTTTGTAAAGGCAGAAACGACCATACAGGTATCAGTGGATGCAGATGGAAAAACGGTAAAAGCTGTATTGAAAGCAGATCAGAGTCAGGGATATGAATGGAAATATTTCATAACGAATGGCGCACTTTCAGAATCCGCGTCCAGATTTGAAAATAATATTTTCAGTGATACATATATTCAAAAGTATTCTTATACCTATAATGTATCAAAGGGAAATGAAGATCAGCTTGTATTTGTATTGATCAAGGACAAGGATTATGAGAACGCAAAGGCATATGAATATCCGGTTACGATCGATGACAATGGCAGTGTTAAAATCGGAAACAGAACAGAAAAAACAGTTGGATATTATCCGGATCTGTTAAAAATGATTCAATAGTATAGAAACATAAGTGAAGGTACATGCATAGGATATTTGGTGAACAGGAAATATTCTTTGCATGTGCTTTTTGTTTATAGGAGCGTATGGTATACTGATGTAGAAAGAGCCGGTTGACAGAAGTATTGTTGGAGTGCGTAGCATGATACGATTCGCAGACACCAAAGTCGGAGCTCTTAATCCCGACATCGTATATATGAAAATAGGATTAGATCTGTAATGCCTGTATATATGAGAATAGGATAGGATTTATAATGTCTGTATATATGTGAGGAATTGTGAGATAACTATAAAATGATATGAGTGTCAAAAGTGAATTTGAAATATGTATGATAAGTTATGACAAAAGGACGCAGATAATATGGGATTTGATTATATAAATAAATGGAAAAAACAACGCAGAAAAAGAAAAACGGATTTAAAAAAGCTGCAGCATGGGCTGATGAACAGGACAAAATATTATGGCAGTGATATTTTTCAAAAGCCCAATTTTAAAAAAACAGCCAAATTTGTCCAGCATGGGGATGTATCTGTCAGAAAGCACAGTATCAGCGTAGCACTGACTGCGCTGAGGATCAGCCATATGATGCCGTTTCACACAAACGATAAGGCAATTGTCAGAGGTGCACTTCTGCATGATTATTTTCTGTATGACTGGCATAAAAATAAAATCAGACCAAGCAGATTTTATAAATTTTATGAATTGCATGGTTTTACCCATCCGGGTACAGCTTTGGAAAACGCCAAAAAGGATTTCAGACTGACCCAAAGGGAACAGGATATCATTAAGAAGCACATGTGGCCGCTGACAGTCATCCCACCGATGTGCAGGGAAGCATGGATCGTGACGGCAGCGGATAAATATTGTTCCCTGATGGAAACATTGCATCTGCATGGGAAGAAAACGAAAAAATAAATTTGACGGGATTTTGTATACACGGCATGTCAGGATCAGTCGATATATAAAATTCAGGCACAGAAAACGGATATGCAGTCAGAATTATGGAATGATACAGAAATCGGATAAACGGATAGAATGATGAAACAGACTTTATGTGAAAAACTGGGTGATTTGGCGAAATCGGATATTTATCCTTTCCATATGCCGGGCCATAAAAGGCAATTGCAGGATCAGCAGTTTGGCGATACTTTAAAAATAGATATAACGGAGATTAGCGGCTTTGATGACCTGCATGAGTCGGAAGGAATTTTGAAGGAAGAACAGGAATTTGCTGCCGGATTATATGGAGCGGATCATACGTATTATATTGTAAACGGAAGCACCTGCGGTATTCTGACCGCTGTCAGTGCAGTCTGCCGCTGGGGCGACACGATCGTTATGGCAAGAAATTGTCATAAATCAGTTTATCATGCAGCATATCTCCAGAACTTGCAAATAGAATATATAGAACCTCAAAAATGTAAGGAGGGCTATCCAGTCGGTCCGGTACTTACAAAAGAGATTGAACATGCGTTGCAGCGAGCGGAAAAAAAGCAGGCTGCCAAAGCAGTCATACTGACATCTCCCACTTACGAAGGGGTGCTTTCCGATATCCCGGCGATCGCAGAAATAGTACATGCACACCATGCAGTATTGATCGTGGACGAAGCACACGGTGCACATCTCGGATTTTCAACAGAGTTTCCGCAGTCAGCGGTCAGACAAGGAGCGGATCTTATTGTGCAGAGTCTGCATAAGACACTACCTGCGATGACACAGACTGCACTTCTGCATATATGCGGAGACAGAGTAGATTTGCAGCGTGTGCAGTACTATCTGGATATTTACGAGACAAGCAGCCCATCCTATGTCATGATGGCCTCCATGAGTAAGTGTCTGCATCTGATCGGCGAAGAGAAAGATAGTTTATTTTCGGTCTTTGATGAGAAGTTACAGGATTTTTATGAAATCAGGGAACAGTTAAAACATATTACGATACTGGACGCTGTATGGGCGTGGAATACCTATCATGCCTATATGGATCCGTCGAAGATCAATATCTGTGTGGCAGGCTGCATGAGAGATGGCAGCATCTATACGGGTAAGAGGCTGTCAGCAGAGCTTTTGGAGAAATATCATATCGAAACAGAAATGACAGCAGAGCAGTATGTGATCGCGATGACTTCTGTGATGGACACGCAGGAAGGCTTTGACCGGCTGAAGGCAGCATTACTGGAAATTGACAGCAAATTGTCAGTGGCCAAAAGTGGGAAAAGTACGATAACACGATCAGCAGGACAGAACAGTATGCTGAATGACGAGGAAGAGGAAGCAGAACACAGAGCTGACAGTATGCAGACTGCATACACGATCCGTGAAGCGATGGATCATGAGCAGAAGGCTGTGGACTGGAGGGATGCCATAGGACGGATCAGTGCGGAATTTGTAATCGTATATCCGCCGGGAGCGCCTCTTCTGGTTCCGGGGGAAGTGATCACACAGAAGTTGAACGAGAAGGTAAGGCATTATCAGAAAGTGGGACTCAATCTGCAGGGGATGCAGGACAAGACATTGCAGAGGATCTGTATCGTTGTTGAATAGAAAAGCTTTACCGTATCTTTGCCGTTTATTTACATGCAGTGGGGTAAATACGCATTGCAATCCCTTATTAAAAATGAGATAATACAGGAAAAAGCGAAAGGTGGAAAAATATAAATGAGAAAAACGAAAATAATCTGTACAATCGGACCGGCCAGTGAGGGAGAGGACAAGTTAAAGGAATTGATGCTTGCCGGAATGAATGTGGCGAGATTTAATTTTTCCCATGGAACACATGAAGAACAGAAAGCAAAGTTTGCAAGAGTATTGAGGGTCAGCAATGAGCTGGGACTTCCTGTTGCAACCTTATTAGATACAAAGGGACCGGAGATCAGATTACGTGATTTTGAAGGCGGAAAGGTAATGCTTGAGGCCGGTCAGACATTTACACTGACAACAGAAGAGATCATGGGTACAAGCGAAAAGGCTGCGATCAGCTATAAAGGGCTGAAAAATGATGTCAGCACAGGCAGCATGATCCTGATCGATGACGGAAAGATCGAAATGCGTGTAGAGAAGATTACAGATACAGAGATCCAGTGCCGTGTTGTCAATGGCGGTAAAGTATCCAACCATAAGGGAATCAATGTACCGGGTGCTGTTCTTTCCATGCCATATATTTCAGAAGTGGATTATGCAGATATCAAATTCTGTGCGGAAATGGGTTATGATTTCCTGGCAGCTTCCTTTGTCAGAACAAAAGAGGATATTTTAGAGGTCAGAAAGATCTTAGACGAAAATAACAGCAAGGCAAAAGTAATAGCAAAGATTGAAAATATGCAGGGTATCCAGAATCTGGACGAGATCCTCGAGGTTTCCGATGGTATCATGGTTGCCAGAGGTGATATGGGTGTTGAAATCCCGCTGGAGGAAGTACCTGTTTTGCAGAAGCAGATGATCAAAAAGGCAGTTGCTCAGGGTAAACACGTTATTACCGCAACACAGATGCTTGAATCCATGATCACAAATCCAAGACCGACAAGAGCAGAAACAGCCGACGTTGCTAATGCCATTTACGATGGAACCACGGCGATCATGCTTTCCGGAGAAAGTGCAGCAGGCGCATATCCGATCGAAGCAGTAAAGACGATGGCAAGAATTGCTGAACGTACAGAGCAGGATATCGATTATAAGAGCAGGCTGAAAAAGGTTGAAGATGAAGATGATACGGATATTACAACTGCTATTTCACATGCATGCTGTACAACAGCGATGGATCTGAATGCCAGCGCGATCATCACAGTAACAATGTCAGGCTTTACAGCCGGTATGATCTCCAGATACAAACCGGGCTGTCCGATCATCGGATGCAGCGTAAATCCGAGAGTCTGCAGACAGTTGTCTCTTTCCTGGGGCGTAGCACCGCTCCTTATTGAAAAAGAAGATAAGGCAGATGCGCTGTTTGAGGAAGCAACCAGAGCAGCGGAAAAAGCAGGATACATCAAGAAGGGTGATGTCGTTGTTCTGACAGCAGGCGTTCCGCTTGGCATTTCCGGCAGAACCAATATGATCAGAGTGATTGAAGTATAGGAACGGACATGGGCAAAATATTTTATCTGATGGGCAAAAGTTCCTCAGGCAAAGATACAATATACAAACAGTTAATGGCAGATGAAGATCTGCATCTGAAAAACATCGTACTGTACACGACAAGGCCGATCAGGCAGGGAGAACAGGAAGGTATCGAGTATCATTTCATAACAGAAGAGCAGCTTGCAAATCTGGAAAAAGAGGGCAGGATCATAGAGCTTCGCGCCTATGATACCTGCTTTGGTATTTGGAAATACTGTACAGTAGATGCACATATCGATTTAGACAGGGAAAATTATCTGATTATCGGAACAATTGAATCCTTCTGCAAAACAAAAGCATTTTACGGAGAAGAAAAAGTGATCCCGCTTATGATAGAGTTGGACGATGGGATCAGACTGCGCCGTGCACTTGATCGGGAAATGGCACAGGATCAGCCAAAATATGATGAAATGTGCAGGCGTTATCTGGCGGATGCGGCGGATTTCTCACCGGAAAAGAAAAAAGAAGCCGGCATTGAAAAGGAATTTCTGAATGATGAGCTGGATGTCTGCATTGCAGAGCTTAAAGAATACATTCTTCATGAAATGAGAAAAAGAATTTGATCCAGAATAGGATTGTACATAGAAATATCTATCTTGCAGGTGCATTTCATGGTATACTAAGATATAGTGATGCCAGCGTCAAAAGGTATAAACCTATGTGAGCCTGCTTATATTGGGTAGAATTGCTACGCGCTACGCACGGAACAATTCGTAGGCATCAAATTCGGGGCTTTTGCCCCCGACATCATATAATACAGTTCATTTAAAATTGTTATAACACATAAGGGGGTGGACAGATGGACATTAAAGTAAATCAGACGATGCCCGTAACGCAGACTGATGCAGTCAGCCAGACGCAGCAGACCGACGGCAGCTTTAAGTTCACACTGGCCAGCCATATTGAAGAGCAGGATCTGCAGGTCCGTCTTACCGCCATGATGGAGGAGATCACCAGACAGGGTGACCGCATTTCCAAAAAGATGGATATCAAAGATATGCGCAGGTATCGTTCGCTCGTGAAATCCTTTTTAAATGAAGTAGTCACAAGAAGCCATAAGTTTTCCAGAGAAAATTTTTTGGACAGGCGGGGCAGACACCGTGTTTATGGGATCATCAAACAGGTGGATGATACGCTGGATGAACTTGCAAGAGAGCTTGTAAAGGATGAAAAGGATCATATTGCGATACTGAATAAGATCGGTGAGATCCGGGGATTATTACTGGATATTTTTACATAGAAACGATGGATTTCCATAGAAGCATACATCATCTGGCAATTGCAAGAGAGAATTATCTTAAGTGAAAACAAATATCATAATGTGCGAAACGAAAAGGGGTAAGGATATGCCTAACTTTAAAGATATTTACGGACAAGAGCAGATCGTGGATCATTTAGAGAATGCGATCGCATCAGGCAAGATTTCTCATGCCTATATTATCAATGGGGAGCGCAGCAGCGGTAAGGAATTTATTGCCAATGTGTTTGCCATGGCGCTGCAGTGCGAAAGTACCGGGCAGGAAAAGCCATGTAATGAATGTCATTCCTGCAAGCAGGCACTTTCCGGTAATCATCCGGATATCATCAGGGTCACACATGAAAAGCCTGCAACAATCGGTGTAGAGGATATCCGTACAGGAGTCAATGACGATATCATCATTAAGCCATACAGCAGTGACTGGAAGATCTATATTATCAGTGAGGCGGAAAAAATGACCGTGCAGGCACAGAATGCACTGTTAAAAACGCTTGAGGAGCCGCCTGCTTACGCAGTGATCATCCTGCTGACTTCCAATATTGATTCTATGCTGTCTACGATACTGAGCAGATGCGTGGTATTAAATATGAAGCCTGTAAAGGATGAGATCATCAAAAAATATCTGATGGAAGAGATCCATGTACCGGATTATAAGGCAGATGTCTGTACCGCCTTTGCAAGAGGCAATCTCGGCAAAGCCAAAGCGCTTGCTGCAAGTGAGGAATTTGATAATATCAAAACAGAGGCTGTCAGTCTGCTCAAATATATCCACGATATGGAAATTACGGATATTATGTCAGCGATCAAAAAGATCAATGACTATAAAATAGATATCAATGATTATCTGGACATTTTATCTGTCTGGTATCGTGATGTGCTGCTCTTTAAGGCGACAAATGACGCAAATCAGTTGATTTTTAAGGATGAATTGCAGTATATTAAAAAAATAGCAAACCAGAGTGCATATGAAGGCATTGAGATCATTTTAGATGCATTGGAAAAGGCAAAATCAAGATTACGTGCCAACGTTAATTTTGATCTGACGATGGAATTGCTTTTACTGACAATAAAGGAGAATTAAGCATGATAAAAGTTGTAGGAGTCAGATTCCGCAGCGCAGGAAAGATTTATTACTTTGATCCCCAGAAGCTTGATATCAAAAAAGGGGAGCATGTTATTGTGGAAACTGCCCGTGGCGTAGAATACGGAACAGTGGTACTTGGCATTAAGGAAATCGCGGATGATGAGATCACAGCACCGCTCAAACCGGTGATCCGTATCGCAACCCCGAAGGATGACAAGCAGGAAGCTTCCAACCGCGAAAAAGAAAAAAGTGCAATGGCTGTCTGTCTGGAAAAGATCAAAAAGCATAAGCTGGATATGAAGCTGATCGATGCAGAATACACATTTGACAATAATAAAGTGTTATTTTATTTTACTGCAGACGGACGTGTGGACTTCCGTGAGCTTGTAAAGGATCTGGCAGCAGTCTTTAAGACAAGGATCGAGCTTCGTCAGATCGGTGTCAGAGATGAGACAAAGATCGTAGGTGGGATCGGTATTTGCGGTCGTCCGCTCTGCTGTCATACATTTCTGGATGAATTTGCACCGGTTTCCATCAAGATGGCAAAGGAACAGAATCTTTCCCTGAATCCGACAAAGATATCCGGTGTCTGTGGCAGACTGATGTGCTGTCTGAAAAATGAAGAAGAGACATACGAAGAGCTGAACAGAAGACTTCCGAATGTCGGTGACCGTGTCACAACGGATGATGGCCTGAAGGGTGAGGTACATAGTGTGAATGTACTGCGCCAGCTTGTTAAGGTTCTGGTAGATGACGGAGAAGAAAAAGAGATCCGGGAATATAAAGTAGAACAGTTGAAATTCCGCAGACGAGGCAGACGTGACAAGGAAGAGCGCGGTGATAAAAAGCAGAGTGCGGAAGATAAGGCATTAAAGGAACTGGAAAACCTGGAGAAAAAGGAAGGAAAATCAAAACTTGATGAAGATTGAGCTTTTAGAAAAGGAAAGGCTTGATGATCTGGGTAGAAAAAATTACAAAATAATCCAAAATCCGGATGGTTTTTGCTTTGGCATGGATGCAGTACTGCTGTCAGGCTATGCAAAAGTAAAAAAAGGACAACGTGTTTTGGATCTCGGAACCGGAACGGGAATTATTCCGATCCTGCTGGAAGCCAAAACAGAGGCTTCTCATCTGACGGGACTGGAGATTCAGGAAAAAAGTGCAGATATGGCAAGACGCAGTGTGCGCTACAACGATCTGGAAGATAAAATTTCCATTGTAACGGGTGATATCAAAGAAGCAGGAAGCCTGTTTGGCGCTGCTTCTTTTGACGTTGTGACTTCAAATCCGCCGTACATGATCGGCGGACATGGGCTGCAGAATCCATCCATGCCCAAAACGATCGCAAGGCATGAGGTGCTCTGTGATCTGGAGGATGTGGTCAGGGCAGCGTCGACAGTTTTAGTACCGGGCGGTTATTTTTATATGGTACACAGACCTTTCCGACTGGCAGAGATCATCACAGCAATGACAAAATATCAGTTAGAGCCGAAACGGATGCGTTTTGTATATCCATATGTGGATAAAGAGCCCAATATGGTGCTGATCGAGGCAAAAAAAGGCGCAAATTCCCGTGTGACGGTGGAAAAACCGCTGATCGTATACAAAGCAGTAGGCGAGTATACAGATGAGATTTATGATATTTATAAGCCGGAAGTGTATGATAAAAGAAATCATGACGGACGGGAAAGCAGCGAAAAACAGAAAGTATAAAGCTGAAAGAAAATAGAGAGGAAAAACATGGCACAGGGAACTTTATATTTATGTGCAACGCCGATCGGAAATCTGGGAGATATGTCACCCCGCATCCGGGAGACTTTATCACAGGTTGATCTGATCGCTTGTGAGGATACGAGAAACAGCATCAGGCTTTTGAACCATTTTGAAATTCATACGCCGATGACAAGCTATCATGAGTATAATAAGGTGGAAAAGGCATATGCTTTAATAGAAAAAATGAAAGAGGGGGCGGATATTGCTCTGATTACAGATGCGGGAACACCTGCGATCTCTGATCCGGGAGAAGTTTTAGTAAAGATGTGTCAGGAAGCAGGCATTACGGTGACTTCCCTGCCAGGTCCTGCCGCCTGTATTACAGCACTTACCCTGTCAGGACTGCCAACGAGGAGATTTTGTTTTGAAGCTTTTTTGCCGGCAGATAAAAAAGAAAGACAGCTTATTCTGGAAGATCTGAAAACTGAGAAAAGAACGATCATTTTATATGAAGCGCCGCATCATCTGATCAAAACATTGCAGCTTTTGTTTGATACACTTGGTGACAGACGCATTACGATCTGCCGGGAGCTGACAAAGAAATTTGAGACAGTCATGCCAACGACACTTGCAAAGGCACTTTCCTATTATGAAGCAAATGAGCCGCGCGGTGAATATGTGCTTGTGATTGAAGGAAAGAGCCGGGAAGCGGTTTTAGCAGATCAGCGGGCTGTTTATGAAGAAATGTCCATGGAAGAACATATGGCATTGTATGAGGAGCAGGGAATGGATCACAAGGAAGCGATGAAGGCGGTTGCAAAAGACCGGGGGATCAGCAAACGAGAGGTTTACAATTATTTAATAAATGTAAAAAAATAGGGAATTCTATTTACAATGCAATCCGTGCATATTATAATCATGTAGCAAAGAGCGCCAATAGAATAATGGAATACTTATTTTACGAATTTTAAAGGAGAACGAAATATGTTAGAAAGAGTTGTAGAAATTATCAAAGAGCAGTTAAATCTGGATGGAGTGGAAATTACAGAAGATTCTTCTTTCAAGGATGACTTAGGAGCAGATTCCTTAGATTTATTTGAACTTGTTATGGCATTTGAAGAAGAATACGGTATTGAAATACCTTCTGAAGATCTGGAAAAGATCTCAACAGTTGGAGATATCGTGGAATATATGAAGTCTAAAGGTGTAGAAGCATAAGCATCTTGCAAAAATGATACATCAAAAGTCGGACTATAAGAACGAAACGATCAGGAAACTCGCTATCACACCTGCTAAGGTTGCAACAAGTGCACCGGGCAGTGTGTAGCGGGTTTTCTTTATTTTTGCAGCCATAAAATAAACGGACATAGTGTAAAAGATGGTTTCGGTCGAACTCATGATGAGGGAGGTTAGAAGTCCGGTCTGGCTGTCCGGTCCATATTCCTTGAAGATATCAAGGACAAGACCGGTTGCAGCAGAAGAGGAAAACATTTTGATGAGCAAAAGGGGCATGATCGGAGCAGGAATATCAGCACCGGAAAACAGTCGGCTGCACAGACTTCCCACAAAATCCAGAAAGCCGGAGGCCCGAAGGACTCCAACTGCGATCATCAGTCCGATCATCGTGGGTGCGATTGAAATAACAGTCTGCATACCAGACTTGGCACCTTCCAGAAATTCATCATAGACGTTGACATGTGTACTGATCCCATATGCTACGATATAAAAAATGAGAAGTGGGATGATGATATTGGATAAATTGGCGAGAATGTTCATGACTCAGGTCCTTTCCGTTTTATATATTTATGGTAACTATTCAGAGCCATGCAAATCCGTAACAAACTGACCATTTGTGGACAGATTGTTACTGAAACGACTGCTATGTACTGCATGATTGGTATTTTAGATTGCATTTAAGAAAAACTTTTGTCGGCAAATTTAATAAACAAAATGCCAGCAAGCGTGGAGCAGGTTGTAGCAAGTATGGCGGGCATAATAATAGAAGTCGGTGTTACACTGCCATACTGGCTCCGGTAGACAATGATATTAACCGGAATGAGTTGCAGGGAAGAGATATTCAGGATCAGGAAGTTGCACATTTCATTGCTGGCAGCAGTCGGATCCTTGCAGGCTTTGTTTCGCTGTATTCTGCCAAGCTCCTCCATGGCTTTCAGTCCCGCGGGAGTACATGCCCAGCCCAGCCCTAAAATATTGGCGACCACATTAGTGGAAATGTATTCGAGAGCAATATCTTCGTAGCGCAGGCGCGGAAACAGAAACAATAGAAACGGGCGGAGTTTTTTCGTCATGGATGCGATAATGCCCGCTTTTTGGGCGATCTGCATGAGACCGACCCAGAGTGCCATGACGCCCAGCATTGTAATGCAGAGTGTTACGGCTTCTCTTGCGCTGTCAAGCGCCGCATTACTGAGCTCTGCCATATGGCCTGTCAGCGATCCGTAAATAATGCCAATGATGATCATAAATGCCCAGATATAATTCAGCATATATATTCCTTTCCTGCATGTTCTGCTATTTCAGTATATGAGGCAGGGCATGGGCAAAATACTGCTGATTTTGGGAAATACTTTTAGACAAACTCTTTATCGGAAACACGGAAAAGTGTATGATTGAAACATCCGGGATAAAGTTTTCGGAGCAATATTGTATAAAATAGAAGCACTATGCAGGAGAGAACATGGAAAAAGGAGAGGCGTGATGAAGAAAAGCAGGTTGGGAAAGGGACTGGCATTGTGTTTGATGGCAGCAATGTCTATTACACAGATACCGGTAAGTGCAGAAACGGTATCAGAAAATACATTGGAGGCAGAGCAGCAGGTATCCGATAGTTTTCAGACAGCGGATGGTCTGACATATATCATCCTAACATCGGAAACGGAACAGTACATCAGGATCACGGGCTGTGATAAGAACGCTACTTCTGTGACAATTCCGAGCGAGATCAATAGTATTCCGGTAACAGAAATAAAAACACAGACAGCATTTTACGGCTGTAATGAAATCGAGACATTTGTAGTGGAAGAGGGAAATACCGTATTTGAAAGCCGCGGAAATGCAATTATCCGAAAAAAGAAGCTGGAAAAAGCGATGTGAAACTGATCGCAGGCTGTAAAAATACAGTCATTCCGAATGATGTGACAAGCATAGAGCCATATGCATTTTATGGCTGTAGTGGTCTGAAGGAGATCATATTACCGGACAGTCTCAAATATATCTATGATCATTCATTCTGTGAAAGCGGGCTGACAAGCATCACAATTCCGGACAGTGTAGAACATATAGGCTCATGTACATTTAAGCAATGTAAAGATTTGTCACATGTGGAATTACCGGATGGACTGACCAGGATTTTGGATGAAACATTCACCGGCTGCAGCAGTCTGGAGGAAATTGTACTTCCGGACAGTATCACAGAACTTGACTATGAGGCATTTTGCCTCAGCGGTCTGAAAAAGATTGTCATTCCAAGTGGTGTGACAAATATACCGAGTGGTCTGTTTAGAAGATGTGAAAATCTGGAAAGTGTTACAATACCGGACGGCGTAACCAGCATAGGAATCGTAGCCTTTGATAGATGCAGCAGCTTAACAGATATAAAGATCCCTGCAAGTGTAACGAGTATTAGGTACAGTGCTTTTCACAAATGCATCAGCTTAACAAGTATCAAAATCCCGGAAGGTGTGACTCAGATTGAGGAAGATACGTTTTCACAATGTGAGTCTTTAGAGTATGTCGGTCTGCCAGCCAGCCTGACAAGTATAGATCCTTCGGCATTTACTATTTGTTCCAAGTTAAAGGATATTTATTATGGAGGAAGCAAGGAACAGTATGAGGCAGCAGCTCTCTATGATTTCGGTGATACCGTTACAATACATTATAATGCGACAATGCCTGATGGAATCCATACGCATGTAAAGGACATGGGCACGACAGTAGCTGCAACCTGTGAAGAAAAAGGCTCTACAACTTACAAGTGTAAGATCTGTGGAGAGGTCATGGAAAAGACAGAAACAAATGCCCTGGGACATACATGGGATGCAGGAAAAATAACAAAAGAGCCGACTGTAGAGGCGGAAGGTGTCAGGACATATACCTGCACGACATGTGGCAAGACAAAGACAGAGTCTGTAGCGAAGAAAACCGAGACTACAGCTGCTGCAGAAACAAAACTGAAAGAGAAAACAGGCAGAGAATTCAAGGTGATCAAATCCAATGCTTCTGAAAGTAAGCCGTCTGTCATGCTTACAAAGCTGTCTGCAAAGGACAAGAAAGCAAAGAAGGTTACAATTCCGAAAACCGTCACAGTTGACAACGTGAAATATCAGGTAACGGGCATTGCGGCAAAAGCATTTAAGAACAGTAAGAAGCTGCAGACAGTTGTAATTCCTGACACAGTTACAGAAATCGGAACCAGCAGTTTTGAAGGCTGCAAAAACTTAAAGAGCGTTACGATTGGAAAGAATGTAACCTCTATCGGAAAGAATGCCTTTAAGAACTGTAAGAACCTCAAGAAGATCACTGTGAAGAGTACAAAATTAAAGAAGGTCGGAAAAGGTGCTCTCACAGGTATCAACAAAAAATGCGTTATTAAAGTACCGAAGAAACAGCTGAAGTCTTACAAGAGCCTGTTCAAGGGAAAAGGGCAGAAGAAATCTGTGAAGATTAAAAAATAGGCAATAGAAGAAACCAAAAGAAATTGCGAAAAAACCTTGCAAACGGGGAAACAGAGTGCTATACTGCATAAAGATGATATGATTTTACTAGAAGAGTGGGCTGCAAAGCCCACTCTTTTGTATAATGTTTAAATGGTCATAAAGCAATCAGTAAAGGACAGGTGAAAATGGCGAAAAAAGAAACTTATGAAGCAAAAGCAGAAGAGATGCTGCTTCCCATCGTAGAAAGCCATGGATTTGAGCTGGTGGATGTGGAGTATGTAAAAGAAGGCGGTACATGGTACCTGCGGGCTTATATTGATAAGCCGGGCGGTATTACCATTGATGACTGTGAGCTGGTCAGCCGTGCGTTTTCCGACGTGATCGATCAGAATGATTTCATCGAGGATTCGTACATTATGGAGGTCAGCAGCCCGGGACTTTTAAGACCGCTGAAAAAAGATAAGGACTTTAACAGGTATCTGGAAAAGCCGATCGAAATGCGTACCTATAAGATGATCGACAAAAAGAAAGAATTCATGGGTATTCTGAAAGCCTATAATAAAGAACAGATCACGATCGAAGAGCCGGACGGCGCACTGCGTGTCCTGCAGAGAAATGAGCTTGCACTTGTCAGACCTTATGTTGAGTTTTAAGAGAAAATACAGAAAGCATACGATTTGATAGAATATAGGAGGAAAAAGGAAAAATGAACAAAGAATTAATTGAAGCAATGGACATTCTGGAAAAGGAGAAGGAGATCAGCAAGGAAACTCTTTTTGAGGCAATCGAGAATTCTCTGCTGACTGCCTGCAGAAACCATTTCGGAAAGGCAGATAACGTTACGGTCAGCATGAACCGTGAAACAGGTGACTTTAAGGTAGTTGCCGAGAAGGAAGTTGTCGCAACACCGGAAGAAGTAGAAGATGACTGCCTGCAGATTGCTTTAGAGGATGCCCTGAAATACAATAAAAAGGCTGAGGTTGGCGGAACTGTTTCCGTTGAGATCAAATCCAAAGAATTCGGACGTATTGCAACACAGAATGCAAAGAATGTTATTTTACAGAAGATCCGTGAGGAAGAGAGAAACGTTGTTTACAACCAGTTCTACGAAAAGGAGAAAGACGTTGTAACAGGTATCGTACAGAGATATATCGGCAGAAACATCAGCATTGACCTTGGCAAGGCAGATGCGATCTTAAATGAAAATGAAATGGTAAAGGGTGAGGTATTCAAGCCGACAGAGCGTATCAAGGTTTACATTCTGGAAGTCAAGAATACAACAAAGGGTCCAAGAATCCTTGTCAGCCGTACCCATCCTGATCTCGTGAAACGACTGTTTGAATCAGAGGTCGCAGAGATCGCAGACGGAACAGTTGAGATCAAAGCGATTGCCCGTGAAGCAGGAAGCCGTACAAAGATGGCTGTATGGAGCGACAATCCGAATGTGGATCCGGTCGGTGCCTGCGTTGGTATGAACGGCAGCAGAGTCAATTCCATCGTAAATGAGCTGCGCGGCGAGAAGATCGATATCATCAACTGGGATGAGAACCCGGGTAACTTGATCCAGAATGCATTATCACCGGCGAAGATTGTAGCAGTATTTGCGGATCCGGATGAAAAGACAGCCAAGGTTGTTGTACCGGATTACCAGTTATCTCTTGCAATCGGTAAAGAAGGACAGAATGCAAGACTGGCAGCAAGACTGACAGGATATAAGATCGATATCAAGTCCGAGACACAGGCAAAGGATGCTCCGGGCTTCCGTTATGAAGATTATATCGATGATGAGTATGAAGATGAAGATGGAGCTGCAGAGGATGTGATGGATACAGAAGATGTTTCCGAAACAGAAGAGCCTGCAGACAATATGGAAGAATAAAAGAAACAGAGGAGTTTTATGAGTAAAAAAGTTCCACTCAGACAATGCGTCGGATGCGGGCAGATGAAGAGCAAAAAAGAAATGATGCGTGTCATTAAGACTGCGGAAGGCGATATTGTCTTAGATGTAACCGGTAGAAAAAATGGGAGAGGTGCTTATCTTTGCAAACAGGAAGAATGCTTAAAGATGGCTATGAAGAACAAAGGATTGGAGCGCTCTTTCAAAATGAGTATAGATCAGTCGGTTTATGAGAGCCTGCAAAAGGAGTATGACGAAAACAGTGAAAAATAAGAAAAAGATTTTTTCCCTGATCGGT
>ENA-UEQW01002083-UEQW01002083.1-human-gut-metagenome-genome-assembly--contig:-NODE-2083-length-15660-cov-4.539819_pt1 | contig 15660 bp, 20 predicted proteins | sample MGYA00242947_ERZ507947 | MGnify/ENA primary metagenome ERZ507947 (study PRJEB26167, sample SAMN06115421) | human gut metagenome | host: Homo sapiens | place: China:Guizhou | collected 2015-03-17... | reverse complement strand
CGATGTTGTCGGCTCGTACATCCGTTCTCTATCCATACATGTGCTTTTTGCGTACAGTTCGTGAGGAATAGGTTCCGTGGAGCGATTTGCACAATATGCCCATTTCGTTGGAGATCGACGGACTGTTCATCGTACTGAGCGATAAACAAGAGATCGGAACAAGTGAACAGTCTGCCCGCGCGTCTTACCCCTGTGATGTGAAGGATACAGAATCTGATGTATCCAATCCACCTTCCACAACACTATACAGCGATTCGAGTTCCCAGAGTCAGGATGTGGTTGACGATTCCTCTCTCTACAAGCTGCTGTCTCTGTTTACGAACAACATAGAGATCTCCCTGTCCAACGTGCACATTCGATACAATCACAAGTGCGGATGAAGCGTACTGCTCATGATTAGCTGTGCTGCTCAGAAGACGAGCATATGCAGCATGGGACTCTTCTGGCGATCGATCCGAGTGGGGTGCGTGGACGAGGGAGAGGAGAAGCTCCACTGCGACGATTCCTCTGTCATGCACAAATCACTCTCCATCGAAGGCCTCAACATCTACTGCGACTCCAGCAAGAACCGCACGGTCACTCCGCTAGCCGAGAAGATGCCCTTCATCTCCTACGCCCTTCCTTCGCTCCAACTCCCCAATCCGCTGACCAACACGTACAGTAATCGCTTCATTTCCTACGTGCTCTCGGACTTCAACCTCTCTTCGGAGTTCACGTGCGATTTGCGCCGTGCTGAAGACCGCTGGCCTCATCCCTCGGAGCTGGTGGCGGCGGTGTCGCCCCTTGTTCCCGACAAGGACCGTGGTTGTCTCGCGTCATTCCTAAACAACACGTCATGTCCGCTGTACTGGTATTCGCGTCAGTATTCCTCAGAAGAGGAGCTGTGCCGATTCCTCACGGATTCTCTTCATGACTCCACGCTGGACGCGACCACGATGCTCTCCGTAAGTCAGGCGCTCTTCCCGCTTCTCAAGACGCCGAAGCCTCGCTTCGCTCTGGTCGCATCGGTGGGTGAAGTGAACATCGCTCTCGACAACCAACACCTCCTCTTCGTGAGCGATTTGGTGTCTTCTCTCCCTTCACCGTCTTCGTCAGACCCTCCAATAGAGTCAACAGACGCCTCGAGCACTTCATTGGAGCCAACAGACGCCTCAAACCCTTCTCTGAAGTCAACAGAACCCTCTGTGCCTGAAGCCGCCACAGCGTCCTCAAAACCGCGGTTCACGGCGCGGTCGCTGGCACTGTACCTCACCTACTCCCTCTTCTCCTCCTACTCCCTCTTCTTCATCGCTCTCTTCACAGTGCTCCTCTTCTCCGTCTGCCTGTTCTACTCCGTCGCCCAAGCCGTCGGGTCGGTGCTTCTCGTCGGCAGCGGGCTTCTCTTCTTCAACCGGTACATGGTGGACTCCACGGACGCGCTGCCAGACCGGCGCGACGACGAGCGAACGCAGCGCGTCTCACTGGTGGAGCTGGAGGTCAACACACAACCGATTCGTCTTGTGTTGACGCACTCGACCGCTTCTGACCAGGGGATGCCTCTGGTGAGCAGCAGCGCGTCCTTCATGCAGATCACGCTCTCCTCGCTCCACGTGGGAGTGACCACACACCCACACGACACCTCTCTCACCGTTGGGGTCCCCCAGTTTTCAGTCCTCGACGACCAGACGCTGCACACACAAGGAACTGCCTCCTCCCTCCTCGCCCTCACGAATCTGAACTGCTCTCTGCTCACCGTCGCATCGTCCTCTTCGTACCACCCGCCTCAGACGCTTCAAGAGGTGTCGGATGCGAACCCGTGCAAGGCGTCGACAACGCTCCGTGTGGACGTGGACGACTTCGACTGTGAGGACAGCCACCCCGAGTAACGTCTAGTCTCTCTCTTCCAGCCCACGATTCTCACCCTCATTCAACTCCTCCAATCGTTCTCTCTCCCATCTTCTTCTCCTTCCCCTGTCGTAGAACCTGAGTGGACCAAGCCGTCGCTGTGTCTTGACCTGGGCGTGCGTCGGCTCACTCTTTCGTCTCTCACGGTCCGTTCTCCATCGTCGCGTGATCTCTAGGACGAGCGGCGAACCATCGGATCGCTTGCCCTCTCGAGCACATCATTCCGTTTTATCTCGTCACCCGATCAACTCCAGCTCGGCCTCTCGTCCTCGTCTTGCAAGCTAACGCAACTCACGCCAACTGTAGAGACCATCATCCACGACCACACGAGCGAGGCGCCTCAGCTCGTCGTCTCCTTCACTCTGTACTCCGCCACATCTCCCTTCTATCCCGGCTACTCCTCCGACATTGCTGTGGCGCTGGGTTCTGCCCACGGAGTCGCGCGTCTCTCCTTTATCATGCAACTCGTCTACTCGATCACGCGGGGAACGCTTCTGACCTCTCTCCACCAAGACGAGGAGGAACCCAGTGAAACGACTTCGACGGATTACTCGTCTGGAGCGCGTCTCCACCTCTCCTTCGCCGACATCGCGCTTCTGCTGCCGTGTGACGAAGGATTCACATCGAGCTGCGAAGTCCGGGCGGACACGCTGCGTCTGGAGACGGGAGCGCGCGGCGTTCTGTTCAACACGCTCGTTCTCACAGCCAAACCGCTGATCGTGGTGGAGAACAGAGAGAACGGCCAGTCGTGCGTCGCTCTCCACTCGCTGGAGACGGAGCTGAAGATCCGTCTGTCGTCCTCGCTCACTCGCCTCACGCTCTCGTTCGACGACTCCCTTCTGGTCTTGCAGGAACGGACGATCGAGCAGATTCTGAACGCCGTCCACCAACTCCTCGCGTATCGCGACACAGCGGAAGAAGCAGTCGATGAGGTGGTGACGGAAGTGTCCGACTCGGACTCCGAGAACTCGATGGAGGAGGCAACCAATCACATCACCTTCTCGTTGGACATTTCTGTCTCCAGTCTCCAGTGTTGTCTTTGCCAGCACTATCTCTCTTCGCCCTTCTCCGTCTCGGACTACATGAAGGACGTGAAGGCGCACTCGGCGTTGAAACTGACGTCCAAGTACCCATCCTTTGCTCTCAAGCTCTCGCCGACGGATAAGATCTTTGGTAGCTTCCTTCACTGCCATTCACGTTATAGAGGTTGGCATGACGCGTTGTTCTCTGATGGACGATCACGATACTCCTTTCTTCTCACTGGGCGACAAGGACACGACTGCCGTTGGGGCGACTCTCGCCTTCTTGGACGTGGGTTCAAAGCTGAACGCTTCCGTTCAACTCGGAAAGAGCCACATTGAGTTTTCCCCTTTCCTGCTCCGTCTTCCTTCGATTCTTCTTCCCATCCTTCCCTCCTCTGGTTCTTCAACTAAACCTTCAACTGACTCTTCAACTGAACCTTCAACTCACTCCAATCCCCTTTCCATCTGTCAATGCACCCACTCCCACCTCATTCGTAGACAGAAAGATCAGCGCCAGTGTATCGCTCCAGCCCCTCAGCGTCACTCTCTACAAGGACCCTGCAGACCCCTCGTCGCCCTCGTTCACTCTCTGCTTCGGCGTAAACGCGTCCCTCGACGCCAAGTCACCCAGCGCGGACTTCTCGTGCGACCTCCACTCCCTTCGTCTCGTGCGAGGACCCTCCATTCCCGAGAAGAGCACCGTCTTCAGCGACCTCCTCGTTCAGAGCAGTCTCGCCGTGCACTGCTCCTTCCCCAACGGATTCAAGGACGTTTCCTGCTCCGTGACCGCCTCGTCACTCAACTTCATCCTCGACTCCCTCAGCGTTCTCCAAGTCATCGATATCGCCAAATCCATCGCAGCACTCGTTCCCTCTCAACCCACCTCCACACCCACACCACCGAGCGAACCACAGACCGAAAGCGTTTCCCACTCGCCGGTGGTTTCGGTCACGTGTTCGTTCCCTCTTCTCCGCGTCCTGCTGGTCTCGAGCAGCTATCGCTCTATCGTCCCCATCGCCTTCGCCGAGTTCAGAGACCTGCTGACGGCGGTGGAGCTCCAGGAGTCGTTCACCTCCATCACCGTCGTGACGCACCTCGGAGCGAAGTACTTCAAGACCGAATTCGGACAATGGGAGACTTGTATCGAGACGTGGCCCCTTTCTGTTCGTTACCTCGTGGACTACGAAGACCCGCTTCGAGAGCCGAGCGCTGAGCTGGAGGTGAAGGCGGAGTCGCTTCTGAATGTGAATCTGACGTGCTCCTTCTTGAACCGACTCGTCGCGTATTTGGAGGAGTTGGATCACTTCTTCATCCTGGACGACTCTGTGTCCAACCTGCATCTGGAGTCGCCGCGCCAGTCGGAAGTCGCGCAGTCCCCGCTCTCAAGTCCCGACTCGATCAACGACAACTTCATCTGCTTCGTGAACCATTCGGGACGACCCATCCGCGTCGACATCACAGGCACGAAGTGCGCGTCCGTGTCGTTTGCTGAAGCGAGCTACGTACTGCCGGACGGCGTTGCGTTTTATTCGACGCTCCTCGCCTTTCCTTCCTTCCAAGAACTCCTTCAGGACGAGATCGTGGTGAACGACTACAAGGAAGCCACCGTGTCGCTGGAGGGCTACAGGAGCAACTCACTGCCTCTCTATTCCGAGTCCACGGTGATTCTCCAGCCCGCTACTAACAGAGTAATGACTCAGGCGGAGCGAGACGCCGTCGTAGTCGTTCGCAACCACACGCAGTACGGACGCAAAGAGATCGTGCTATCGGGTCGCGTGAGCATCGTCAACAACTCGGGGCTTCCGCTCTTCTACGCGTTCTCACAGGAGGACTCGTCGTTACTCGGCATCGCAACGCCTCTGGACAGCATCCCCAACCACTGCGAGGTGTTCGCGCCTGCGAGCTGCTGCCACGACGGCGTCCTCGTCCTCTCCATGGAGACGCAATGCTCCAAGTTCGAGGGCTACACCGTCGCACACATCCCGGTGAAGTCGTTCGACGACGCTGCGACGAGCGAGCAGTGCATTCAGGTGGGCCGAAAGCAATGCTGCATCCGCCTCTTCGCGACAAGGAAGTCCGTATTGCTGCCGAACCACGAGGAGACGAGTCTGGTGACGGTAGTGGTTCTTCCTTGCTTGGTGATTCACAACCTCCTTCCCGTGACCATCCGGTTCGCGATCAGCGACGACAAGAACACGCGAAGTCGTTCTGTTGGTGCGACGTGACGTCATAGACTACGAGGAGGGCTCGATCCAGCCGACGGAGCGTTTCTACTCGTACTCGACGCCGAAGAGCGTGCAGAACTGCGTGCTGAACGTGACGCTGCCGAACAGCAAGAACGCGACGTCCACGGGCAACGCAGGTGAAGGAGGGCGAGGTGATGACTAGATCGTGATGAGCAAACGAGGCCTTCTCCAATACGACAACGCGGTGGTGAGCTACGAGGTGATGCGCACGACGCAGAACGAGATCATGATCGAGCTGTTCAGTGATTACTGGATCATCAACAAGACAACGGAGATGCTGATGTGCTCTGAGAACATCGTATTCAACTCTCGCTTCTTCTTCGCCGACTCCTACCCCGTCACGTACTCCTCCACACCCGCAGCCAGCCCACAACTCACGCCTCTCTTCTATTCCTCGCTGTCGCGCGGCATCACAGAAGCCTCGAAGCACGAACTGCGCATTCGAGCGAACTCCTACGAGTGGAGCGCCCCCTTCTCCATGGACACCGTTGACTTGGACGGCTCCATTGAAGTACTCGCTGTCTCGTTGCTTGAGCGTTAGCTGATCCCCGAAGGAGAGGGTTCTGCGTTGAACTACTCCGTCTCCATTTCCTTCGCGCCTGGCGAGTACGTGCGCACCAAGATCATCCTCATCGCACCGATGTACATCTTCGTGAACACGACTCCCTTCGTCTTCGCCGTAGCTTGCACTGCCCTCGATTCAGTGTAGATCCGTCAGGTTGGGGTGAATCGGCCTCCACTCTTCCTCAAGCCGCAGACGCCGACGGTGTTCCACTGGCCGGAGGCGCGTTCGCAGCAGCGCGTCCAGCTCCAGAACGCGTCGATCAACTCGCTGTGGACGGACGCGGTCGCGCTGTCGCTCGGCGAGCAGTTGCGCGAGATCCGCGTGCCCGAGGGCTTCGGAGTGCCGCGCGTGGACGAGCGCGTGTTGCGTGTGTACATGGTGCAGAACCAGAACCAGCTGTTTATCACGCTGGAGTTCGCCGTGAGTGAGAAGGGTGCGCGTGACGAATAGGACTCGTTTAAGATGCGTTACTTCTTCGCGTTGCAGAACGGCAACACGTCGCCGACACTCATCAAGGACCTGATTCTCGACCGCAAGCTGGAGAAGGAGACGGCGGAGGAGGCGTCGCAGTACTACCGTCCGTCGCTGGTAAAGAAGATGAACACGCTGTCGACGCGGCTGAAGAAGAAGTACTCCAAGAAGTGGCGCGAGATGCGCGTGGACCACGTGGGCGAGAAGGCGAGCGGGACGCTGACGTGTTCGGTGAGTCTGGAGGGTATTGGACTGAGTCTGGTGGGACGCGAGAACCGCGAGGTGTTGTATGGAGTGATTCAGGGCATTCACACGGAAGTCCAGATCCTGCAGAACAAGAGTGTGTTTGCCGATCTCACCGTATGCGCGCGTTGTGGAATGAACGATAGATTACGCGTGTGCAAATCGACAACTCGGCGCTGGATTCGCGGTATGTTGTTGTCGCAGGGTCGCCGATTCACTCGCCGTTCTACGAAGGCAACGCGAGGGAGAACGACGTGGCGTTCAAGATCCAGAAGACGAAGAACGAGGCGCTGGCGCTCGTCAAGGAGGAGCAGCCTGAGTCGTGTCTGAACCAGACCTTCATTCACTTTTCCATCTCGGTGCCGTACCACCCGTCGATTCTGTACATCGAGTACTGCGAGTTGCTGATCAATGTGAGAACAGAGTGGTGGGGTGATGGATAGGAGTTGGACGTGAGTGTGGACTCCAAAACGATCTTCGACGTGATGGACACGCTGAAGGGTGTGTCTTCCTTCGACTCGCACTCCTTCTACTCCCAACAAATCACGCAGATCCAGCTCCAGAAGGCATTCCAGCTTCACTACCCTCTTCCCACACTCTCCACATCGCGCTCGTACCTCTTCACAGAGTCCATTTATCTCTACCCTGTTTGCGTCAAGCTGTCCTTCAAGTCCAACGCACAATACCCGATCACCGCCTCCTTCTTCAACCACCCCTTCGTTCCCGCCATCTTCAAAGTGCTGTTCGACGCCGCCGGGAGCATGATCACCAACATCGACAACGCCGTGATCAACCTCTCGTCCTTCGAGGCGGAGAACCTCTACCTGAACGAGGACGACATCGTCGACCGCGTGAAGCAGCACTACGTCCGACAGGCGAAGGTGAAGATCTATCGCATTCTTGGCGCTGTGAATATTTTGGGCAATCCGGCGGAGCTGGTGAGCAACCTGGGTCAGGGCGTGAGGGCGCTGATCGACGAGTCGATTCAGGGCGTGAAGCAGGGTCCTGCGGAGTTCATTGATGGGATTGGGAAGGGCACCAAACAACTCCTGTCGAAAACGGCGTTCGGGCTTTTCAACTCCGCGGAACGATTTGCCGACACGCTGGGGAACGGCGTGGAGTCTCTGACGATGAGCGAGCAGTACAAAGCAGACCGCGCCGCGGGCAAGACGGGACTTCTCCACGGCGTGAAGAGCGGCGTGACGGAGCTGATTCACGGCATCACGCAGTCGAAGGGCGTGAAGGGGAAGTTGGAGGGTGTCGGAAAAGGCGCTGTCGGGATCATCACCAAACCCGTCGGTGGCATTCTGGACGACACGTCGTCTCTTCTCGGGAAGATGAAGGACATGGCGCGCGTGGAGATCGTGCCGGTGCGCGTGCGCGTGCCGCGTTACATCGGGTTTGGTGATGTGTTGTCGCCGTATGACGGGTTCACGGCATGTGGCGAGGCGTTCATGGCAGTACTGAATCGCGAGGGGTTGGTGAGTCTGCACAGCGAGCGCTACGTGGTGCACATCCCCGTGAACGATGAAGAGATGGTGTTGTTCTTCACGACGGCGCGTCTGTTCGTGATTCACGTGAAGGAAAACCGCGTTGTGTGGAGCGAGTGTTACGAGAACATCGTGACGGCGGGCTCGGAGAACCACTTCATGTTCATGCGTGCGAGAGAGAGTGGCAGGAATCATGCGAGCGACGTTCCCGTGCAGTGCAGCTTCAAGTACCGGACATTAATGGACCTCGTGCAGGATTTCATTTTGAACGTTCGGATGGCGAGGACGCGCTCTCTGTATGCTTCCTTTGCCTCGCGCAGCTGCGTTTGTGTGGAGTGTACGGAATTGCGAATCGCATGACTCGTAGGGATCCAGCGACGACCGTCCACTCCTCTGGACAGTCCCATTTCGGTTCCAATCGAGCAAATCACGCTGAAGACGTCGAACGCGGAGATCACCCAGTACGAAGCGGAGAGGGTCAGGCTGGAGTGGGAAGTGATTGGCTGCGGTTACTCGTGGAGAGTGTTCAACTCGCTGAGGGACGTCCGATTCCTGCATGAGGCGGTGTTCTCTCTCCCAACGAAGCCGGTGGGACTGACCCGAATGGTGCCGTTTGAGGGAAGTGATTTGGCGATGCTGGGGGAGCTGGAGGGCGTGCTCATGAACTACTCCAGCGTGCTCATCTCTCTTCCGGTGGATCGACTCTTCAAGCAGAACTACTGCGACTTTAAGAAGAGGTTCAAGTGAGCCTTTCTGTGCATATAGAATGAGTCTGCTGTTTGTTCTACACGATTCCAGAAATAGGGCCTCGTTTTGCCCATCATGGAAGATGCGAAAGACACAGAATTCTACCATTTCTTCAAAAGGAATCGGATCTGCTGTATGAATCTTTCTTCTGAGGAAATCAAGGGAGGCAATGACGCAGCCGAACAGGTGGAGATTGATGATAGCCCCACCGCGCTGACAACAGCTCCCATTCGAGGTATTTCGTTGTGTACATCTTGTTATGATGAATAGGGTATACGGCTCTGAGTTCAAAGGAAATCGTTGAAGTTATCGACACAGTCGCTCCTGTTCTGCCTGAGGTTTGTGTCAGCGTGCAAAGTTCACGGATAGTCTCCTCTGCAGCCGTCTCCACAGACCCGAGTCAAAACGAGTAAGTGCGGACGTGCGGAATCACCATAAGATGAAGCGCAGAAGAGTACAGCGAATAGTTACGGCGGTTTGGGGAGAGGAAAGGGGTATGGTGGTCTTGGCGGTCGTTCTTCCCTGCTCCAGCAGCGGTTGCGTGCCGGCAACATCAAACACTTCGATTCTGGCGAACATTTTCGACAGCAGGCGGAAAAGACGCGCGAGGAGCAGAGTCAGCGCGTAGTCCGTCTCTCCCGTTCCTCACGACTAGAAACAAGAAAACCGTCCCCACCCGCTGACAGGAGACTCTTCCTCCCATCCTCGGTTGTCGTCTCTCCGAACGAGTTCGTCTCCGACGTCAATCGAGCCAAGTAGGCAATTGCATGCTGGGCATATTAGCCGTTTGCATCCTCCAAGTCCGTCTGGAACGTTGGAGTTGAAGCATCCAGAAGCGGTTCCCCGACGTTTCAAAGTGAACAACGATTCTAGTGAAGAGTATTCCGATTAATGTGATTTATGGTGTTCTATTCTGCTTTTCTTTGTCCCGTTTGTTCCACTCTCCAGAAATCGGCAGGAATTCGGTCGTCCTTTCCATCTCGGATATCTCGAAAGGGACGACTCATCGAAAGGGGACTGCTCAACGGAATGAGTTCGATTCGCAAGATGTTGAAGAAGTTCGATATGAATCCCTCAACGGAGGATTCGTTCACAGTGAGGACGCTGTCGGGCGCGTTTAGTCGTGATTGGGTTGTTGCATCACCCCTAGTTTCGGTTGTGACCGTGTGTATTATGGGAGCGCTCTTCTGGGGCGAATTCAAGCTGTACATTCATAACGTAGTTATTGATGGTGGCATTGTGACGGATAGGAGCGCGTGGAGGATATGGTCATCGACAAGGAGACGACGGCCCAAACGGACATTTCGCTGTCGATTGATTTCCCCTTGTATTGCATTCGTGACTTTTGACTATATCATAGCATTCCCTGCGGATTCCTCCAGGTGGGCTATCGCGATGCACTCGGCAACGACCGTATGGACATCGAAAACGAGATTTACAAAACGAGCCTGGACGTGAACGGCAACCTCATCGGCGCGCGCAACAAGTCTTCGGTAATCGTGCTCCATACGCTTCACTCTAGATCACAATCACGGTACCGACGAAGGAGGAGGTGCTGGAAGCAACCAAGCACGAGGACGATCCCTCTGTGGTGGAGGACGCGAAAGCGAGTTGCGGCGACTGCTTCGGCGCGGGAAGGGAAGGTGAGTGTTGCAACAGCTGCGAGGACCTCGTCCACGCGTACCAGCACAAGCACTGGAATGTGGATCGCATTCTCCAGACGGCGCCTCAAGTCGGTCAGTTGCTTGGCGTAAACGCGTAGTGCAAGGGATACGACTTCATCGAGAAGTGGAAGAACGGCGTGGAGAAGGGATGTCGTGTGGAGGGTCACCTTCACGTGAGCAAGGTGCAGGGTCACATGTTCATCATCCCCAGCCACGCGAACGACCTCCTCACGCTGCAGCAGCTCCGCGAGGTATATCCTTCCATGATGGAGAGAGGCTCCTTCACCGCACCTCCACCACGCTGAACGTCACGCACGTCATTCACCGGTTCTCGCTGGGCGAGGAGCTGAAGGTGGGGAATGGGAGGAGGCGTGAGACGCAGGGACAGCACTCACCGTTCGCAGAGCGCAAGGGTGTGATGACGACGGAGACCGCCTCCATGTACCAGTACTTCGTGAACGCGATCCCGACGACATACATCGATGTGCGTGGGAACGCGCTGAACACGTACCAGTTGGGCTGTGTGTGGGCTGTGAGGGATAGAGTGACGGAGACGCACCACATCCGGCCTCTGCAGGCGGGGTCGTCGCTGATGCCGGGCGTGTACTTCGTCTACGAGTTCTCGCCGCTGCGATCGGTGATTCGCGAGACGCATCTTCCCCTCTTCGAGCTGTGCACGTCGCTGTGCGCCATTCTCGGTGGTGTGTTCACGGTGATGGGCATGGTGGACTCGGTGTTGTATTCGATGTCGAAGGAGGTGGAGCGCAAGTCAAAGTCTGGGGAGTCGGAGCTCTCGCAGCGTGTTGTATCAAAGAGTGATTAGAATGGATGGGCTGTTTGTTCTCGCGAAAGCGGCGTTCGGGCGCCGATTCTTTTCGTCATTTCCAGGGAACTGGCCATTGCTTCTTAATTGGTTTTACTCCAAATAGAGTAGTTAAGAAGGATGAGAATAGAAACGTGCTACTTTTGCTCCAGTCCGATTTATCCCGGACATGGAATTGTGTTTGTCCGTAACGACAGTAAAGTGGATTATGGAGGGGGTGCTGCATAATGGAATAGGTGTTCCGTTTCTGCCGCTCCAAGTGCCGAAAGAACTTCAATCTGAGACGCAATCCGAGAAAAGTGCGATGGACGAAGGCGTTCAGACGCGCGAACGGAAAGGACATTCGCGTTGTACGAATTGCGTTGGGCGGTGTGTAATTCGCCTAGGACTCGACGTTTGAGTTTGAGAAGACGCGCAACCGACCTGTGAAGTACAACCGCGAGCTGATGGCCAAGACGCTGCAGGCCATGAAGCGTGTAAGCGAGATTCAGCAGGTGCGCGAGAAGCGCTTCTACGAGAAGCGGTGGGTGTTGTTTTCATCGGTGATACGTAGTATGGCACTGGCGAAGGAGCATCAGCGACTCAGCAAGAAGGTGGTTATTGCAAGAGTCGTTATGATTCTCGTGGTATGATGTATAGAATGTGGAGATGCTGCAGCGCCTGCCTGCTGCGACGAAGATCGATGTGACGAGAGCGGAGCAGGTGAGAGAGGAGTTGAAGAACCGCAAGGCGGATATTCTCCAGCAGAAGCAGAACAAGAACAAGAACAGAAAGACGAACGCGTAGTGTTGTTTCATTTAGGTCCCCATTCGTGTTTGTTTCAAACAGGACATAAAAGGAGTCTATTACTTTGCAGGTTCTTCAGCTTTATCGCCGGCCTCCGCCTCTTCCGCAGCCTTCTTGGGGAGCGCGCTTTGTACATAGGGACGAAGAGGAGGAGGAGGCAGAATGCCAGCCTATGCATCACTCATGAAAGCTCACACAATACTCTTCCCAAGAGGACAGCAACTGTCTCGGAGGGCTGCGCTCCGACGGATAACCAGTACTTTATGCGGTCTACCCGTAAGAATAGGCCCACTTTCATCCCTACCAACATTTAACCTCAGTTCTTTCACTCCATCGTCTAAAGGGATAGGATTGTACGTTCCCACCTAGAACGCATCAAACACGACAACCAAGACCCTACTTCTTCTATATACTTTCCGTCTCTTTTCACGTTCTTGTTACAGACGCGAATTCTGTAGAATGGCATATGTCTCCTGCCAAACCGCGCCAGACGCATCTAGCATGTGAATCGCACTCTACAATTCTGTTACAACCACGGGCATCCTTCAGTGTGCTCAGAGAAAAGGAACAATGGGGATTTGCCTTTGGTGCCACAGAAAGAGTTAATGCTGAGTGCATTTCGTGGAGAGTGTGTCGCTGAGATGTAGGCTCCATTTCCAACAAACAAGAGTACTTGGTGATCCCTTTTATAGTACAACACACACCGCTTGGCCGCTGCAGCACCAGATTACCCGCTTCACTCAGATACGAATAATGCACGCCGTACTCCTTCATCACGCCCCGGTTCCACATTCTGTCCTCCTTCGTTTGGGAGACAACATTCCGGTTGTAGTAGCCATCCTTCCCCTCATGGATTCCAATCACTGCCACTCACCACTCTCACACCAATCCTACCTGCAGCCGTGGCGTCAATCAACTGAGCTGTTTGGTTTGCACGATTATCGTCCCATACCACGCCCATCAAGTAATTGTCAATCATGTAGCGTCCAATGACTGCCTGCTCCTCTGTTCGCGACACGAGCGGTAGAGCGTCTCGTGAGAAGATGAAGTAGTCCTAAGCATCAACCGGGATGAAAGTACGCACAGCGCTGCCCCGATTCCGAAGGGCTTGAGGCGAGCGCTTGTAGGTTGAGAAAAAGGAGTGAATGGCATCGAAATCGCGGAATTCCGTGGGAATGTACTCCATCTTGCGCTCATACACTCGACTCGCAATCTCGTGCTAATCATTACGACAACTCGGGATGAGTACTCTCTTCGCAATTCTCCCCTCTTCCGCTTCCTTCTTGCAAAACGCCAGGACGTCAAACAGCGTGGGCTCGATTAGAATGTCCGAGTTTAGGTAGCCGTAGTACTCTGCTCTGATTCGCTTTCCAGCATTCTGAAACAGGGAGGTGATGACGGGCATTCCAAACGGATTCACGCTACTGCTCACAACCCTCGAACTCCCGTACGCAAAATCGCTGCTCACGATCACAGACGAGTTGGCAAAGAAAGAGAATAACTGGGGAGTCTTTGTGAAGAGAATGGACTGCGAGTGGAAGCGCTCGTGATAGATATCGCTCACATCTTTGAACAGCTGCATTTTGCGCTTAACCTTCTCCGAAAAGCCGTCTTCTGTGGTGATGAGAGCGATAGAGAATGTCCTTTCATCCGCCGGCATGAAATCTGTATGCCCTCTTCTAGCGCTCCCAAAATCCGCGAAGCAACCCTCGTTCCTATCCACAGTCCAGTTGTCCCCTTGTTGCGCACTCACTCTCTGCTACACGTGACAAGGAAGGAATAGGAGTCACAAGGAACATGGTTACGGCAGAAGTGAACAGCAGAGAGGGAATGGCCACACAGACGAGTACAGCGAGGTGATAGAGTGCCATGGGTATCGCTGGTTTCCTTCTCAGAGGCTTGGTACTGACGATCGTCGAGGAAATGGGGTGCGCCCAAAGCACAGACCCGACGAGCATCCCATGATGGGTGCCATCCCAACGGATTGGCGTTTCAGTCGTGTTGACAAGGGCACAAATTGCCCTGATTATTGCTACCGATCGGTTTTTCTTGTGGGGTTCAAGCGGACGGACAGAATGAGTGTGCTCTTTCGGTTTTACATCCTTTGCATTATTCTCATCTGTTGCCTTCATTACTGGTATTGCGAGAAGCCCAGCGATTTCCGCAACTATGGGCGTGAGGAAGCCAACAGAGTTCAGTACGAATCCTATTCTGACGAAGTGGACGACTCAGAGTCGATTCCGGAGACAGAGTCGATTCACGAGACTGTCGCGCCGACAGAAGTGGTGAGAGTGATTCCCTCAGCTACATTCCGTCCTTCGTTGGGGAATGAAGCGATTCCCATAAGACCCGAGAACTTCACGATTCCAAGAAGGCCAAAGAACTTGACGCTTGCCGAGTTTGGAAAGTACGAGACGAATCGTGGGGAAATGGGGTGTTGTGTTGATGAGTAGAGTACGACTACGCGGACATTGTCTACCCTATTCCCTTCGACCAGCTGGTCTCCAACAAGAGCATGCGCTATGTGAACTTCGGTCAGCGGGATCCCCGGTTCCCAGCCGAGGTTCATTTTGGTGAGGTGGAGGACGCGTCTTTTCAGGGTGTCGACTTTATTTTCGTAACGGGAAGCTCGACGAACCATCTGTATTCTAACATAAACACGATGTACTCTCTCATTCTCACCAACAGCAGCGCGTCCATCGTTTTTGTTGATTTTGGTTTGGACGATACCGCACTGAACGCTCTGATTCGCGAGATGAAGGTGATGCTGTCCATCTTCAAGCGTGACTCTCACGCAACCCTGTACTACCGCAAATTCAATTTTGCCCATTTCCCGGACTGGTGGTCGATCCATGACGTCAACATTCGCGGAGGTTACTCATGGAAGGTAATCAGCTACAGCGATGTGCTGGACGAGTCGAGACGGATCGTCATCTGGTCGGACGGGGGCAACCGTTTGCCGAGGAGAATCGACAGGGAGTTGGAGCGCGTGCGCGAGTACGGCTTGTTCACGCCGTACTCCGGAGGTTCTCTTCAGTCGTGGATGTATCCAACCGCGTCCTCGTTTATGGTGGGCCACCACATGCTTCGTAAGATGATGCTCGGAAAGGGGATGTGCACGGGAGGGTATTTGTTCATCAACTACGCGAATGACGTGGTGATGGAGAAGATCATCGAGCCCTTGGTGGAGTGCGCGTACACGAGGAATTGCATTTCTCCTTACGGGAGTTCGAGAAAGAACCATCGACAAGACCAGGCTATTCTAACTGCTCTTGTCCATAGTGCGCGCATTCCGAAGTCGTGCTCGCCTGCCTTTAACACGGGAGTGAGGTATCGCCAGGAATGCACAAGTGATGAGGACTGCAAGGGGCGTCGTGATTTGTTTAAGGAAATGCTACATGTACAGTGTCTGTGTTTTTTTGAGGATTGGAATGGATGAAGAGGGGACAGACCTTGTAGGAAATGGATAGGATATGTGAGGATTCAAACAACACAGATCTCTCCTTAATGCACTTCTCAAAACAAACACACACCTTCAGCAGTTGAAAGAATTAAGCCTCGAGCTTGCCGTGGTCGGGGATGTACTTGGCGATGTTACCAGCCGGCACCAGCTTGCCGCTCTGTCTCATCTCCGCGTACTCTTCACGGGTCCACTTCGTGAAACCCCACTTCTTCGACACCACGATCTTCTGACGACCAGGGAACTTCATCTTCGCACG
>ENA-UEQW01002077-UEQW01002077.1-human-gut-metagenome-genome-assembly--contig:-NODE-2077-length-15687-cov-4.342601_pt1 | contig 15687 bp, 3 predicted proteins | sample MGYA00242947_ERZ507947 | MGnify/ENA primary metagenome ERZ507947 (study PRJEB26167, sample SAMN06115421) | human gut metagenome | host: Homo sapiens | place: China:Guizhou | collected 2015-03-17... | reverse complement strand
AAATTGAAATGGTGAGAATGAAGAAGCTGCCGGCGTGTCCTCTGCGTAGAGCGAAGACGGAGAAAGCGGATTCGGACAAGAAGGACTCAACGGACGGTTCAAACATCATTGGGGCTATTTTGGGTGAGAGCAACATCCAGCCAGTTGTTGGTCCAGCAGAACAGCCCTCTCAGCCGAAAGGGGAATCCAATATCACTGGTGGTGACGTAACCATCGTGACAACTCCCACCTCCCCTTCCGTTACCGAGAATCCACAGGGAACGAGGAAGAAGAGAGCTGGAGTCCGTCTCGTTCGCGTGAGGACGTATTCGCCTCCGATTCAGATCATCAACGTGAGCAACAGACAAGAAAGAAGGTTCCAGGAGAAGGACATCGCGAAGGCGATTACAGGGTGCGGAAATGTGTCTCATCCTGTCCTTATTCATCCATAGTTGATTGTAACTTATCCCGATAAGGACAAGTGGCTCCTGTTCGACGAGAGAGGACAGCTCGTGCGTCCAGCTGACATCAAGCCCACATCAGACACTCCTCTCTGCTTCTTCCTCCTTCCTGTTCTTCCTCCTCTCTTTCTTCACGCAATAGAAGGCGCAACTCGCCATCGGTTCTCTTTCCATTGTCAATGTCACTCTGAACACGCCATTCACAGCGAATGAGTTCCGACGCGGCACGAGTACTAGAACCACGCACTCACTTCATGGCACTTGTTGTCATCACGATGAAGACTCACGCATAGGGAACGTCAGCAACATGACCTTCTACCTCGTGAAACGGTTGCTGACGGACAGTGTGTTCCGCTATGTGACTCAAATGACGATTTCGGGTAGGGCTGGAGATAATGAAGTGAAGCATAGATCTCGCCACAGGGATTGAGTGCGACATGGAGTTGTACTACGGCATGAGCGCCAAATCGATCACTCTTCCCTGTATTCCTTTCGCTTCCTTCTGAACCCTAGACAGCATCTTCAAGCGAGATGAGATTTCCATTTTCATTCAGTGGGCGATCAAGGATTGTCCGCTGCGAATCAAGGCGTTCAATGTGGTCATGGGTTGACTTCCGTCTTCCTCCTCACGGACAGAACAGCCTGAGAACAGAAAGTACACCAGCAGCATTCGACACATCTGCTACGTGCTCATGAACGAATCGAAGACTCCCATTTCGATCCTGTTCAACGGCGAGCCGCCTACCGCCGCTGATGTTCCCACTACACAGCCTCAAAGCGAAGTGATCATCCAGGACATCAGTAGTATTCTCGTTTCCATCTTCAGAAGTAGACAAATCGGACTTCGAGAACCAGGAATGGACTGCTCTCGAGAGCGCGAGAACCTACGATTCCGAGGAGTCCATTCTCGTTGAAACGATGCTGGGAGGAAAGCGAGAGTGCAGGTCCGTGTATCTCCAGTACATGTCCGTTCATTACATCAACTACGTCTTGAAAACGGAGGAGAAGGGCATTCTTCAAAGAGCTTGGGACGCCCTCAACTCCATTCCAGACAAGAAAACCACCGATCGAAAGGTGGAATCCTACCAGTCCCTTCCCTCTTCCCTCACGGACGGCTTTTCCTCGATTCACCAGGACGATCGCGTCTTCTTCACGGGTCACCAGCCCTACAAGAAGGACGATATCCAGTTCGTTCTGCCCCTCCTCTTCTCGAACGAAGAGTCAAACGTGATTCCCCAGCAAGAGATCTTCTTCTACTCCATGAACGGCATCGACGGCGCATCCCTCACAGGCTCAACCATCGCCTTCCAGCTGGAGGACGGCACGATCAAGACGGTCTACTGCTCGTCGAACTGCCTCATCTTCCACTCGACACAGGACAAGATGAGGGTGGTCATGGCGCTGAAGGGAGACAGAAGCGACTGGAAGCACATCGAGTTGCTCCCCTACCGAAGCGTGGTCCCGTTGAGCGAGAAGCGGTCGTTCGTTCAGCCGACGAAGCAGACGAAGCTGAGGGACCAGATCGTGGAAGACGCGCTCCTCTACAACATCCCCACGCTGATCGAGGGTGTCACCTCCTCCGGAAAGACCTTCACCGTGGAGCAGTACTGCATGCGCGCCCTCCTTCCCCTCGTGCGCTACAACTTCAGTCCCTCCTCCACCATCGAGGAGCTGCTCGGCGACATCGTGATCACGAAGGAGAGCGACATCAAGTACATGAACGGCCCCTTCACGGACGCCTTCGTGTTCGGAAAGATCCTGCTGCTGGACGAAATGTCCCTCGCGCAGTCCACGGTGGTTCAGAGCATTCTGTCCTTCCTCTTCAGCAAGCTTCTCCTGTACGAAGGGTCGGGCAGGAACGAGGAGAAGAAGATGCACGCCCACTTCCGCGTAATCGCCACGCAGAACCCCGCCGGCAGCTCCTACAAGAGAAGCACCATGTCCGACTCCATTCGAGACTGCTTCCGTGTGATCACCCACGATGCGAGGAACGTTCGCTACTTCCCCATGATCGAGCCCAAGGAGCGCTGCGAGATCATCACGGGCATGTTCCACGGAGATGCGAAGATGGGGAATGCGGTTTCGGCGTACCACGAGAAGGCGGAGAACAGAAAGAAGACAACGACGACTGACTACTACAAGGGCAAGGACTACACGCTTCGCGACTGCTCCCGCGTGCAGAGTCTGATGAAGTGCTTCCGAGAACTGCACAGCGCCAGAGGCCAAGACGCTCTCCAACGCGCCGCCCAGCTCGCCTACAACCTCAACGAGATGAGCACAAAGCCTCTGATCGCCGCTCCTCCGATCACCTTCACTCACGACCGTCTCGACACGGAGCGCTGGAAGGACGTATACGACCGAGTGACTGCGGGCATTGAGAGCGGCTGCCACATTCTTCTGGTCGGAAAGACGGAGTACGACGCTCGAAAGTACTGTCACGCGATTCTTGGAGACAAGCTCACCGGCATCATCCACTGCAGCTCCTCCTCCTCCACGGAGAACATCATCGGCGGCTACACGCTGAAGGAGCAAGACGGCAGAATGCTCCCCACGTTCGACCCCTCTCCCCTACTTGTCGCCATCAAGTCCGGAGGTGCCTGCGTGCTCCAGTCCATGGAGACAATGAAGTCCAACGTGATCGAGCGTCTGAACTCGATTCTCGAGCTGTGTCCCTCGGACGGGAGACGCCACGTCGTGCGCTTCGACGAGGACCGTGAAGAACCCGACTACGTCATGGACTCGTCGTTCCGCGTGGTTGCCACCACTTCGGAAAAGGGACTGCTCGCCTTCTCGCCCGCTCTCCGAAACCGTTTCCTCGAGGTGTTCATCGGCGAGGAGAACAGGAAATACATGACGTACTCGATGAAGGCGGAAACGGTGGAGGTGCGCTCTCCGGAAGAAGAGGCGGTGGCTCAGCTGGTCGAGAAGAACCGAAACGACGTGTTCGAGTACCACCGGATGTGCGACATGCTGCTGTTCTTCAAGCACAGCACGAGTCTCGCGCTGGATGGCAACCTGCTGCAAGTCGTGAGGAAGAACCAGCCGCTGTCGAAGGTCGCTGGCTTGGCTGGCAGTTCGGAGAAGGAGTGCGAGCTTCTCAAGTGCATCAGTCTCGGAAGAGCGTCGGTTCTGTACGGTCCTAAAGGCTGTGGGAAAACGATGCTGGTGAACGAGTTGTTGAAACGCATCCACAACGAGAATCACCACATTCTCCACGTGTCGGCTGAGACGGACTACGGGACGCTGATGGGGAGCATCGACACGAGAGGCGATTTCAAGGAGGGCGTTCTGTATCGGTCTGTGGTGAACGGAGATCTGGTGGTGTTCGATAACGCCGAGAGCATGACGATGGAGTTGCTGGAGATGCTGGACATCCTTCTCGACCCCTTCGCCACGGAGTTCTCGTATCCGGTTCGCGGCAGCATCCATCCCGCGTTCCGCTGTCTCTTCATCTTCACGTCACGAAGAGAGAAGCTGACGGTGGCTCTTCCCGCGTTCTTCAGAACCGTTTCGCTGGGACCCTTGACTGCCAAGAGAGTGGAGGAGCTGGTCCGAACGGAAGTGTGCAAGCACTTCTCTCACCACGTCGAGAAGGGCGAGATCACGATGAACGAGGTGTTCGTGCTGGACAGCGTGCTGGCGTCCTGTGAGAAGCCCGTTCTTGTGGCGGCAGGATTGCTGGCGGATCGCGAGGACAAGAAGACCATGATGCTGGACGTGCTTGATGAGATGAATGTGGACGAGGGAACAGCACAATCGGCGAAACTGATCATGGACGCGAAGGCTGTAACGATTGAGCCGCGTGTGAAGGGAAGGAAGTACTGCTTCATTACGCGTGGAGACTACCAAATCAGCGCGCCCGTACTGTATGACGAAATCATGAAAGTCGATTCCTCCATCCAACTCGCCGTGTTCACCGCTTGCTTGACCTCATTCAAGACGAATCATCTCCCTCTGCTTCTCGTTGGCGACCCGGACATCACGAGCGAGGTGAACCGACTCCTGGCTCCCTCCTCGGTCACGATCGAGTTGTCGCAGTCCATCGAGATGTCCCACCTCTTCGGCGAGGTGTCTCTCTGTCACATGAGCGACGTGCTGTCCATCATCCGCTCGCTTCCCATGCCGAAGGACAACCAGGAGGTGTTGATGGGCTATCGGGAGTACTTGGAGCGAAAACAGGAGGAACTCACTTTACCGCCAGACGAAATGGAGGATTCGGTGGACCCGTCTTCGTTGGTGTATCGTCCGGGTCCGTTGCTGCGCTCCGTCATCTGCGGCACTCCCCTCTATCTGAGCAACATCAACTTGCTGAACGAGCGACTGCTCTGCAGACTGTACGGACTGCTGTTCAACCTCAGCAACAACGAGTTCGTTCTCTTCGAGGACAATACGAAACCCCAGGACAACATCGTCGACGAGTCCTCCATCGTGATGCTGGCTTGCGACTCCCCCGACTACGCGCGCGTGGAAAAGAAGGACAGCTTCCTCCAGGTGTTCTGCCGTCCCTTCTCGCCGACGGAAGTGAGCAAGTACCAGTTCAAGAACAAAGAGACGTATCCGCTGTCCATTCTGCGCAAGTCGGAAACAGTGCGCGAGTGCTTTGTCGACCCTTCCGCCACAACGCCTGACTACCTGACGTATCTCCAGTCGGAGACTTCGGCGAGACAGGACTTGATCGAGCGAATGAGCAGAGAGCCCGAGACGGAGCCGATGACCCACTTCCTGTTCACGGCAAGAGACGCCAAGGTGAGCGAGGTGATGCTGAAGGATTCGTCCTCGTTGAGCGGACTGTTCACAAAGGAGGTGCTGGATTCCGTGTGGTCTTCTCTGGTCCAGAAGAACGAGCTGCTGCCGACCAAGACGACGATCCAGCTCCTGTTGTCCGTTGCTCTCGCCGATAGAGGCGACATTCCCGTGATTCTTGAGGGCGATCCCGGCGTTGGCAAGACTGCAGCGACGGAGAACTACCTCCTCCGTCACGCCTTCACCTACAAGAGAATCAACTTCTCCAACAGCACGACGGCAGACACGCTCTTCGGCTGCTACACCATCGTCAACGGCAATCCGACCTTCAAGGACGGTTCCATCACCGAGCTGCTTGTTCGCGAGCCCCTGGACTGCAAGAAGGCGCTTTTGTTCGACGAGGTGAATCTGGCTCCTTCGGACGTCCTGGAGCTGCTGCTGACGTTGATCCGCTGCTACTCCAGTCATTCTCGCTTCCAGATTCCGGGAAGTCGAGAGATCGAGTTGCCGAGCAAGCTGCTGATCGTGTGCTGCATGAATCCCGCCTCCATGTCCGCGAATCGAAGTGTGCTGCCGCGTCGCTTCTACTCGCACTGCCTATATCACCGCGGACTGAGCTACTCGCTCAGCGAACTGTTCTGTACCGCCAAATCCATCCTGAACACCGTGTCCGACAAGAGCATGGAGGAGAAGGTGATGAATCTGTTCACCTACTCCTTCAAGTCGGAGCAGAAGACGTCGATTCCGTTCTCTCTCCGTGACGTGCTGAAGGTGGAGCAGATCTGCATGGACAAGAACTCGAACCTGAGTTTGGAAGCCGCCCTTTGGCTGGTGTTCGCCTGTCGTTACGAAGAGAGCGACCGAAGGGAGGTGGAGCGAATCCTTGGCAAGCAGGAGAACGTGGAGTTCAACGTGATCAAGAACGAGGACACGTGCACCGTCACTGGCTTCTGGGACCTCGAAGTCCCCACGCCCTACAACCCTTCGTTCCAGGAGTGGGCGCTGTCGACGTCGGAGTGCTTGACGGTCTACAAGCTGAGCATGGCACTTCGCTCCAAGCGCGCCATTCTCGTGTACGGCTCTTCTCCCTCTGGCAAGTCCTACTCCATTCTGAACGTGGCGCAGATGCACGGCATGCGGTGTCAAACGGTCTATCTGAACCACGACAGTACTCCCGACTCGTTCATCGGAAGAAACACGATCAGCCGGAACGAGGACGGGAAGGAGAACCTTCTCTTCCGACCGGGTCCGTTGGTCGAGGCGATGCAGAACGGCAGTTGGGTCGTGATCGAGGACATCCATTTGGCGAACAACGATGTGATGGAGTGCCTCAACTCACTGTGCGAGGAGAACCCCTCTCTCAAGGTGACCCAAGGAGAAACGGAAGTGACGTACGTGGGCAAGAAGACGGGGAATGAAGCGGAGAACCAGGTGCAGATTCGAGACGGATTCCGCATGTTCTTCACCATTTCGGAGAACACGCTCAAGCACTTCACCGGTCCGTTCCTGAGTCGTTGTGTGATCGTGTTCTGCGACTCCATCGCCAATTCGCTGAGCGTGCAAGAGATTTGCCAGTCCGTGGAATCCGAATGCAATGCAGCGTGGTTCGGAGAGAAGGAGAGCGCTCGCTTCCGTCGCTGCATGCGTGTGATCAACAGCAGAGAGAAGGACGCCTTCAGAATCGAGTTCGGAGAGGCGCCTACGACGCATCATTTGCTTGCAAAGAGAGCAATTCCCCACACGATCGAGTTCCAGCTCCGTGAACTGAATGACAAGATTACTACTCTTTCCGAAGAGGAGAAGGTGAAGGAAGTGAGCGCCGTGTTGATGCGCCTGGTCAACTCGACGCCTCGTAGCTTTGACAGACAGGAGGTGGTTCCCGCTCTTCAAGGATTGGAGCTGTCGATAGTGAATCACTTCATTCTCTTCGTGTTGAGAAAGATGGTTGCTCTGCTGAGTTCCGGAGACTTGGAGAACACGATTCTGAAGAGACAACCGAACGAGAACGCTGTGGTGCTGAGGAAGTGGAGTTGCGCCTGTCTGATTGACACTCCATTCAGGAAGGGCTGCTCAGTGGACGATATTGAGCTGAAAACAGGAATGGAGTTGAAGGATCTGTTCAGCGTGGACTACACGAGAGAGCACGAACTACTGCTGCTGAACTACATATGTGATAGAAGCGCCCAGTACACACAATCCCTGGAGTATCCGGAGCTTCAGTACCTGATGGAATCCTTCTTCTCCTACTTGGATTCGAGCGAGTCGAACGAGAAGGCGGTTGAAGAGGCGAAGCAAGTCCTGAAGATCAGACGTGAGTACAAGGAGTTGCATACGCTTTGCGAGAACAACAAAAGGCTGAGGAGAACAGAGATGACGCTGATTGTGGGCTTCACAGACAAGATCGAAGACGCGTTCAACGCTCTGCCGCCGTATCTGAAGAGCAGCAGGGGAGCGAAGACGGTACTGGAGTACTGTAAGACGAAGAGAGAGGCGGCGGATGACTACCTCATCAACCCTGACGATGATGACGAAGATGAGACGACGATGCAGTGCGCCTACGACAATGCCATGCGACAGTGCAACAACAACCAGAATCTCATGAGCGCGATCAAAGAGGCGTTTGACGGGAAGATGGACAAAAGGACCTACAGTGCGCTCCAGCTGAATAGGATTGATATGGATTACAGGCCGTATGATTACAGTTCCGCGACAAGTCGTTCGATCGCCATGATCTCGCACTGTCTGTACAAGTTGAAACACTTCAGTTGTCCCGTGTTCATCATCAACTAGTACCGCCAATTTCTCAACAAGCTCCACTTGACGCTGCCGTGCATCATCACCAACTTCTCCGAGTACGAAACTGTGAAGGAGAGTCTCTTCGTTCTGCTGAATGCGTTGCTGGTGAAGGAGATGGAGACAAGCGTGGATTGGTGGGAGGGCATCCTGGACTGCTACAACAAGTATCCGTTCTACACTCCTGTGCTGTATTCCAACGGGCAGATTGATGGAGCGATCGATGTGTTGATGGATAACGGTTGGTATGATTCATACCTCGAGGGAGTGAAGAGAAAGGACATCGAAAAGAAGTTGAAGGAGTTGCAGACCCTTCTGATGAAGGAGTTACACCGTGACGAAAAAGGCGACATCCAGCCCATTTCCCTGCTATTGCCGGTCGTCATCAAGGACATTGACTCGGGGAACTGCGAGCAGTACACCGTTGATCAACTGAATGCTGTGGAGAGCAACTGGACTTGTGAACTCGATCCCAATGTGAAGTGTGGGAGTGTGGTTCCTTCGATTGTGTTGCAAAGAGAGTGCGTGCTTAACCGAAGATTGAGAGAACTGCGAAGTGAGTTGGAGTGCGTCTGGAAATCGAATCTCTCCTTGACGGAAAGGCTGATGATCGTTTGTCCTCGAAAGAGAAGCGCGTTGGGAAGTGTCGTGTTGGACATCCTGAAGAACAAAAGCCTTCACGACATTGCGCTTGAAGTGCTTCCTCACGTGTCCACTGTGGACGAGTTGGTTTCAGGAATCCAAGAGAGGATGAAACGCAGTACGGAAGAGAAGCTGACGGAACTGAAGAACGAAGTGGCTGGCATGGAGGATGTGATGAAGCAAAAGGAGGGAGAGAGAGATGGGTTGCGGAGTACTCTAATGGAGAAGAAGAAGGAGATGGTGGAAAAGTTCACGAGAATGGCTGATGAAGAGAACAAGCGGATGAACGTCAACAATAACGCTGCTCTCAACAAGAGATCCCTTCACTTCCACGCGTATCTTGCCGCTGTGAATGCGATGCAAGATGGTGATGTGGACTACTACTACAAGACGGTGTCAAGGTATCCTGTCGACAAATGGAGGAAGAGTCTGAAAGACAAGTACACTCCGTTCTCATTCCAAGTCGTTACGATTGACAGGGAGTGGTGGAACAACTACAAAGACGCGGGAGACAGCATCGAGATGACTATTCTTCCTCCAAATGGTTTGCCCGTTGGATTGACTGGTAACGTGATCCGTGTGGATAAGCAGTACTTCCATCAACCACGGGGAAAGGATGACTTCGTGTACCTTACTCTTCCATTGGCACCGTTCAAGTGGAACATCGCGTTCAACGAGAAGGGTGAGAAGTACTGTCACATGAAGTACTACTGTCGAGAGCTGTATATGGCAATGGATTTGGATAGAGCACCCAAGCCATCCTTCATTCAGCTCAAGTTGCTGCACAGCATGGTGAAGTGTCGCCGATCATTCAGTCTCTATTACTCTCTGTCTGGAGCTGTTAATCCAGAACAACTGCGCAACTACTGTATGGTGAATGGGGACAAGAAGTTGAACCCGTCTGCAGTATTCATTCGTCAGCACAAGTGTGCTCTGTTCAGTGGGGATCAATACTACTGTCTCTGTGGAGAAGAAGCCACATCCGAGACTCAGATTCTTCCTCTAACCGAGGTTTCGTTTGAGAAGAAGAAGACATGGACGTATCAAGACTACATCTTTGTGTACAACGAGACGATTTCATCGAAGAATGACCTCTCCAAGGAGGATGTGGCTGACTACGATGCCTGTTACAAGGAGTATCAGAAGGTCGCCGAGTCCCGTCGCCAAGACAAGACGCAAGTGGACAAGAAGAAGACTGGACTGCGAGTGATGGAATCGGAGTTGGACAAGATCACGGGCTTCTTCTTCCCTTCTGCGACGTTCCGTTCTTCACGGATTGACTGTTCGAGTTCTCTCAATGACGCTGTTGTTCTGATGAAGGAGAACGAGAACTACCTCATTTGCTTGCCGAAGAAAAAGGAATACCGATTGCCTGAGAACTATGTGGGGCTGGATGGGTCTTCGATTGTGCTCCCTGTGATTAGTATGTGCAGCGACGTTCTGTGGAGCGTTGAGAGTGAGGATTGTGACGTCACGAAGACGGAGAATGGAATTGTGGTGATAGCTGACGATGCAAGAGAAGGGGAGAACCGAGTGATGCTGAAGATAACGCTGTTGTCGCTGTCCCATGAGAGGGTGGCTGAGGATGAGTTCTCCCTCGTTTTCAGGAAAACGGCTGTGTCCAATCTGATAAGAACAAGTTGTGAGTGCTCCTTCAAGTATGATTCTTGGAGCAGAGAGAATAAGTTGTATCCTTCCACCTTCCCTGTCACGGTGTGGATTGATGGTCAAGAGAAGACGATTCATCAAAAGAAGGAGCCGTATTACCGTAATGGTCATTTGTACTATGATACTTCTCCCTCCTTTGAGGTGATTTCAAGCAATCCGTACATCACAGTGGCTAGAGTCATTGGTGCATATTGGAATAAGGGAACGCTCTTCACGTACAATGACAGTGGCACACTGAGCGTCTTCACCAAGACGTACACCAGCCCCAACACGATTACCCTCAACTCATCGATTTCCGTGAACACGAAGACGACTCTTGCTGATCTCCAGTCGAATGACATGTCCCGATTCCTGTCTGCGTTCTCCAGTCTCTCACTGGTGCTGGTGTCGTGCAAGAGCAGTGAACGACAGACCATCGTCTCCATTCTCAGCAACTGCGTATCCTCCACTCTCCTCCTCCCGTCCATCAAGAAGAAGGCGCAGGATGTGTTGAATCTCGTCTCGAAGGATAAGGTGGCGTTGCAGTGGGTCGAGGATCGATCGATCATTATTGCGAGATGGGAGCATCCAGAAGACGAGATGCAAGACCAGTCGGATGGTGAGAATGAGGCTGATGTGAGTAAGGTCAATGTCATCACAAGCAATGCAGACGAAAAGCCAGGAGAGCCCGGAGGCACGCACTACACTATTGTTGACACGAACATGGGAGATGTGATCGATAACGTCATCAAGGCGGTTGTTCTGGATATGCCGGAGGAGACTGATGGAGGAGGCGGGAAGCCCGTTGAAGCACCAAAGGAGGAGAAGAAGAAGGAGACGAAGAAGGCGGAGGACTACCAAGGCATCAACTACCGTGAATACCTCAAGAAGATGGAGAAGCAGCCGATGAACGCCATCTTTGAGAATGCGTTCAAGCGAAGAAGCACCGTCCACTTTGTGAACCCCAAACTCGATCGGTTGGTGTCCGTTTCTCTCCCGAATCAGAGTGCAGCGGTGGATCGGGAATACAAGAAGTGTGTGATCAGCACTGCTTCCCACATCGTGTATTCCCTGATGGAGCGCAACAAGGACGGGAAGATACCGTACGCCAAGGTGAACGTGATCATCGACACGAACTACAGTCACAAGACGGGAAAGGCGAGACTGCGGTCGCTAGTGGCGTCGACCTATCTCACCGTTCTGAGAGAGCTGGGCGTTCCCTTCGACCTCTACGTGTCGTGCGGTCGTAAGAAGTTCGTCCAGGTGGAGGAGTTGGAAACGCGTTCCCTGGATGACCTGCTTTGCCTCGTTTCTGACTTGGAGGGCGTTGTGAAGATCCCCTCCACGCCTCTGGATCTCATTTCCTCGTTCAAGAGCGAGGAGAACACGATTCACGTGATCATCAGCGACGGTTTCAGCGAGCAGTTGATGTCCGTCGAGTCGTGTGTGAACGGCGTCTTCACGGTGTTCAAGAGCCAGGTCTTCCTGTTGTGCGTGGTGGGTTCCGGGGATGAGGCTTTGTCCGGGTCGAATCAGTCCCAGTTGGAGAGTAGTCTGAAGCACAACTTCAACGACAACATGATGCTGATCAAGAATCTGGGTGACATGGTCACGAAATCGAGCACTATCGCTTCCTTCGTGCTCTCGAACGAAGTGGGGGTCAAGCCTCTGAAGAGTGATCCCGTTGACGCTCAGTCTGGCAGTCTCGTGGTTCCGAGCGAGCTGAATACTGCATTTGAGTCGACGCAATCCGTCGTGATGGTGAGCACGATTACCGCCATCAAGAAGGCGACGTTCGTCGACATTCGCGACGCCGATCTCAACTACATGCCCGTGGTCAAGGGAGGCGAGAACTTCATCAGAGGCATGAATAGTCACGTGAAGCCGGACAACTACTTCGATTCGCTGAACCTGTCGTTCTTCGTCCCGAACAAGGCGTCTTCGTTCGTGGCAGCCACATCGGGGACGTCCATCATCATCGCCAAGTACATCAAGTACCTCGTAACGAAGAGCGGCGACGGCAAGTTCTTCAAGAAGCTGGGAAGCGCGAAGACGAGGTACTACAACTGCGGCTTCGTGATCGACTGCTCCTCCCTGGCGTTCAGCGAGACGAACCGTCCGCACTCGCTCGTCACCATCTTCACTCTCCTCCGCAACCTTAGCAATCTCCAGCTGCCCTGCGTTGACATCTGGGTCGCGACGAATGTGGTCACGCGTGTGGCGACGGGAGTTGCTTCGGTGGACTTGTGGGAGACGCCCGTGATTGCCGCGGTTCTGGAGGCGATTCAGCACCCTGTGTCCAACACCGCTCTTCACGAGTGCCTCCGCTATGCCTGCTGCACGTGCAACTCGCGCTCCTTCTCGTCGGTGATGATGGTCTGCACGAACGGCGTGCTCTGCAAGGAGACGAGAGAGGAGATACAGTCGGTGGTGAGCACCTTCGAGATGAACTACGTGGGCATCGGCATCGGCTCCTATCTCTGCGGCTTCTATGACCTGTTCCCGAGCATGATCTGGCACTCCAATCCTCTTCGTCTGTCGGACGTGATCGCTTCAAAGGACGACGCTTCGAAGACGAGAGACATGTACGGTGTGGCGGAGAAGAAGGCAGATGCTTCGATTCTCTCCAAGAAGGGGAACTTGCATTACAACGAAGTGGTGGAGAAGATAACGAACGTGCCGAGTGAGTACGAGTTGCAGATGAAGGACGTGCGTGTTGACGACGCGACCGAGAACGGAGTGAGGATTGGCGACATCGACAGCAATAACAAGTACGATTTGGGCGCAGATGGTGGTTTCAGTGAATACACGGTTCTCTTCGTGATTCTGTACCTGTGCCGGAATGAGCGGGACGGTGACGGCAAGATCATCGACGAATCGATCACCGAAGAGGTGCTGGTTAACGGAAAGGAGGTGAAGGGCGAGCGATTCTCTCCCGTGCTGAAGCTGGGACCCACGATGAGGAACGGCAAGTACATCGGCAAGGCGTTCAACATCCAGTACGCGTTCGACTAAAAGACGGCGATCGATCAGCTCATGAGTGGCAAGATCCGAGTGGCGTTCATTACGTGTTCTCCCGGCGATGGCGTGTTCCCGAAGAATGGAGACAGGAATAAGGACTACTGCAACGCCTTCCTGGAAACGGTCAACCACTTCTATCATCGCGGAGGTGGTGTGTTCTGGTTCCTGGAGAACTACCCCTACACCTACGAAGCCGACCTGTACTTCAAGAAGTTCTACAAGTACGACATTGTCAAGGACAAGGAGAAGAACGTCGCTGGAGGCAACTTCATGAAGCGCGTGAAGAAAGAAACACCCGGAAAGGGGCAGTTCGTGACTTACGGCGGAGACGTCTTTGACATCAGCAGGATTGCAAAGCTTGACTTCGGTTTGACGTCCATCTATGAAGGACAGACGCTGTGCGAGATGGATGAAGCGAGATTGGTGAAGGACCAGTTCTGTGTGTTTGCTCGAGAGAGTTCTGGCTGCGCGTCGATCGTCTTCAAGGAGGACGGTATTGATTCGGAGGGACGAATGATCATCGACACGGCTGCGTCCAAGCTGTTCCTGGAGTTCACGTCCAAGGGCACAGCGCGATGGATCAGTAACGCGGCTGTGTGGCTCTGCAACACGGGACGGTTCAACCTTGAGAGGGACAACAATGCAGAGGCGAAGACGGGTATTGACATGAAGGGTCTTGGGGTGGAGAAGCAGAAGCTTGTTCCGTTTGTTCCGAGAGAGCAGCCCAAGAGAGCGATTGACTTCTGTCTTACTGTTGTGATGGATACGACGGGTTCTATGAGTAGTGCCATTTCATCCGTGAAGCAGACCATCGAAGGATTGTTGAAGAAGCTGGAGGCGATAAAGAGACAGCATGGAGGCAGAGGCGGCGCTATTGTGGGGCAGATGATTCAGTACAAGGACTACAGTGAGAGGTCCGACACAGACAACAACTGCCGGATTACAAGCAATTTCGGTGAACTGAGAAGAAGACTGGAAGAGTTTGATGCAAATGGTGGTGGCTCGGGTCTTGGAACCTGGTGTCTGTGCGAGGATATTCAGTATGGTGTGAAATGCGCCCTCTCCAACATGACCCAAAGCGCCTACGAGGATTACCACCACATGATGGTGATTATCGGCGACTATCCGAACCACGGAGACGATAGGAGCTGCGGTTGCAGTAAAGAGAGGAACCCGCAGGAAGGCGGACGCTCCTTCGACTCGGTTTGGAACGACTACTTCAACCAAATGCGAAGAATGGACAACCTCCAAATCTGGTTCATGCCCATCAGTCCCGGTGACATCAGAAAGACCTACGACAAGTTCAAATCAAATCTGGGAGACAAGGTCAACATCACGAGTGACACATCGGGAGACCAGTTGAAGACCCTTTTCGACGACACCATCACGGAAGTCTACTCCAACCTGATGGGCATTTCGTAACTCTCTTTGTTCAACAAACACTCCAATTGCTCTTCAGCGAACACGTGCGGTTGTACACGATCTTGGTGCGGTTCGCAGAGTCCTTGTCCACCACGAAGTAGCCCAGTCTCTCGAACTGCACGTGGTCCTCCACCTTCTTGTTCACCAGCGACTGCTCGATCATCGCGTCGCCCAGCACGATCTCGCTCTCCTTGTTGATGTGCGACACCCAGTCGTCCAGCACCGACGGATCCTCCTCGAAGAACAGGTGGTTGTACAGGCGGATCTCGCCGCGCGCGGGCTCCTCGCCCAGCTTCGAGCCAGCCAGCCAGTGCATCGAGCCCAGCTTGCGCTTCTTGTTCGCCATCGCGTCCTTCGCCTCCTCCTCGCTCAGCACGCTGCAGCGCACCTCGCGCACCTCGCCCTTCTCGTCGCACACCACCTCGTCACAACGCACCACGTCCGCGTACTTCAGACTCACAATGCGACCCGGCGCGAAGCCCAGGAACTTCGGCTCGTCCTCCAGCTTCACGTCGTCGCGGTCCACGAACAGCACGCGCTGGTACGGCAGGTCGCGCACGCCCTTGCTGGCGTCCTTCGGGAACAGCGGCGCCTTCACCACGGTGAAGAAGTCCTCGGGCTTGTTGGTCAGCACCAGCTTCACGGGGTGCAACACGGCGAACGCGCGAGGCGCCTTGCCGTCCAGGTCCTCCTTCACGAAGTGCTCCAGACGCGACCAGTCGATGGTGGTCATGGTGGTGCGCGTCACCGAGATGTCCGCGCAGAAGTTGTTGATGGAGTCGGCGGTGTAGCCGCGACGCCGCAGACCCTTGATGGTGGGCATGCGCGGGTCGTCCCAGCCGTGCACGATGTGGTTCATCACCATGTACTTCAGCTTGCGCTTGGACATCACCGTGTTGGTGAGGTTCAGGCGCCCGAACTCCCACACGTACGCGCGCCACACGTTGAGCTGGTCGACCAGCCAGTAGTACGACTCGCG
>ENA-UEQW01002075-UEQW01002075.1-human-gut-metagenome-genome-assembly--contig:-NODE-2075-length-15690-cov-6.340421_pt1 | contig 15690 bp, 9 predicted proteins | sample MGYA00242947_ERZ507947 | MGnify/ENA primary metagenome ERZ507947 (study PRJEB26167, sample SAMN06115421) | human gut metagenome | host: Homo sapiens | place: China:Guizhou | collected 2015-03-17... | reverse complement strand
TACTCCTTACATATATTCCACATGAACAACAGATTGCCGATAATGTAACGTTTCCACATCCGGCGGGGTTCTTTCAATAACCGGTAACACCATTCCAGAGAATGCCTTTGCCACCAGGCGGGAGCACGCTTTACCGTTCCGGCATAGAAATCGAAAACAGCACCTATCGTTCCGCAATGGCAATGGATTTTCAATTCATGCCAATGCGTGTACGCCCATTTCTCCTGCTTGGGGGCAGTCATCCCTATCCAGAGCAAATCAGGATTTGCCTTGTTGATAGCTTCGACTATCGCCCGATTGTCCTCTTCCGAAAACTCCGGCTTATAGGGTGGCGAATAGGTTTCCACTTCGATGTTGGGATAATCCACTTTCACACGCTGTTTTATCAATGCCAATACTTTTTCACTGCTGCCCATGAAAAAACATTTTCCTCCGATAGTATTCAGCTTGTTCATCTCGAACTCGAACAGATTCCAGCCGGCAATACGCTCTGTAGGTTTGGATCTTGCATTCAGCCAACGACACGCCTTGACAATACTTGCTCCGTCGGGGATTAACACATCTCCCTGCTGCAAAGCTTCGGCAAAGAGCTTGTCTTTCTGGGCGGTGTTGTAGGAATGGGCATTGATGGTGTTGATCAGGAGTTTGCCGGAAGGCAAAGTGGTCAGCCCTCGATGGCTTTCCAACAAGGGTAAGTTTTTTAACTTCAATAACATGAATATTGTAGTTCTACCTTTAAAAATTAGTTTTCTTTTTCCTTTTGAGGAAGATTTTGGGATAATATATCCAGCATTCTGTGCTCAAATTGTTGTAGAGTAAATTCACGACAGAATTTATCATAACCGGCATTTCCCATTTTAACTCTTAATTCCTCATCATCCAACAACTTCGCAATACAATCAGCCAACGAATACGGATTCTGTTTTTCACAAATCAAGCCATTTTCTCCATCTTTCACCATATCGGGGATGCCGCCTTCATTGGTTGAAATGGCTGGCAATTTATATTCCATGGCTTCTAAAATGACCAAAGGGAAACACTCATTCATTGTTGGAAGAATGAATATATCTGCTTGTTGAAAAAAAGCATTTTTTTCTTCTCCTACTTTTCGACCGACATAAGCAACCCTATCATTCAAATCCCGTTTATCCACTTCTTCTGAAAACTGTACAGCATTAATCTCGGCTGTTTCTCCACCTACATACTGACAATTAAAAAGATACCCTTTTTCTTTCAATATTCTTAACGCATCAAGTAATACAAACACTCCTTTATTTATCAATAGATTAGAAAGAAAAAGTAGATAAGGGACTTCGTTTTTCCGTCTTGCTTCAAATTCTCCTTTACGTAAGTTTGGTATACCATTCGGACAAATATACACATCTTCTCTTTTTACATACTTGGCTATATCTTTATAAAGATTCTCTGCCAACAGAATTACTTTCAAATTGCTGAAAAAACGTTTATAAAAGAAGTTATAAACCCATTTACTCTGATAAACCGAAACGCCTTTATTGTGATAATGAGCTATGACTTTGCACCCCATACTTTTCAGCATCTGCACTACAATAAAGTCTTTAAAAAAGGCTTTTCCTCCGGCATTCGGAGTGATATAAACCAATTCGGGACGGATTTCTCTTACAACGTGAGAAATATGCTTTAGAAGAAAGAAATACTTCAACAGCTTTTTTAAACTTATATGCCCAATATCAGACAAACTTCCTGCTGTAGCTAAATTTATACAAAAACAATCGAAAGAAGAATTTACCAACTCACTTTCTTGAATGTATTTCCCCATCATGGCTGCGCCATGTATAGGTGGAGGAAGATGAAGAATAAAAAGGATTTTAGGTTTCATTATACTAATTGATATCAATAATAATCTTCAACTACCAACTATACCTTGTAATGCTCTATCAAGCATATTTACAAAAGAATAAGGCATTAAATTATCTTTCAATTTTATATTATCTTTAGAGTCCAATTTATTTATTTGAATCTTCAAAAGTTGGGTCAGTTCTATAGTAGAGTGTGGGTTAAAAATTTCCCCATTAAAACCTGAATGTATAATAGAAGAAGAACCCGCTTTCTCTGAAACTAAAGTGTAACACCCTGCAAGCAAAGCCTCATTCGTTACTGCTCCAAATGCTTCTTGAACACTTGGTAAAACAAAAATATCAGCTATATTATACCACGCCAACAACTCATCCCCTTCTTTTCTTCCCACAAAAATAGCCTTTGTTTCCAACTTTCTATCTAATTTTTCTAAATCTCCTCTACACTCCCCATCACCAATAATCACCAATTTAGCCATCTGTTTTAATGGTGAATATGCCTTTATCAAAGAGGACACATGAGGAACGGACAGCTCAAACCCGGATATAATCCCCAGATCAGTACCAACAGACAGTTCATTCTGAACTATACCATCCATCAGTGTGCCGGTGATACCTCCACCTATCCCCTGCATATGGATAATTTCCATTCCCTTTACGGCAGATACCCTGACGTATCTGTCTGTGATGCCGGATACGGAAGCGAGGAGAACTATCTGTACGCCTTCAGACATGGCATTGAAACCTTTATAAAGTACAACAATTTTCATAAGGAACAGAAAAGGAACTTCCGGAACGACCCGTTTCTCTCTGCCAACTTTTATTATAATGAAGAAACCGACGGCATGTACTGTCCGATATTATACTCCACATCCCTATCGAACCGGCATCCGGGATGAACGCAGTTCTCCTCTCAAATACTTAGCAGCTTCACCTGCCAGCCAAAGATAATGATCGGGTGCTTCTCCTTCATAAGTTATAAAAGAACTTTCACCCACCGGAGGTGTATTTGTACATTTAAAGAAAGCTGTCCCCTCATCTATCTCATCAAACATTGCCAAATAAAGGCTTTCTGCTCCTGCATCTACAGCACCTTTCACCTGTTTCCAGAAGAAACGTCCCCCTAATCTCGGAATCATGTTTTGCGGAGCATCCTTTTTCATGTTATGCCAACTAAAGCCCGGAAATAACACCGGCATATAATCTTTACCATTCGCTTTGCACCACTTTATATCTTCCTCTATCGATTTACGATATGGCTCATACGTATTATTATCAAAACGTCCTACCAACCATGGATGAACAATATCCGCCTGTTTTACCAGTTCAAGCAATCGCGTATCAGAAACAGCATCTATCGTTAATGTCCGCCAATGAGTAGGTACACCTACCAATATGGAACAACCTTCACTCTTCAGGAAATCAATGATTTTCTTTACCTGCTCATATCCATATTTACGGCGATCATTAAACCCTATTCCCCACACAGCAACTAACGGTTTACCATGATGATAAACATAATGATTGTTGTTCCGGGAAACTAGTTTATACTTCTCACACAACTCTTTCCAGTCACGTATCAATATATCTTCTTCACCGGCTTCCATACCGGAAAGGTCATACATCAGGCAAATTGCCCGGTCATACTTTTCTGCCGAAAGAACAGCATTATTCAGTATCTTATTATAATTATCCTTCCCTTTCTGATTTCGTATAGAAACAACAAAACGTTGCATAAATACCCCATCAATTCCATATTGCTTCATCCATTTAAAATGCAGATCTGTAGTAGAAGCATCATACGAACTAAAAACCTTTGCTGGTGTCTCATCAGGTAACTTAAAAGCCGTTTCATAGGTTTTCTCATATTCAGAAACATCCGGCCAAAGATCAATGGTACACTTGCCCGGTTTGAACTCTTTTTCTTTTTCAAAATGTTTCCAACCCAAACCAGCACCGTCTTCAGGAGTATTAAACCACCCCTGATACCCTGCCATCACTAAATTCCTTATTGATTTGAAACGGACACGACTCATCGACTCCGTTGTTTTTGCCGCCGGATCAGACATCACCACCTCTTTAGGAAGTTGATTTAAGGCAATAAATTCACTGATAAACCGATCCGGATATACTTTCACAAGATTCATCCCTTGATACCCTGTCCCCAGCACCTTTCCTACCGGACCTATCGTTATCATTTCCATATTACCCACCTTTCCATAAGCATTGTTATGTAAATGCCCTGCAAATATTGCGTTTACTCCATATTTCTGAAACAAACGCACATATTTCTCTCGCATAGGCAAAGAGAAATTCGAATAATTCACAGGTTCATCCATCCGCTTTAGAAAAACAGAGCAATGAGTAAAAACAAACTTGAATCTGGCATCCTTCGTTTTCTGTAATTCCTGTTCCAGCCACTTAAATTGAACTTCTTCCCTCTCCTTGTCCTCTTCTTTTATTATATTTGAATCAATACCTATAAATGCACAATCACCATACCTGAATGAAAAATGGGGTTCTCCGTAGTTCTTTTTATAATTATCTATAGAAGCCCGGCTGACCTTACCTATATCGTGATTTCCCGGAATCATATAAACCTTTACTGAAGAGTCTATTTGAGCAATCATCGACTTATAAGCAGCAATCTGTTCCTTACTCTTCGAATTATTTACAAAATCACCGGTTATCACCACAAACGGAGGTTTTAACTGATTAATAGCTGTCACAGCCTTATTCATAGCCTCTGTTTCTGCCGAAATACTCTTATTATTATCTATGAAGCCAAATTGGGGATCACTTAATTGCAAAAAGAAAAAGGGAGCAGAATCCGCAGCTATCCCATGAGATACAAAAACAGCCAAGAGAAAACAAACGACCGATATTATTTTCTTTCTCATAAATTATTTATTGTTATCATGAGATACGACGATCTGCCTGATGCGTCGTATCCCGTTATTAATAACTATTACTTCTTAAATTGATTTCTGGTTATCTTCAGAAATTCAGATTTGTTTTCCTCCGTCGGTTCCAAATTCGTTCCTTTCTGGTAATTATTCCATGAATTGACTAACACAATGTTTTTACTTCCGATATTCCGTTTAGCTACATTACAGAAATTAATATAATCAGCAGTCTCTCCATCTTGCCCGAAAGTATATTTATAACTTGAAGTTGAATTGATACGGTCATTATAAGAAGGAAAGATACAAGGAACAAAGTCTGTATTCCATTTGGATATTGTAGTCTTCCAATTGGCCCAATTCAAATCAACAAAACTGAAAAAGGCATAATAACGGTCATACATATTCGTTGACCAGTCGTTCACTGTCACTCCATCAAAAGAAGCAATCTGATGTTCCTCATAATTCACCGGAGCTACCCAACCGGTAGTAAATTCTCCAATCGTATAAAGATCATACCCCAATTCTGATACAGCCTTCTTTAATGCCGGGATGACCAAAGAATAATCAATACTCTTCAATGCAGAAGAAGAAAGGTTAGACGGAGTTATTAGAATAACCGGTCTTCCGTTCATTTTATAATAGGCCTCATCATTAAATAAAGGCACTAAAGTATTCGTAAAGTCATTGTTCATCTTATTCAAATTCTCTTCCTCTTGAAGCGGTTTGTCATTAGATACTTTCAGATGTTTGGTGTTATAATTGATCACTAAGCGGACTTTTGCATTGGTTGCCGTACGTACAGACTTAAAGTTGGTAATCAATGTATTATCTGCTGAAGCAGCATCCCAAGTAACTATCAGAAAGTCCAAGGCAGCCTCATCCGCCCAAGCAAGCTGTTGCTGTAACACTCCACTAGTTGTAGACAAATATTCACCCAACAAAGGAGTACCGGCATATATTTTCTTACCGGACTTTAACCAGCTGGAAGAGGAAGTTATATTGGTATAATAAGCACCGACTATCGCATCCACAGATAAATCCGTCTGTGGTATATCATACACATATTTGCTCTTATCAGGAGCCAAATGATCGTCTTTATCACAAGATACAGCTAACAAAGCGATGAATCCGAGCAATATAATAGTTATCTTTTTCATATCCTTCATTTTTTAATTATTCGTCAAATAAGGGTTAGTCTTAGTGGGCAATGCAAACCATAACTTAGTCGACATTGCATCTTGTCCACCATCGAGATTTGCAATACCTTTCGTCAATTCATATTCATTGTTTGTTTTCTCGCTATCGGGATATACCAATCGCTGTGGAATATAAGCATAAGGATTATCCTTGGTGCCGGCATTCACAGCACCATATCCGGTTTCCGGCTGGAAATGTGGCGGAAATTCCAATACTTGGCTACGGCGAATCAGTGTCCACGCATCCAACGATTGATAAAACATAGCTATATATTGCTGCATGATAATCTGACGATAAATCGGATCAGGTTCATCAGAGGTAATAGCAGAAGATACAATGCCGATAAAATCTTTATAATAATCTTCACCTTCTTCTGTGACTGTGAGATCTGTCAATGTATTCCATTTAATTCCCGGAGTCTGAAGATAATTATTCACTTTTCCACCGTCTACGCCATATTGAGCCATTGAAGCGTTCACACCAGCATTGTAATAAGCCTCGGCTGTTTGCGAACCACTTCCCAAACCTTTATGAACCAATTCACTTTTCAACAGGCACACTTCTGCATAATTCATAATTACTTCTGCATAACTCTGCTCCGTGAATTTATCCTGTAATTGAGAGTAATCATCTGCCGTCTTTCCACTGTGCGGGTTGGGAGACAAGCTGACTCCCGAAGGTAAATTAGAAACTTTTGGTTGTCCCCAATAAGGTGCCCAATGGAAGTTATCAGGCATAGAAGCAGCATTGGCAGGAGTGAAAAACTTCTCCAACCGCGGATCAGCATAGGGAGCCATATACATCAGAATCGATTCGCCGGCAGAGTGAAGCTTATCCAAATTACTTTCACGGTTGATGACCAGATAATCATAAAAATAATTTCTTGTATCTGCGTTATTTCCCCATTGCAACAGACAATTATCTTCATTACTTGTCATCAAGTTCTGTTCATTTTCCATAAGTTCATCAATCACTTCAGTCGCTTTCGAACGGTCAGCATTACAAATACGAACGGCCAAACGCAAACGTAGTGAATTGGCAAACTTCTTCCATTTCAATAAGTCGCTGGATTTCTGTCCTGAAGGAAAAATAGGGTCTGCTTTATAAACATCTCCATCCATCTTCAACCCGTCGGCACATGCTTTCAAATCATTCAGCATAGCATAATAAATATCCGATTCCTTATCGTAAGGCACTCTCTCGCCGGCATTAAATGCCTGACTTTTAGGAATACCTCCCCAAATAGAAACTGCTTGTGAGAAAAGATAATTTTCCCATATTTTAGCAATAAGTACACGATTGTGATATTGCTCGTCATTTTCCATTTGCGTTTGTATAAAGTGAACAGGAAAAATAGCATAATTATATACATTCTTCCAATATGAATCATTAGTTGAACCTTGATTTCCATACCGTTGTACCTGTCCACCGGTAGCTCCACCATAATAATGGCTATAGTTGGCCAACAACACTTTTTTCATGCTTCCGCAAAAAGCATTCAACGTATAATAAGAACTCGTATTGAACAAATATTCAGGATTAATTTCATTCAGTTCATTGGGATTGGCATTGGCAGATTCAAAGTCATTCGTACACGAAACGAAAGAAATGGCCATTGCAGCAAAACCGGCTAATAATATTTTAATCTGTTTCATAATATTCTATCTTTAGAAGGTTAGTTTAATATCAAATCCGACAGAAGATACGGGCGGCATTCCTCCATATTCTATACCTTGAGCATTTCCTGATGAAGAAGAGGCCTCCGGATCTATGCCTTTAGGAGTATTTTGATGAAGAATAGCCAAATTACGTCCTACCACAGCCAGTCGTAGACCACTAATCGGCAATTTCTTTAGGATAGACTTCGGAAGACTGTAAGCAACAGAGAGTTCACGGAATTTAATATAGGAAGCATCAAATACAGATCTTTCATCAAAACTAGCATAGCGGTTATTAGGTTTGACAAACAAGAGACAAGGCGTTCCGTCTTCAAAATAAGCGTCCGGATATTGATAACCGGAAGTTGCCTTCGCGCTACTCTCACCATAAATCACATTACTCAAATAATATCCTTCACGTCCTTCGGCAGATTCGGCAACCACACCGGCTGTTGTCGCTCTATTCCATGTTCCCGAATAAAGAGTTCCTCCAATACGTGCATCAAACAGGAAACTAACTGTAAAATTCTGGATTCTGAAATTGCTTCCAAAACTTCCCGTCCATTTCGGCTCGGCACAGCCTAAATATTGCGTATTATCCGTTACCAATATTTTACCTGAAGAATCGACTAATTTACGTCCCTGATCATCACGTTTCCAAGCACGTCCCCGAATGACTCCATAAGGCATGCCTTCTTCCAACATGATACTGACGTTACTTGATTTCAATAATTGCACATTAGGATTTCCGTCCACTACCTTAATCACTTCCGACCGATTACGCGCCCAGTTGATATTTGCATTCCATTCAAACAATTTGGTCTTGACGGGAGTAGCAGACAACACAACTTCCCATCCTTGATTACGTACATGACCTGTATTCAAGAATTTAAAACTATAACCGCTAGGCACCGGCAAAGCGACTTTCGTTATCAAGTCATAGGCATCAGAACGATAATAAGTTACATCTACACCCAAACGATTATGGAAAAAGCGGAGATCAGCTCCAAGTTCCAAAGAACGGTTACGTTCCGGCAAAAGTTGATCATTATTTAAAGTTGTACTAATGGTTTGCAAAGGTGAACCATTATAAATGCTACCCAACTTATAGGTTTGATTAATCCGATATGGATCTGTGTCAGAACCGGCATAAGCAAAAGAAGCACGAATCTTACCGAACGACAAGATAGGTGATTTGATCTTAAATGCATCGGTAAAAATAAACGTAGCACCAAAAGAAGGATAAAAATAAGAGCAATTATCCAGTGGTAAAGTAGACGACCAGTCATTGCGGGCCGTTACATCTAAATAAACATAACTATTGTAACCTAATGACACCGAGCCATAGGCAGAACGGATTATCTTCTTAGATTGCAGTTGAGTGGCACTAGGATACTCATTCGAGTTAGAAATATTCTTGAAATCAGGAACCAATATGCTATTCACGCTTTCCGTTCTTTTCTCCGAGTTGCGTTCATATCGGCTAATACCGGCAATAGCATTGACTGATATTTTATGAAATGTTTTATTATACATCAATAAAGCTTCAAAGTTAGTAGAAGTACTGTTATTGATCCAGTTCTTCATACCACCGTCCACATCACTACGTGCACCCAGATTAAAGAACTCCATTCCTTTCCACCAATAAGCATCCAGTCCGGCTTTACCTACCGCCTTCAAGCCCGGAAGTAATTTTACTTCCAGATTCATCGATCCGCTCACCCTGTCACGCGTGTCAGAGTTCGTATTTTCATAAATATTCCAATACGGATTATAACCACGTTCACCAATCGGAATCATTTCATTTCCATTTTCATCCTTATAATGTTTCAATACATCAATAGAAAGCGAACGGGGAAGAGTAACAAACGCATATATAGGATTCTTATCCGAACCATTCATATATTGACGGTTGTCTACCTTTTCATGTGAGTAAGTCATTTTAGAATCTAAAGTCATCCATTTGGTAATCGTATTCATCAACCGGAGATTGAATATATCTTTAAAGCTTTCATTGATACCGTGTACTACACTATTACCCTTACTTCTCGTATACGATACGCGATAATTATTCTTTTTCGAACCACCTTCCACAGCCAATGTATGTGTGTACCGATGGGCGGTTTCGTAGAAATCCTTCACATTGTCCGGATGTGAAGAATGAGTAGTAAGTACACCGTCATGTCCATAGATAACCTGATCCCACAAAGGCGCTCCCCAGCTACGCAATTTAGCACCTGCAGAAGAATTATAACCACTGAAATTCGGTAAATCTGTTTGCAACCTGTTACCATTAGGTTGAAGTGTCAGTTTATGGTCAAGCAAATAAGAGTTTTCTCCCGTTCCCCAACCATTCTGATAATCTAAAAACTGGTTCACTTTTTCAAATTGGAAATTTCCGCTATAAGAAACTTTTGTTTTTTCGAATGTGCTCGAACGTTTAGTTGTCACCAATACAACCCCCTGTGCTGCACGCGAACCATAAAGTGCAGCAGCATTCGGTCCCTTCAGGATTTCAATGCTTTCAATATCATCCGGATTGATATCCGCTACCGGATTACCAAGGTCGGTAGAACCTGTACCACCATCAACGGTCACACTTGTATCACCCGGTTCATTTTCAATAATCATACCATCAATCACGAATACGGGCTGTGAGTTTTCAGTCAGTGAGCTTGTTCCGCGAATGACAATACGCGCACTACCATTGCTCGTTCCCGGAGGAGTAATGGTAACCCCCGCCACCTTACCGGAAAGAGAAGATATCAGATTGCCACTACTATTTTCTGCCAAGGCTTCCGCATTTACACTCTGCCGTGAATAATTAAGACTCTTAGCTTCACGCGTCACTCCGAGAGCGGTAACAACCACTTCATCAAGAGCCTTCGCCGTGCTGGCCAAAGATACATTGATATGAGTCAAACCGGTAATTTTAGCCGTTTTCGTCTCCATTCCGACATACGAAAATTTCAATTCTTGACATCCATTAGGCACATTAAGTGTAAACGTACCATTTATATCGGTAATTGTACCTACCGATTTAGCGTTCGTCTTACCATCCGGATCAACAGCTACCACCGTAGCTCCTATGATAGGCATTCCATCCGCAGCATCTGTCACTTTACCCGTTATACGCTTTCCTTGCGCATAACCCGATACACTTATTACTAAAAAGAATAAGAATAGGAAGTAGTTTTTCATAATACTTAATTATTAAATTAAAGAATACAGTATTGATTAATGCATTAAAGATGAACCAAAGATATTTTATGGTGATTAATATTAGATTAATATTCTCTTAATGGCGAGACTTTACAAAAAAATATTTGTAGAAGATAGATTTTAAGGTTACATTAAGTTTTCATTAATCAAACTATCCTATATTTACAGCAAATCTAATTAAAACCATCGAAAAATAAAAAAATCTGTTTATGTACAAGAGAAAATTCATTCCGTTAGTACTGTTAATGATTTTAATCGTCAATGGATGCAGCAACAAGCAAGAGGTAGTGTCAACTCCGGTTGACTATGTAAATCCTTATATGGGGAATATCAGTCATTTGTTAGTTCCTACTTACCCAACTGTCCATCTTCCCAATAGTATGCTCCGCATCTATCCGGAAAGAGCAGATTACACCTCTGATAAAATAAAAGGCTTACCGGTCATTGTCACCTCGCATCGGGGAAAGTCTGCATTCAGCCTGTCTTTCTATCAGGGAGCAGAGAGCGGATTACAACCGGTATATTACTATTGTTATGATAATGAAGTGATAAAACCCTATTCCTATTCTTCCTATTTTGAAGAAGAAGAGGTTTCCTCTAAATTCGCTCCTTCCCACCAGGCAGGAATCTATGAACTAAGTTTCCGGAAAAACGATGCTCCATATTTAATACTTAGTACCACCAATGGTGAGCTTAAAACTACGGAGAATACCATTTCCGGTTATCAGAACATAGATCATCAAACCAAAGTATATGTTTATATGGAGACTTCCGCACTGCCGGAAAAAACGATGACTGTCAGCAAAGAAGAAATAAATCACAGCCACACTGCCATAAAAGGCAAGAACGTGGGTATCGCTCTCTTATATTCAACAGATATAAAAACAATCAAAGTTCGCTACGGTATTTCCTTCATTGATGAAAAGCAAGCAAAAGCCAACCTACAACGGGAAATAAAAGATTATGATGTAGAAAACCAGATGAACATTGCCAAAAACATCTGGAACCAAACATTAAGTAAAATCAAAGTGGAAGGAATAGACGAAAATGCAAAAGCAATATTCTATACTTCCCTCTACCGGACTTACGAACGGATGATTTGCCTTTCGGAAGACAACCGCTATTACAGTGCTTTCGACAATAGTATCCACAAAGATTCTGTCCCATTTTATACCGACGATTGGATTTGGGACACGTATAGAGCAGTCCACCCCTTACGTGTTATCATCGAACCAGAAATGGAAGCTGACATGATTCAGTCTTTTATCAGAATGGCACAACAAATGGAACATAACTGGATGCCTACATTTCCTGAAGTTACGGGAGACAGCCGTAGAATGAATTCCAATCACGGTGTAGCCACTGTTATTGATTCATATATAAAAGGAATCCGTAACTTTGATTTATCAGCTGCTTACGAAGCCTGCAAACTTGGTATTACAGAAAAAACGTTAGCCCCGTGGTCAGGCATAAAGGGAGGTGAAATCACAAAATTCTATTGGGAAAACGGATATTTACCGGCATTGGCACCGGGAGAACAAGAAACAGCTGACGAAGTACACCCATTTGAAAAACGCCAACCAGTAGCCGTCACTCTAGGTACGTCTTACGATGAATGGTGTCTGGCACAAATAGCCAAACAACTTGGGTATGAGAAAGACTATAACTACTTTCTACAAGGGAGTAAAAACTATCGGAATATTTTCAATCCTGAAACAAAATTCTTCCATCCCAAAAATGCAAAAGGCAAATTCATAGAACCCTTTGATTATGCCACTGCCGGCGGATTAGGTGCTCGTGAAGCATACGGCGAGAATAACGGTTGGATATACCGATGGGATGTTCCCCATAATATTGCTGATTTAATTGAACTGATGGGAGGGAAAGAAGCATTCAGAAATAATCTTGAAACGATGTATAACACCCCATTGGGCGAAGCCAAATATGTATTTTATGCGCAATTACCGGATCATACGGGTAATGTAGGTCAATTTTCAATGGCTAACGAACCCAGTATGCACATTCCTTATCTGTACAACTATATAGGAGAGCCCTGGAGAACTCAAAAAAGAGTAAGGACATTGCTCGATGAATGGTTTAGAAATGACCTGATGGGACTCCCGGGCGACGAAGATGGCGGAGGAATGTCAGCATTTGTAGTCTTCTCTATGCTAGGTTTCTATCCTATTACTCCTGGTTTGCCTATTTATGTCATCGGAACTCCTATGTTCGAAAGAGCAGTTATTGAAACAGGAGCCGGAAAATCATTCGAGGTCATTGCGCACAACTATTCGCCGACAAATAAATATATCCAATCAGCCAAATTAAATGGCAAAGATTGGAACCAATCCTGGTTCGAACATAAAGAACTGATGAATGGCGGCAAACTGGAATTTACAATGGGAAACACTCCCAATAAGAATTGGGCGGCAGACAGTGTCCCCCCTTCTTTTGAAATAAATAAGTAACAGAATATGAATAAAATATTATTTGTCCTTTTATCGCTTTTGACTTCTCTGCAATCATACTCCCAAGAGCAAAATGAAAAAGAAGTTTCATTTCTCTTGTTGGGAGATATACACTATGATTTATTGGAAGATCACGATATGGAATGGTTATCCACCAAACCGGATGATCTGCGCCAAGTTACCAAAGAATATTCAGTATTCACGAAAAATACATGGCCGGAATTCTCCCGGATAATCAGCGGGCAAGTTCAAAAACACCAGCCGTCAATAAAAGCCGTTCTGCAAATGGGGGACTTGTCAGAAGGATTGGCCGGTTCTCCACAAAAAGCAATACAGATGGCTAACAGTGCCTTTAAAGCTGTCAACAAAATGAATCTGAAAGTACCTTTCATTATGACTAAAGGTAATCATGATATCACAGGGCCAGGGGCTAAAGAAGCTTTTGAAAAAGTATACTTACCCAATATGGCAAGATTGGCAGGACATCCATCCTTACAGTCAGCCAATTACACTACTACTCTTGATGATGTATTATTTGTGTGTTATGATCCATGGGATCGGAATCCGGAAGGGCTACAACAATTAGAAAAGTCACTAGCCGGTTCGAAGGCAACTTACAAGTTTGTCATGTTACACGAGCCTGTGATTCCGGTAAACGAAAGATGCTGGCATGTATTCCGACAAGATAATGCCAAGAGGGAACAATTGCTGCAAATCATTGCCAGTCAACAAGCAATCGTGCTCTGTGCACATCTGCATCTATACTCCGTTGTCTGTCGGGACACTCCTTGGGGACCTATCGTTCAGATTCTCGTTAACAGTGTCATCAAAGATAAAAATATGCTGGTTCCGAAAAATGTAGTTGCAGACTATGGTCCTGAATTTGTAACGGCACACCCACAATGGCAACCTTCTACTCTACAACAGCGTATGGAATGGATTGATAAAGAAACTCCCCATATCCGTTTTTTCAAACAAATGGATTTACCGGGCTACGGCATCCTTTCTATTGACAAAGAAAACAACAAGATGCAATTAGAATATTATGCCGCATTTGGAGAAAAGCCATACGATACAGTCAACATATCCGAATTACTTACTTCTAATTAAAAACATATTAGCCATGAATGTAAAATTTAAAGCTCATTTATTTATTTTCTCCTTATTCTTTTGCTATAATCTATCAGCACAAGAAATCGTCAAAGGAGATTTTAAGAACGAAAATCCACAAAGTTCGTATGTTCCTTCATTTGACATGGATGCTACCGACAAACCGGTGAAGAATGTCATCTTAATGATAGGTGACGGCATGGGACTGGCACATATCTGTTCAGGAATGTATGCCAATCAAGGACAGCTTACTATCACTAATTTAAAAACATGCGGTTTCGTCAGAACGCAATCTGCCAACAAGTTTACAACAGATTCAGCTGCTTCCGGAACTGCTTACTCAACCGGAAAAAAAACTAAAAACGGAGCGCTCGGAATGGATGAAAATAACCAAGTTATTCCAAACTTACCGGAGAAGTTATCCGGCTATGGCTACATTTCAGGAATCGTTACCACTGACAATCTCGACGGAGCTACTCCTGCTGCTTTCTTTGCTCACCAACCGGAACGTGGAATGTCTAAAGAAATTTGGGCAGATCTTCCTAACAGTAAGCTGACATTCTTTTCTGCCGGTAGTTATGAACTATTTGAAAAACAAGCACCAAACGTTCAAAAGGAAATCAAAAAAGAGTTTACCATCATAGAGGAACCGAATGACAAAGCTATCAAGAAATCTAAAAAACTGGGATACTTACCCACAAAGAGCAAAACAGCTTCTGTAAACGAAAACCGGGGAGATTTCCTTCCGTCTACCACCCAAATGGCTATTGACTATCTTTCGAGCAGGAGTACTAACGGTTTCTTCTTAATGGTAGAAGGTGCCCGAATAGATAAAAGTGCGCACAGCAATGATTATTCGGCAGTTGTCCGTGAAGTATTGGACTTTGATAAGGCGGTAGAAGCTGCCATCAGATTTGCAGAAAAAGATGGAAATACATTAGTGATTATTTCAGCTGATCATGAAACCGGAGCATTAGCTTTACGTGACGGAAACATAAAAGAAGGCAAAATGAAAGCAATGTTTGTATCTAAAGGACATACACCAATCATGGTTCCACTGTTTGCATACGGTCCACAATCCAAGCTTTTTGGCGGTGTTCAGGAAAACAGCGATGTTAGTAATAAAATTCTCCAATTACTCGCTAAATAAGATATAAAACAGATCTGTCATTCAAACTGAAATAAGAAAGAGTTTCTTCTATATGAAAATAAGAAATTCTTTCTTATTTTTTCTCTGCCTGATAAACTCCAAAAATAATGCAACCTGCTCCCAATAATGTAATCCACGTGATTT
>ENA-UEQW01002072-UEQW01002072.1-human-gut-metagenome-genome-assembly--contig:-NODE-2072-length-15723-cov-4.205164_pt1 | contig 15723 bp, 20 predicted proteins | sample MGYA00242947_ERZ507947 | MGnify/ENA primary metagenome ERZ507947 (study PRJEB26167, sample SAMN06115421) | human gut metagenome | host: Homo sapiens | place: China:Guizhou | collected 2015-03-17... | reverse complement strand
GCTGAACGACTCAGTTTTGATTCATTTGGAAAGAAGTGTCTTTCTTCGCACGTGTGTCTTCCGATTAGTGTTGTTACTCATTTCGGAGTGTTTTGTTGATGTAAGGGGAGAAGGCGTTGTTCGTCCTTCGTGTGACTGTTGTTCGTTTCTAGATGTGCGGATTATCTCATTCTTCCCTTCTTTTCGTTTTCCATTCACCCCTCCAATCGTTCCATTCCCACATGTACACCAAGACACAACACGTGTTTCCGTCAATCCTTTGAAACAATTCAAACTTGAACGGAAGAGTCATTCAAATCCAAAGAGAAGCGCCATATCTGGTTTCCGCATTTCTGCCACTATGGACGATCCATTCTCCAGTTCTGAGAAGGAGATGGAGCTGGAAAGCATAGTATCGCCTATCCGACCCAGAAGGAACAGATACGATGATATCGATGATGACGATTCGAGTGAAGACTCGATTTTGAATCCGGTTTCTCGGAATACAGCGTAGTGTTTGTTTTTGAATGTGACGCCTAGACACCGTGTAATTGATTCAGAATTGGCTGGAGAAACGGATAGGGGAAAGCAGGAAGAGTCAAGTCGGAAGGCGGAGTGTTTGAAAGAGACCTCGACAGATGCTGCAAATGAACTCAAATCGGTGATCCAGAGCGATGAGACGAAACAGCCGTACTGCTACTTTTGCCACGGAACAGAGGATGTGATTTGCTGCAAGGGAGGGTGCAATCGCGCTTACCACTTGCGGTGCATCGGGATGAAAGCGAGCAGCAAGTACGACAATTGGAAGTGCAAGCAGTGCCGAGGATCCGAATTGAAGTCGTCTGACTTCTACAAGAAGCACTGCTTGAAGCAGTGGTATCTGAAGTCTACCGTGGCAACCGGACCGAACGAGAAGTCGCTGATTCTCGAGGGCATTCGCTGCTTCGACAATACTGTGTGGAAGTGCTCTCCTATCGCCTTTCTGCTGGACAGCACGCACTTCCAGACCATCAATAGCACCATATACATACTGATCGGCGAGTGCGACGTGAAGAAGAGCGTCGAGAACGGATTTGAGGAGAGCGTGTCCCAAGCGTTCGCAAGGGGCGTTCCGGACAACTGGAGGGAGCTGATTGGCGGCTTCAGTCCTGCGTCATCTGAAGCGTCGCCAGACAAACAGAGTATGGAGGGTACGCCAGACAAACAGAGTAAAGAAAGCACACCAGAGAAGAGGAAAGGAGTTGCAACGACTCAACGTGAGGGAGTTTCAGAGGGCGTGAAGGAGGGAGTTGCAATGAGTCAGAAAGAGGGAGTTGCATCGAAGCAGAGGAAAAGAGTTGCATCGAAGCAGAGGAAAAGAGTTGCATCGAAGCAGAAAGGACGCTCAGAACAGACGAGCAAGGAAGGAACCACTGAACAGAAAGAAGCGACTGCGCCAAAGCCAAAGCAAGCGTCCAAGCCAAAGAAGGAGAACAAACCACGCAGCGAAGCCTCCGTGCCTTCCGTCCGAGTCATTCCCCTCGACTCCGTTCCGGAAGACCCGCTTCCTGTCGTAGAACCCAGCAGCGAAACCACTGCCTTCCCCGCGGTGCGACGCAGCTCGCGGATTCGCATGCCTCCGCTGGCGTTCTGGAAGAACGAGTACTTGCGGGAGAACGTGAAGACGGGCAAGATGGAGCTGATCGTGGGCAGCTCCAACGCTGACATCCCGAGTGTGGTGAGTCGCGTCATTCCAGCAGAGGAGCACTCGACACTGTACGAGATCGACTCGTCGTTCTTGGAAGAGTCGGAGCTGTTGGACGAGGAAGAGGTGGAGAGTTCTGAGCAGACGGTGAGAAAGAAGGCCTCCAGAAGTGGAAAGGAGAAGTCAGGTCGCGAGCCGAAGGCGAAGGTGTCTGACGCGACGAAGAGGGCAAAGAAGGCTTCTGATGGAACGAAGAGGATAAAGAGAGTTTCGGAAGGAGTGAAACAGCCAAAGAAAGCTTCAGAAGGAACGAAAAGACCGAAGAAGGCTTCGGAAGGAGCAACCAAGAAAGCAAAGCCCGAAGAGAAGACCCAGAAGAAAGAAGCCGAACCACTGCCCGAGCTTCACGTGTGAACCATCCATCCATGTAACACGTAGTGGAGCGACAAGGAGGTGGACGAGCTGCGTCAGGCAATGACCTCAGTCCAGCTCGCGCCGTCGAGTCCGCTGTACTGGATCCAGGTCAGTTTGCGCGTGTCTGGAAAGACCGCCAAGGAGTGCGAGCAAGGAGCGTCTGTGTACCATATCGAAGCGAAGGGTTGGGGACTGCATCGGGAGTGACGCGTAGAGAAAGCGAAGGAGGAGAAGCCGGCAGAGAAGAAGGAAGAGTCGTTCGTAGGCACCGCGCGTTCTTCTGACGCGTAGAAGCTCTCGCGAAAGGGCACGCTCAAGCGGAAGAAACAAATCCGCGAAATCCTCTCCACCATCGAAGAGAAGGACACGGCGGAGCAGAAGCCAGTCTCCTTTGAATGCAAGCGGCTGAACAGCGACTGGACGGCGGCGTTCAACCTGAAGACTCCCTCCATTTCGCGAAGGAACGAAGTGTCGCTGAATACCTCGGTGATCGTAGCCACATCCCGTTCGACTCATTGTTAGGGCGAGGCCCTCTTCGAGGATCTGGACGACACGGAGAAGGATCGGATTATTCTCTCTGCCGAGAAGAAGAGGAGTCGGAAGGCTGTTCCGAAGAAGGCGGTGCGGGAAAAGAAGCCGGATCGTGAAGTGGAAGAGAGTGCGAAGGGATCCGTTGTGGGGTATATTGGTGCTAGTTGTCTTTGGGATGGGGCTTGACGAATAGATGGATTGCCTGTGGTGAAGGTGAATCGGAAGCAGACGATTCAGGACTTGGACGAGGAGGAAGAGAATTCCTTTTCGGACAGTCTTCTGGACGATGAGTGACTTTTTCTCTTTTCGATCCATGTTTGTTGGAAATGGAGGGAAGGATGGAGGAGAGGAATCGCCAGAATTAACCATGCAGGTGAAGTTCTGCTGTGTTGACTACTATGAAGAAGCGTGCGAAAAGGAAAGAAGGGAGGATGAGCGTCTTTCTCAGCTCTGCATCCATCTGCCCTGTAATGAAAAGCAATGCACCTCCCATCCAATGTCTATCGCGTTTCTCTACAAAAAGATGATCATTGCCTTTGGACGGGCGAAAGCAGTGAGCGCAATTCAAAGTGGGATAATATTGGTTTCTTAATCATATAGACGACGTGCATAGTGCAGTGAAACAAAATGAGGACAAACTGAAGCCTATTGGGATTCAAACCATCCTTTCAGCGCATAACGCCCTCTCCCTATTCCAACGAGAGGATGTCATCCGCATGATTGATGTTGACCTTCCGATGAAGAGTCGTCACAGCGCACTTCGATCTCGCCTTTCTGAGACCATGAAAACGGTTCATCCTATGCAAGTCCCTATCTGTAGTCACTCCCTTTCCATGTTGAGGAGCATGGAAGAGAACCATGACATCCGGCAAGCAGTCGTGCCTTCGTCCACGATCCTTCCGCAAAAAGAAGACGATGACAGCCTTATCCTCTTTTCCACTCCGTTCAATGGAAGAGCCCATTCCTCCATCATCGAGTGCGTCTGTTCTCAATACCTATCTAATCTCGCTCCAATGCCTATGGAGTCGCTGACCATCTCTCTCGCTGCAACACCGTCATTCGACTACAGCATCCATCCTCCCCAGTCTCCTCACTCTCTCCCAGTTCCCTCCAACCCCTCTGTCGCTCTCGACTACATCTGCCAACCCCTCTCCGTTCCCTCCTTCTCCCTCTTCCACGCAGCCTCCGAGCGGTGCGCTCTCCACCCTCTTCCTCTTCCCTCTCTTCCAAGCACCACCTCCACGCTTCACGAGCACACCGCCTCGCAGTTCACACGTCTCACTCACTACACCGCCTTCCTTCACTGCCACGCATACCTCCCTCTCCCCGTCGTACTCACACACCCCTCTCTGTGACATAGACGCTCAATGCACAGAAGCTCGACGCTCACGCTCACCCTCTCCAGCGAGTGTTTGAAACCCGACTTCGTGCCACAGCACCCATCGCGCTTCTGTCTCTCACTGTGCGCGTGGTCGGCTCGCTCAACCATAGATCCAGCTGTCCGTGCCCTTCGGAAACGACTCGCTGCAGCACAGACTGGCAGCCACGACCGAGCGACTTGTTCCCACTCTCCGCCCTCTCCCACAGCCAGCCAGCAACAACGGCTTGTTCGCTCCCATCGATGTGGAGAGTTCTCAGGAGTCGCGTGAACAAGAAGAGTCGCATTCACAAAAGGAGCACGAAAAGAAAGAACCCGCACAGGAACGAACAGAAGAGGACGACCTCACACTGCTCCAGATCCTCGAGGAAACGGAGAAGAAGGACCCAGCCGCGCACGACCGCGTCCTTCAGAGTGTTTGTTCCCAACTCCACGCCCACGCCGACGACCTCATCCACTATCTCCAGCACGAAGCCCTGCTCCCCACGAACGCAACGATCGACACGGTGAAGCCGGAATGGATGGCGTAGCACCCTCCACACAACTCACCCGTAGCGACCTCGTCGACTTCATCCAGAACCAGCTCTCGCTCATCTCCTCCTCCGTCTCCATCACTCACACCACCTCAAAGCTCACGCCTCTGCGCGGCGCGCTCCAAGCCGCCGTGGCTCTCCACGCCATCGTGACCATCTACGAGGGACTGCGAACCGGCGAAGAGGAGCGCATGACGGAGTACATCTGCGAAATCACCAACAATGACTCCTACGTGCGGATCCTGCCCGAGAGCGTTCTCGCACTCTTCACGGCGATCCGCACCTCGTTACAAGACGACGTCGTGATGAGTGAGCCCGAGTCCACTCCATCACTGCAAGAAGAGAACACGCTCCAACAGCCCGAACCCTCTCCCTGCGAGGACCCCGCGCCCACCACCATCATCGTCAACGAAACGCTCCTCCAGCAGCGCCAGTTGTTACAGTACGTCCGTCCTTGCCTCTTCCCCGTAGAATCCTCCAAATGCAGTTCGACGTCTCCTTCGTGTGTCGCTCCACCGCCAACGCCTCCATGATCATCGACATCGAAACCGCGCTTTTCCTCGCCGATCTGACCGCGCTGACCGACCCAGCGCGACTCCGAGCCTTCGTAAACGCTCTGGCGGAGGAGTGCGTGCGCTACTCCCGCTTCGTTGTTGTTGTCGAAACCCACTCCACCACCACCTCTGAGATCACAACCACACTCCAGTGCCTGCTGGCTGGAATCATGTTCTTCCCCACAGAAACGGTCGTGCTCTACACGTACCCACTCCCACTCTCGTGTTCCATAGCACCAACACCCTTGACACCGCCAAGCAAATCCGAGACTGCATTGACCGGCTCTATGCCAGACAGACTACGTGGAGAGTGCGTCATTGTCCTGCTGTCAAGGATAGGAGCGCTACTACCAGAGAGACTATCTCACCGAAGTGGAAACGAGGGGACAGATGTGGTACGCCGCCTTCCCCTGCATCAATGCGTTCGTGGCTTGCTTGCTGGATTCTGCCGCAGGTTTTGCAAAGGAGGATGATTCGTAGATGAAGCCGTGCGACCTCGCCAGTCTCCAACTGCCCAACCCGTGGTTGCCCGATTCCCTTGTTGCGTCCATAAAGAAGCGGATTCATGCTCATGAGAATGACACGTAGAATTCTCGAATTGGGGTGTAATCAGGATTTGACTGAACCCCACTTCAGCGATAACGACTCTCCGCTGAAGCGATTTCTCAATGACTCGATGATTCAGGTGAATAAGGAGCCGAAGAGAGTCCGTTTGGGATTAGACAAGAGCGATCTCCGGAATGGCCAAACGAAGAGTACTCTGCATTTCCCTCTTCTCTGATGCGTAGTATGCTGGTCCGATGTTGGGAAACGGAGTCAACCCGTGACCTCGCACTACTTCGCCAACAAGCGAAAGGCTTCCGTGCTGGACCGAATTGAGGAATACGACAATGCAGTGTACTAGCGGAACAAGAGATGACGCTTCAGTGTCAGTGTCCACGTCCCGTTCTCCCTCTTTGTTTGAATCTCGCCCATTTCACGAGAACGAAGAAGCGGAAATGCAGTCATGGAATAGTGTCGAAAAAGGGGGGATTTCGCGCATTCATGTCAGAAATTCTTTTGGAAATGATAAGCCGACTGATTGTTTTCTCACTCGCGCTATTCTGCTTGTGTACGGCAGGACGTGATTTCTACAAAATCCTGGGCGTCGATAAGTAATCGAGTCGAGAAGGGGTTACGGGATAGAAAGGCTTCCGAGTCACAAATCAAGAGAGCATATAGGAAACTCAGTCTGAAGTACCACCCCGACAAGTGTAAGACTGAGGAGTGCAAAACCAAGTTCATTGACATTCAAGCGGCCTACGACTGCTTGTCCGACGAAAACAAAAGAAGAGTGTACGACGTGAAGGGAGAAGAGGGAGTGGAGGAGCGAGAGAAGCAGGGAGCTCAGCAGGGCTTCAATCCCTTCGCCGATATATTCGGCTTCGGAGGCTTCGGCGGAAAGCAGAGAAATCAGGACATGCAGGCTACGGTTCCCGTCACTCTGGAGGATCTGTACAACGGCCGCGAAATGACCTTCAATATCAACCGCCAGGAGCTCTGCGAGCACTGCCATGGCACGGGCGCGGACGACCCGGATCATGTGCACACCTGCCCTATCTGCAAGGGAAGCGGCGTGGTTCTTCAGCGTATTCAGCTTGCTCCCGGCTTCGTCCAGCAGGTCCAGCAGCCCTGCAAGAAGTGCGGCGGCAAGGGCAAGACCTTCGATAAGCCCTGCCACGTGTGCCACGGCAACAAGCTGGTGACGAAGCAGCACTCGATCACCGTGGATATTGAGCGCGGCATGAAGGACGGCGAGCAGATCACCTTCGAGCATGAGGGCAACCAGCACCCCGATCTGGACCCCGGTCACGTGATCGTTGTTCTCCAGCAGAAGAAGCACTCCGTGTTCGTGCGCGACGGGAACGATCTGAAGATGAACTACAGCATTAGTCTGAAGGACGCGCTGATTGGCTGGAAGAGTCACCTGACGCACCTGGATGGCCACAGAGTGGAGTTCGGCAAGAAGGGTATCACGAAGCCGGGCGAGGTGCTGAAGATCGAGGGAGAAGGCATGCCAGTTCATAAGTTCCCTTCGCAGAAGGGAGATTTGTATATCACTATCACAGTCGTAATGCCCAAGTCGCTGAACGAGAAGCAGAAGGAGGCAATTACCACTTTGTTTTAAGGGTTGTGTCGGCTTTGTTCAACAAACGGGCGTGGCGAATAGTACATGCTTACAAGTCAAAATCAAAATCGTCAATCGAATTCGAGCGCGATGACACGGAAATCTCGTCCATCATTTCGTTCAGCACTACAAGTCACGATGCAGCCAAAACCGAACGGTGGTTGTTGGAGGTGAACAGACGCGATCGCGAGTCGTCGTCGTAGCTGCTGCACGTCACGGTGAAATCCTCCGTGTCGGAGTCCTTGGCCTCCAAGTCGTCGTAGAACTCTATTCCTCATTCCGCTCGTTTCGTCGGTACGCTTCAGCTCCAGCTTGGTTGCGAATTGGGCGGCATTGTCCATATGTCCCTTGCCGCTCAAGGCGTCGCGAATCTTCGCCCCAACTTCCTTCAGCGTGAAGAAGTCCGAGGGAATCGGAAGGTCGATCACGTGCATCACCCTAATCGTGAAAATACCCCAAGAGAGCAACGATTGGTCCTCGTACTTCTCGTAGGAGTGGCACTTGACCAGCCAGTTCAGAACGCCGTGATTCTCCGGATTCACCACGGCGGTGAGATGCTTGATGCCGTTGATTTCGGCAAGCTACCCATCAGGCCACCACAGTTCGTGCACCGTGCAAATCGAGTAGAACAGGAGAACGCCGATTCCCTCGCCATGGAACTTGTCGACCACGATCACAGACCACTCGGCAGTCGTCGGGTCATTCGGGTTCACGAAGTAGCGAGCGGTGCCCACACCCGGATAGCCCGGCTTGTCGAGAATGATGCCCAAGCCGTGATGCGCCTTGTAATCCAAACGAGTGAAATAGTCCAGTTCTTTCTCTGTGAACGTCTTCTTCGCCGTAGTGAAACGCATGAACAAGGAATTTGAGGACACGTCACCCTTATTCAGCACTACACTGTGAAACAGCAGGAATCACGCAAAACCGGAATGCATCTTATTACGGTCCGACGGTATGATGGGTCTCATGATGACTGTATCTGTGGGAGCCTTCGGCACGGAGAATCTGCCCGTCAGTGCGTCCAACTGTGACTACGTGACTGTGTGCTCGCTGACAAAGTCAATCAGCGTGTCGATGGGCGGCAGCTCGGGGAGATTGTTCTTCACTTTCTCCTGAGGCACGGATTTCGCCACGATCGTCGTCGAATCCTTCTGTACGCTCTCTTTCGTACTATTCTCTACAACGATCACCCAGGAAAACACAATCGTACTCTCCACTTCTTTCGGGGGCTCTGTGTGCGTCTCTCCGCTTCCCTGGCCCCCGAACATACGAAAAGAATTATTACGTCGCAGATTGTCTCCGCAAAGAAGAGAGGTGATTCCAGGACATAACCGCGGTGAGAGGGATACGAAAGACGGATGTGATTCAACAAATACGGCATGGTACTACTCGTGTCGGTGCTCTGCCGATCCCTGGTCGTCACGCTTCACATCCGTTGGGAGTGTGGGAGAGTACGCGGGCGATGTGGGAGAATACGCCGGAGAAGTAGGAGAATAAGCCGGGCTCGTAGGAGAGTAAGCAGGAGAGGTTGGAGAGTAGGCGGGAGAGGTTGGAGAGTACGCCGGTGAAGTGGGAGAATACGCGGGTGATGTGGGCGAATAGGCAGGGGAGGTAGGAGAGTAAGCGGGAGAAGTGGGCGAATACGCCGGACTGGTTGGGGAGTAGGCAGGAGAAGTAGGAGAGTAGGCGGGTGATGTGGGAGAATAAGCAGGGGAGGTTGGCGAATAAGCAGGAGACGTCGGGGAATAAGCCGGACTTGTTGGGGAGTAAGCCGGACTCGTAGGAGAATACGCGGGACTCGTCGGCGAGTAAGCAGGAGAAGTGGGCGAGTACGCGGGACTCGTCGGAGAATACGCTGGCGACGTGGGCGAGTACGCAGGAGAGGTCGGAGAGTACGCAGGACTCGTAGGAGAGTACGCCGGCGACGTCGGTGAATACGCCGGACTCGTCGGCGAGTACGCGGGAGAGGTGGGCGAGTACCCGGGCGACGTGGCGCTGTACGCAGAGTATCCCTTATCACTCTGTCCGTAGCCGCCCATGCCCTGCCCGCCAGCATCCGCCGAGCCGGAGGAGTAGCTGGGCGAGGTGAGCCCGTGGCTGAAGTCCTTCTCGAACACGCCCGGCGACGAGGGACCGTACTCGGGCGAGAACTGCGGCGACTGCCCCGACGAGGAGTCGAACAGGTTGTTCATCGCCGGCGAGCTGAACGGCAGCACGCGCTCCGTGTCGTCCAGCGTGAAGCGGTCCGCCAGCTCGTCGCCCTCCGGCGCCACGTCCACCGCCTCGCTCAGCTTCTTGGTGTCCAGGTACACGTCGAACACGCCCGTGCCCGTGTGCAGGAACTGGCCCGTCATCACGTTCTCCGACACGCCCAGCAGCTTGTCGTGCTCGCTGAACAGCGCCGCCTCCATGAACACCTCCTGCGTCTCCTCGAACGACGCCTTCTGCAGCGGCGACGCGTCGATGCGGTTGATGCCGTTGCGTGTGATGGGCATGAGGAAGCCTTTGTACGTCATCACATCGCACAGCATCGACAGGTGGCGGTGGTTCACGTACGAGCCGTCGAAGCTGATGACCATTCGCACCTCCTTCATGATCGCGCGCCGCGCCGCCTCGATGCCCAGCACCTCGAAGATCTCCCTCACGTCGTTCGTGTAGATCTTCGTGAAGTCCAGCGACTCCTCCGCCATGGCGCCGCGCAGGTTGGAGCCATCCGTCTGCAGAACGAACTCCTTGCGGTCACTCATCTTCACCTCGTCCGTGTCCTCGATCTCGTTGATGTTGTCCTCGCTGATGTACACCGTGTCGATGCCCTTCGTGCCGAACAGCACGAACTGCGACAGCAGCACGTTCAGCATGCTCTTCAGCATCTCGTTACCGCTCACGTGGCTGTCGCCGTTCGTCTCCTCCTCCTTCAGCAGGCGGATCTGGATCACCGGGTTGTAGTCGTTCTCCGTGGAGGCGATCGTGTTCAGCTTCAGCGGGATGAATTCCTTGATGCGCTCCGCGATGATCTGCGGCGACACCTTCTTCGCGACGATCATCTGCTGGTTCAGCACCAGACGCAGCACCCAGCTCGACAGCGACGCCGGGTCGATGTCTTCCGTGTCGAAGTAACCCTTCACCAGCTCCGCGTCCTGCTGGATCACCGTGTTGCTCGGCTCGGGGTCGTAGTAGATCTCCGCCGACGACAGCAGCTTGTCCAGCGTCGTCAGACCCAGCGTGTTCTGGATGCGCTGCGCCGCCTCCTTGCTCTCGCGCAGGTCCTTGCGCAGACGCAGCGTCATGGTGGGCGTGCTGATGTTGGACACCACGTTGATGATCTCCTCCAGACGCGGCACGCCCAGCGTCACGTTCTTCGCGGACACACCGGCGAAGTGGAACGTGTTCAGCGTCATCTGCGTGGCGGGCTCGCCGATCGACTGCGCCGCCACGATGCCGCACACCTCGCCCGGGTTCACCTGCGCCTTGAGGAAGCGGTTCTCGATCTCCGCGATCAACCAGTCGAACGCCTTCACCGTCAGGCGGTGCTCCTTCATCAGCGGCTTGGTCGCCAGCATGGAGCGCGCGAAGATCGAGAAGAGGAGCTTCGCGTTGTCCTGCGACTCGGGCATGCCCACGTGCTTGCTCACGACGCACAGGCGGTCCAGCAACGCCTTCACCTCGTGCAGGATGTAGCTCGGGTCCAGGTCCGAGCAGCCGTTCGGGTCCACGCGGAAGCGCGACTCGGCGCTCCAGATGAGGCGGGAGATGTTGACGGGGAGATGGAAGGACGAGATGTCCTGGATCTTCTGGTCCGTCACCGACACGATGTTACGCAGGTTCGCGCGGTCCTGCTGCAGCTGCGAGAACTCCGCGTCCAGCTCGTGCTGCACGTCCAGCGACTTGCGGATCATCTCCACAGTGGCTACACAACGGTGAGATCAGCCCAACCCTCAACACCACCTACACGACGCCACCCAGGTGCGCTCGCTGTTGCCCACGTACTCCAGCCGGTAGTCGCTCAGGTCCCACTTGTACTTCTCCGTCATCTTCTGCAGGTTCATATGCAGCGTCGGGATGCTCTGGTCCTCGATCCACCGCGAGTCCATGCCGTCCTCGCCGTACAGGAACTGCACGATCTGCCCGCGGCTGTTGCGCACCGTGCCGTCGTAGTACACCATCAGGTCCTCCATCGACTTGATCAGACGCCGCTGGATGTAGCCCGTGCGCGAAGTCTTCACGGCCGTGTCGATCACGCCCTCGCGACCGCCCTGTGCGTGGAAGTAGAACTCTTGCGGCGTCAGGCCCTTCAGGTAGCTGTTCACCACGAAGCCGTGCGACTCCGCGCCCAGGTCGTCCTTGCAGAAGTGCGGCAGCGTGCGGTAGCGGAACCCGTACGCGATTCGCTTGCCGTCCACGTTCTGCTGTCCCACGCAGCCCGAGATCTGCTGGATGTTCAGCGGGCCGCCCTTGGAGCCCGCCACCGTCATCGCCTGCAGGCTGTTGTCGCTGCGCAGGTGCTTCATCAGCTCCTTCTGCGTCTGCTTCGCCATGCTGTTCAGCTCGTTGTTCACGCTGAACTCGAAGAACTGCTCGATCGTCTTGCCCGGCTGCTTCTCCAGCTGCTTGTGCTGGCCCTGCTGGATCAGGTGCGTCACCTTCGTCTTCGCCTTCGCAATCAGCTCCATGATGTTCTTCACCGTCGACGGCGCCGGCACCATGTCCCCCAGACCCACCGAAAAACCGCGGTTCATCAGCCAGTAGTTCACCATGCGCTGGTTCAGGCCCAGGAAGTCGCGCGCCGCCTCGGGGCCCTTGTCGTTCATCAGCACGTGGGTGATGCCCCCACTCTTCGTGTTACCGATGGAGTTCTTGTCGATGATGCCCATCAGCAGCTCGCCCTCCAGAATCACCACCTCCGTGTCCATCGCGTTCAGCGGCAGCTTGCTGTCGCGGTTGTACGACGTGGAGAAGCGCTTCAGGTTGATGTCCTTCTACGCGTCAGACACGCACGCCACGCCCACCGGCAGCAACATCGAGTACAACTGCTTGCCCGTCCACAGCGGCGTCACGCCGCGCTCGTCGCGCACCATAACCGCGGGAACGGGGATCATGCCGTCGAAGTGGTCGATCCACATCAGCATGTTCATCGTCATGTCCTTCGAGATGAAGGTGTCGCGCTGCGTCAGCTTCTGCGAGCCCAGCAGCGTGTCCTGCACGATGCCCATCACCGGTCCGTTGCTCTTCGGCGAAATGATGTTCTTGTGCACCATCATCAGCTGCGTCACCTCCGCGCGCGCCTGCACCGTCTATGCATCAAATCCGCCGGCCGGGCTGACTTGAGGCACGTGGATGTTCATCTCGTCGCCGTCGAAATCGGCGTTGTACGGCGTGGTGCACGACAGGTTCAGACGGAAGGTGGAGTAGTCCAGCACGCGCACGCGGTGGCCCATGATCGACATCTTGTGCAGCGACGGCTGGCGGTTGAACAGCACGATGTCGCCGTCGTTGATGTGACGCTCCACGATCATGCCCTCCTTCAGCGCCGGCACCTACGCCTCACTCGCTCTCCTCGCCGCTACGCCGGGCGTGTAGCGCAGGTCGTGGCGCACGCCGTCCGTGTCGATGAGGTACTTCGCGCCGGGCCACTCATCCTTGCGCGCCACCAGCTCGGACAGCTTCTTGATGTTGTAGCGCGTCACGCGTTCGGGGAAGGTGAGAATCGTCGCCAGAGAGCGCGGCACGCCCACCTCGTCGATGTCGATGGTCGGGTCGGCTGTGATGACGGACCGGCCGCTGAAGTTCACACGCTTGCCCATCAGGTTGCCGCGCACGCGACCCGTCTTGCCCTACGCGTCACCTCGCGCGCGCGCACCCACCTTGATGCGCTGCCGGAACGTCTTCAGCGGACGCTTGTTCTTCTGCGTGGCGCGCACCACGCCCGCGCGCTCGTTGTCGATGTAGTTGCTGTAGTAGATCTGCAGCATGTCGATGTCCGCGTTCAGGTCGTTGCTCGCCTTGCCGCGGTGTTTCTGATCATCAGGGGAGGCTCAGGGGGGTACGTCGCCGGTGATGGTGATGTTCACCTTCAGGATGTTGGACAGCGCGAACGTGATATCGTCCTCGCTCAGCGTCGTGCTTCCGGGCAGCATCACGGACGGGCGCACGGCGATGGGCGGCACCTTGATCATGACTCATCCTCGTGGGGCCTACCGGGATGTCGCTGAGAATCATGTATTCTGGTTTTACGGTTGGGTAGTCAAATCCCATGAAGCGCGCATCCTCCGGCGTGATGCGACGGAAGATGTCCTTCGTCGTTGACGGGGAGATGAACTCGCTCTCCTCCTGGCCGTCCTCGGCGACACGGGTCATTTTGATCTTCAGACTACACGTGAAGCAGGAATGGAGGCCAAACCCCTCTCTTCGGTACTTCACTCTGCGCTGCCCGCATCCGCCCTTCTTCTGGTCGCAGAACTTCACGTTCTTCGCGCGCTCAAACACTTCGTGGAGTCTCTGCGCATTGTCCAGGCTCTCGAAATCGGGGACCTCGCCGTAAGGCACCAGGCAGCGTCCACAGTAGTAGCACACGCTCGACAGCACACGATATCTACAGCATCAAGAAAACGCGCCAGACACGACATAGGCTCGAGAAAGCCGACGTGGAAGATTTCCGCATTTAGGTGGATGTGGCCGAAGTGTCCGGGGCAATCCTCGTACTTGCGATGGCAAGTTTCGCACACGTCGGATCTGCCCACCGTTCCAAGGCGGGGATCGTTCAGACCGCCTCTCACCGGCTTCCCGTTCACGGCAATTTCAACACGATACACTCCATCGGGCTCGCCGTCCTTTCCTTCGGTTACGGAATCCTTAATCACTTCCTCCGGAGAGAGAATGCTGAAGTCAATCTCGCGAATTGGACGGAGAGGTGCAACGGTTCCATACAGGGGTGGCATGGCAATTCCTTTGTCTCTACACACATGTGTTAGCACGCAATCACCTCCGAGTGCAAAAAGCAAAATACATGAATTGAAATGATCCGAGGTGCGACCAAAATCAATTTCTGAACCCTTCTTTCCACACATTTGCAAACGCGATGTCTGTCGCCAATTCGGTTCCCAACAAACAGCCAAATCCACATCAATTAGCCGCGAAAGATAGGCGTTCAGAACATCGTAGTCGTTGCTGTTGATCACTTCCTGGTACTCCGGGTCCGAATCAGGAATGTTGAACCTCTTCTTGTAACGGTTAATCTTGATCACCACGATCTTGCGTTTGCAGTCGCGCACAATCTCTTTGTACTCCTTCTGGAACTCAGCCAGGGTCGAGTCCACGTCATTACTCAGCCTCCCATCTCTCCTCCGGTTCCGTGAATAGATGGAGCAGTACAGCTTTCTGTTTATCGCGTTATCCGTGTCGTTGTGCTCCACCACCGTGATGTTGCCATACTCATTTATCAGCAGCTTCAGTTGCACCTCGAAAGGACTGTCGTAGTAGTACCAATCCAAACAACACAAGAAGAAAGCCTTGTTCAGATCAATGAAGTCACCCTCCATGTCCTTCCTGTTCCCAGCGTACAATCGGTACTTTATCCCCACTCGATCCACTATGAACGAGTGCGGAGAGTACTCGATCGGCATCACATTTCTGTCCGAAAGAACCAGCTTCCCCTTGCAATCGCTGCACTGCTTGAAAAGACAAAAAGGAAGGGAGTGGTTCTCACACTTGGGGTGAATCTCGTTCATGCATCGACCGAGCGTTATGATGTCCATCGCTTGCGACAGCGCGCCCAGAGCGACCGAGCTGTCCAAATAGTCGCTTTCCACGCACATGTATTCCTTGAACACATCCGTAATCGTCTTCATTCCAATCTCTTTCACCATTCCGCCCGCAATGTAGAAGATCAGCTCGCTCTTCTTCACATTCCCCTTATCGTCCGTAAAGCCCGTCTCTTGCAGAGCATCCCTGCATGATTTGATCATCCCCTCCACTGCGGTTCCCGATTGCTTCACCACACGCGCAAAAGCGTCCAAATCGTTCATATCTACGTGGTTACGACCCTCGAAAAGGGAAACCATCAATGCAGTGGTTACGACACGAGCCGAGAATTGTGTAGTCCTTATCCTTCATCTTGATGAGGCTGCACTCGTATCCGTCCTCGCTCAGGCAGTATGTAATGATACATGTCGCCTCTACGAACGTCTTTAAATGCCGCTTTTCCCCTGTGAAATGGTTAAACTCGCACGCCACGGCTGCAGGCTCGGATATCACAGATCTCACGTTAAATCCTTGAATCTCCGCTGCATATATCAGGTCCGTCCTGTACGCAAGGGAAGAATACAACGGGACGGTTAGCACAATGTCGCGGATTCCGCTTTTGAATTTTACTATACTGTTCTTTATCTCTTCAAAAATCGCAGAAGCAACGTACTTGGCGGGGATCAATTCCATACTCCCCGTTGCATTCACTTCAAACCCATCGGTGCCAAAACGATCGCGGATAT
>ENA-UEQW01002068-UEQW01002068.1-human-gut-metagenome-genome-assembly--contig:-NODE-2068-length-15736-cov-5.004279_pt1 | contig 15736 bp, 11 predicted proteins | sample MGYA00242947_ERZ507947 | MGnify/ENA primary metagenome ERZ507947 (study PRJEB26167, sample SAMN06115421) | human gut metagenome | host: Homo sapiens | place: China:Guizhou | collected 2015-03-17... | reverse complement strand
AAAATGGAAAAACGAATCGTTGACACAGACCTTTATTGTAGTTGGCGGGAAGGTAAATTTATTTTCAAAAGCAGTTCGTTAGAATATATTCTCAACACATTAGCCCGTATGTATGATATGAACATCTGTTGGCAAGATGAATCATTAAAAGAGGTTTCTTTTTCGGGGGAGATAAAAAGATACGATCAAATTGATAAATTATTGAAAATGATCGGACTAACAGATGACGTGAAATTCTTGATACAAGGTAAGAATATCATAGTTTCCAATCCGTAAATAAAAAAGGGATGGAGGTGGTGGCACACCTCGAATCCCAATTCTTAAATATTCAATTAATTAGAATTACAAATCTATGAAAAAAAATGGACAATTACACCCTTTATTATTTGAGGGTAAGCTAAAAAAAATTAAATGGCTTTGTACCTTGACTGTTTTTTTCTTCTGCGGATGGATAACTTCTGCCGTGGGACAGGTACAAACAAAGAAAATTACATTAAATCTTAAAAATGCTTCTATGGCAGAATTTGTCAAAGAAGTAAAACGGCAAACAGGATGCTCTTTTTTCTATAACGACAAAGCATTGGCTGCAGTTGAGCCCATAACAATTTTGAAAAAAGATGCGACTTTAAAGGAGGTACTTCAAGAGGTGGTAGGAACAAAAGGTTTTAATTTCGTACTAGAAGATAGTACCGTTATAATTAGAAAAAATGTTCCCCAAGTAGTTGGATATGTTGTCAAGGGTGTGGTTGTAGATAACAAAAAACAACCGCTGCCGGGAGTAACTGTGAAGTTGGAAAAAATGAATATTGGGACAGCAACCGATTCCCAAGGAATGTTTAAATTGACATTGCCGGTGAAAGAGGGTGTGCTCGAATTTTCTTTTGTAGGTTTTAAACCTCAAAAGATTAATTTCACGGAAACCAATAGTACTTCTCTGCATATCGTGATGGAAGAAGATATACAGGCATTGGATGAAACTGTTGTCGTGGCATATGGTTCAACGACCAAACGAGAAGCAACGGGTTCTATTTCTGTGGTAAAAGCAAAAGAATTGGAAGGAATACCATCTCCAAGTGTGGCAAATTTATTGCAAGGGCGAGTAGCTGGGTTAGATGTAACTAACATGTCAGGAGCTCCAGGAGCGGGTGGTACCTCCATTGTAATTCGAGGTTATAATTCACTAGATCAGGATCTTTATCGAAGATTCTCGAATCCGTTGTGGGTTGTGGATGGTGTACCGATGAATTCGTTTACATCTCCGGTGACAGGAACGAATACATTGGCAGATTTGAATCCGGATATGATTGAATCGGTTCAAGTTTTGAAAGATGCTTCTGCCGCTTCAATTTATGGTTCGCGAGCTGCTAATGGTGTGATTATTGTAACCACGAAGAAAGGAAAAAAAGGACAAGATGCCACCTTTTCTGCTAATTTTTCTCAAACGTGGTCGGTACTTCCAGAATTACCAACTGTAACGATTGGACGTGAAGAACGAATATTGCGTTTGTATCAGCAGCGATGGGGAAGTATGCGTGCTTATCGGGATGAAAATACGATGTCTTACATATACCCGACCTCAAACAAAGATGCATACAACCACATGAATGATAGTAAATATGATGCCAACTGGATTCCGAACCCTGCCGGTAATCGTTTTAATGGTGGAGGCATTTTGCAAGATAGTTTGAATGATTTTTATAATAATGCTACAAATTTCTTTCCCGTGTATTACCACACGGGACGAGTGACAAATGCTAATATTCAGACGTATGCAGGTTCTGAACGGATGAATTATAGTATTGGATTAGGGTATTATGATGAAAGTGGTGTGTTGCGTGGAACCGGCTATTCACGTGTAGATTTGAACTCTTCGATGACTGTAAGACCCGTGAAAAAATTGAGTGTTGACATGCAATTTAATGCATCTCTTGCTAATCGAAGAAGGGGAGATCACAGCAATAATCAGATAGAAGTGGTACCCGGAAATCCATTTGAAATGAGTTCTTTAAATCCAGGAAAAGGAAGTGCTGTTTGGAATGATGTGTTGGAAAAATTGAATGGGACGAAAGATAAAAATCGCTCTGTACGCTTGCGTGCTAATTTTCGATTAACGTACGATATTATGAACGGTTTGTCATTCAGTACTTCAGGTGCGGCTGACTATATGATAAATCGTCGAAACTACTTTGAACCCTCAACATTGAGTTCCAAAGGATATTCAAAAAGTACAGGTGAAACGGGAATCAACTTGATGGCATTGAATGAGAATACCTTGACCTATAAAAAAAGTTTTAATGAAACACACAACGTGAACTTGTTGGCAGGTTTTTCTTGTCAATACGATCAGTTGGAGAATAACATGGGATATGCCCAAAATTCCCCCAGCGACAAGATTTATTATGCACCCGCTTCTTTGCCTTCTTTGGGAACAGAGGTATCGGGGAATTATACGCGTTATTTCGCTTTCAAAGAGTACTCGTCAGACATGCAGGAAAAGTTGTTATTGTCTTACTTTTTTCGTGCGGAATATAATTATTTGAAGAAATACCTGTTTTCTTTGAGTTTTCGAAGTGATGGAAGTTCTACTTTTGGAAAGAACAATAAATGGGGATTTTTCCCTTCGGTGGCAGGAGCTTGGACTTTTTCGGAAGAGAATTTTTTGACTTCCCAAGCGCATTGGTTGTCATTTGGAAAACTTCGTGCTAGTTGGGGACGATCAGGGATGGATTTTGATTATTGTTATTTAGCTCAAGGTATTTTGGAGGTTGGCAATCCTTCCGAGGGATCTTCTTCTTTACAGCCCAATTATAAAGAAGGATTGTATAATGATGACCTTTCTTGGGAACAAACGGATCAATATGATTTTGGATTAGATCTGGATCTCTTTGATTCCAGGTTGGGTGTAGTTGTGGATTACTATTATCGTTATACCAATAGAATGTTAGCTGCCGTGGTTTTGCCCAGTGCTGGTGCTGTATCTGGATTTGTTAAGCAGTGGAGAAATGCGGCCTCTCTCTCCAATGAGGGCTTGGAATTATTAGTAAAATATGAAATTTTTCGTCGACCTGATTTATATTGGAAAATTAGTGTAAATGCTGCGCGAAATTGGAATAGACTCCGATCCACGGCTTCTGGACGAGATGATATAGGTGTTATAGGACGTAGTATTAATGATATTCAAGTGGCAAAAACGAATGGATTTATTGATTATCAAGAAGATATTCCTGCCTATTGGCGAGCAGATGGGTATAAAGCTTATCTGAACGAGGGAAGTCCTCAGTTTTATTTGAAACCCGGTGATTATAAATACATTGATATGAATGGTGACGGTGTGATTGATTCCGAGGATCTTGTTTATGCCGGAAGTGCGTTAGCCGTGTTATACGGTGGAATTGTTAGCGAATTTAAATGGAAAAATTTTGATGTTAATTTATCTATGGCCTATCAAGTCGGACGCCACATGATCAATGCGGTGAAAATTACCTCGTTGAACATGAATGAAGCTCCACTCTTGTTTGATGTGAATAAAGTTTCTTTTTGGTCAAAACCGGGAGATCAAGCCGATTATCCCTTTGGGGGAAGGATGGAGGCCGTAGACCGAGATGTTGAAAAAGTAAATTGGTTGAAATTGAAAACCCTAACGGTAGGATATAGCTTACCTCGTGATTGGATGTCTAAAATCGGTTTAAGACAAATACGTTTCTTTGCGAGTGGCGAAAATTTGTTGACATTTTCGAATTATTCGGGACTTGATCCGGAAACTGTAAATATTCGTACAGGTTACGATGGAGGACGAAATTACCCTTTGGCTCGTAAATTTACATTAGGTGTAACTGTGAAATTTTAAATGACAATGATACGGAAACTACTATTAATATTGTGTTTATCGTTATCACTAATGAATTGTAGTGATATGTTGGAGATGGATCCGGAAAATTCAGTGACTTTTGAAAACGGATTGGAATCAGAATTGGATTTGGAGAGCACGTTGAATAGCATACAGTATAACATTAGACAAAATCTTGGAGTTGGGCAATGGGGTATGATTGTTCGAGGCATTATGTGCGATACGACAGAGGCCGTCGTTGCTCGAAATTTTGAATACTCGTATGCTCCTAAGCAATCATGGAATGACCATTATGAAATTATTGCAGGAGCAAATGTTGTTTTGCATTACGTGGATGAGATTCAAATGCCTGATACCCGTAAGAATTACTATCGAGGGGCAGCCTACTTTTATAAAGCATTTGCATACTTGGAATTAATTCAATATTGGGGAGATTGTGTGTTAGTTGATGAAAATGTTCCGATGGATAGTCAAGCGAAATCATATTGGACGGAAGTTGCCGATCATGCTATTGATTTGGCAGAAAAAGCTGCTGCTCTATTGCCTGATTTTGATAAAGTTACAACGGCAAATGGAGAAGCAGCTCGCTATAAATCGGCTCCCTGTAAAGGTGCAGCCAACACCGTATTAGCCCTATTGACATCATGGAAAGCGGGTTGTAAATGGTTCGCACAACCGTCCGAGCGTAATTATGATGAAAACGAGTTATGGAAAAAGGCTGAAGCAGCTTGTACGGCAATTATCGGTTCAGAAAGTGGGCAGGCAAAAGGTGTTTATCAATTAGCGACAACTCCGGAAGAGGTGTGTACGAGTGTTTTAGTAGGAGGAAGTAAAGAAAGTTTATACGAAAGCCAATATATCGGCTTTTGGGATGAATTTGATATGACCGGTTGGAATCCGTTGCAGGATAATGCAACGTTATTTCAAACTTGGCCGATGATGGATATTGGTAAAAAAGATGTACAAACGGCAACTGTTCGAATTTATGCAGAAACCGTGAAAAGAATGTATGAGAGCGGAGATTTACGAAGAGATGCTTATTTTTATGCTTTTGATGAGATGTCTCACCCGGATTCAGTATCCGTGACGGGAGGTTTTGCTTATCCGTACAAATGGCGTAAAGTTGCATTGGTGACTAGCGGTTCTCAAATTGGAAAATTTTTACATATAGATCAGAATAGAATCTGGTGGCGTTTAGCAGACATTTATTTGTTACGAGCAGAATGTCGAGCTCGCCTAAATAAAACGGAGTTAGCGATTGCTGATTTAAACGAAATTCGAAAACGAGCAAATGCCCCTCTTTATAATGCTTCGGAACATGGGGGAGATTTACGTATGACGATATTTAAAGAAAGAGAAAAAGAATTGATATTTGAAGGTTATCGCTATCTCGATATTGTTCGAAATAACTATGTACGAAGCATGCTAGGAAGAGGATTCCGCTTAGCGTCAGATCAAGACTATGTTGATGGTTGTTTGTTTTGGGCGATTAATACTTTTGCCTTTGTTTATAATCCAAGATTGCGTCAAAACACCTATTGGCAAAAATATGAACAATAACATTAGAAAGAAAAGGTATGAAAAAATTAATATTTATTCTTAGTATAATTTATTTGGCTTTTGCATGTACCAAACAAACGGTGATAGACACTGGAATATGTAGCCCTTATCACGATTGCTCTATTATGGATTATTTACGCGGGAATGATTATGAATGGAAATATACCGTGCAATTAATCGAGCAAGCGGGATTAACTGATTTGTTTGAAGGAAGAGTAGATTCTCTGCCTGAAATAACTTTTCTAGGAATTCCGAGCATGTCTGTGGAACGTTATTTGTATGATAGACAATATGACAGTGTACAGCAAATAAGTGCTAGCTTGTGTCGGATGATGGTGTTACAACACGTGGCGAAAGGAAAGATATTGAAAAAAGATATTCAATATCGCAATTTGGATTATAATGTGAACGATCCTCTACAAGATGGTTGTACGGACATAACTATGTTAGGTGGAAATAAAGTCCGTTTCTACCTTGAAAAATCAGATTATTCCGGAGTACCCGATGCCGGGCCGGTGTCCATGAGTTTGTGGTCATTGAGAAATGACTGGCAGATACCATTGTCTTCTCCGGATATACAACCTTTGAACGGAGTTGTGCATGCATTGAATTATAACTATAAATTAGGATGGACTTTATAAAAATAAAAAAATGAAAGGAATAATATATTGTATTATGACAGTATGCGTGTTGTTATCCTGTCATGACATACCGGAAGGGTATCTTTTTATAGAAGATGCTGGCTATTTGCCGGATAGCATGGTTGTGAAGATGAATTTAGACACGGCCTCCGTGGAGGCTCCTAATCCTATTTGGACGCAATATTATGATGGAGAGTGGAATGATTGGGCGTATAAGTACTACACGAAAGAACAATGGCGGGAGTTTTTGTATTCTCAAAATATTTATGAAACAATATTGGTGAAGGGACCTGACTATGATCGTGATAGATTGGATATTCCTTGGGTAAGTACTGCCATACAAGGGGTGGAAGGCACGAATCCGATTATCGTGACGATAACGGATGTGATTTCCGATGATGGAAATGCTGATAAAATGTTGCAGCACTTAACCGTGAGAAGTAATGGTATGTTGACCGTTCCTTGTCGTCATGATATTCCAGAAGGGCATTATAAAATTTCGCTTCACTTTAAAGGGCCAGGCTACGAGCGAGAATTGAGAGATATTTTTACCATTATTGTAAAGTAAAGAGCGTATGAAAAAAAGTTTTATTGTGTTGTTATTTCTATTTTCTGTTCTTATTGTTCGAGCAGACGAGGGGAAATGGCTGTTATCTCTGTTGAATAAAAATATTGCAACCATGCAAGATATGGGATGTAAATTATCGGCAGAAGATATTTATTCGATAAACCATTCGAGCTTGAAAGATGCTATTGTTGGATTGGGTACCGAAGAGCAACCTTTTCAATGTTTTTGTACGGGAGAGATAATTTCGGAGCAAGGATTAATGCTCACGAATCACCATTGTGGATTACCTTATGTCCAAAAACATTCGACCTTAGAACACAATTATTTGAACGATGGTTTTTGGGCTCGCAATTTTCAAGAAGAATTAACGAACCCTGGATTGACAGCTTCTATTTTGGAAGGAATTGAAGATGTCTCTGAACTTGTAAACCGTTATTTAAATGATAATATGAGTGAAAAAGAGCGAGGACAAACCATAGAATCCATACAACAACAAATTGTAGAACAAGTAACTCGGGGCACGAATCTATCTGCCCAAGTGCAGAGTATGTTCAATGGGAATCAGTTCTTTTTATTTGTATATAAAATTTATCGTGATGTTCGTCTAGTTGGAGTACCACCTCAAAGTATCGGAAAATTTGGAGGAGAATCTGATAATTGGGTGTGGCCTCGTCATACGGGAGATTTCTCCATGTTTCGTATTTATACGAATCCAGAAGGGGAACCGGCATCCTATTCTCCAAAAAATATTCCATTGAGACCCAAGCATTCTCTTCCAATTTCTTTGAAAGGAGTGCAAAAAAATGATTTTACAATGATTTTGGGTTTTCCGGGAATGACTAATCGCTTTTTGACTAGCTATGGATTGAGATCTGTAATGGATGATAACGCTGTTGTGTACAATGTAGGAAAAGAAAAACTGCGTATCATGAAAGAGGGAATGGATAAGGACCCTAAAACAAAAATTCAGTATGCAGCGAAATATGCAACGAGTGCTAATGCATGGAAATATGTCGATGCCCAAAATAAAGCGGTAGAAAAATTGCAATTGATTCACGAAAAAGAACAACTTGAAAAAGATTTTACAGAATGGGTTCATGCTGACCCCCAGAGAGAAGCTCTATATGGTCATGTGCTTGATTGGATTCGGATGGGAATAGAAAAAACGAAAGATTTTTCCAGGGTACAACAGTATGCAATTAATGCCTTGTTGCAAGGGGGAGAGGCTACTGCATTTGCTTATCGTGCCAGCGATCTTTTGGCGGAACTTTGCAATACTCCTCGCCGAGATAAGAAATATGCAAAAACTCTTTCTACTTTAAAGGAAGCTTCGCATGATTTTTTCAATGATTTTAATGGCGATGTAGATGCAAATCTAACTGCTAGCATGTTAAAATTGTATGCAACAGAAGTCGAACCAGCGATGTACCCTGATATTATTGAATGGATCAATCAAAAGTATAAAGGAAACTTCGAACGTTTTGGTCAGGATTTGAAAAAAAATTCCATGTTCATGGATGAAGTAAAATTCAATAAATTCATCGAACATCCGGATGCAATAAAATTAGAGAATGACCTATGTTATAGAATTGCCATTTCCTTAAGTGCCCTTTTTGATAAATTGGCAGCGGTACCTTCCGATTCTTATGAAATGATTTCTAAAGGATCTCGTCTACTTGTAAAAGGTATGTTGCTTCAACATTCGGAAAAAATGTGGGCTCCCGATGCTAATTTTACGATTCGTTTAACTTATGGTAAAGTGTGCGGTTACGTTCCGCGGGATGGGGTGTATTATGATTATTATACAACATTAAGTGGTGTCTTTGAGAAGGAGAACTCTCTGGATGGTGAATACGAAGTACCTGACAAATTGAAAGATTTGTATTTGGCTAAGGATTTCGCTCCTTATGGAAAAGAGAATATAAATGTTTGCTTTATTACCAATAATGATATTACTGGTGGAAATTCCGGTTCTCCCGTTATAAATGGCGATGGAGAACTAGTAGGTGTTGCTTTTGATGGGAATTATGAAGCTATGTCTGGGGATTTGAATTTTGAAGAAAACTTACAACGTTGTATCAGTTTGGATATTCGTTATGTGTTATTTATTATTGATAAGTTTGCGCGAGCTCATAATTTAATTCAAGAAATGAAGATTGTAGCTTAGAATAAAAGTGTTTGATATAAAAAAACGGTCAAAATTTTTTGACCGTTTTTTTTTGTATATCGTTCTCTTGCTTTACTTCAACCACTTATCCAACCAAGCAGCGAAAGTACGTTGCCACAAGATCCCGTTCTGGCAGCCGAGCACCCAGTGACATTCTTCCGGGAAGTATAAGTACTGTGCCGGGATGCCACGCATACGGGCGGCATTGAAAGCTCCCATGCCTTGAGAAGCATCGATACGGAAATCTTTCTGTCCGTGGATAACCAGAATAGGGGTATCCCATTCTCCGACAAATTTGTGCGGGGAATTGTCAAACGTGCGTTGAGCCACCTTGTTGTTCTTTTCCCACGGGGCACCACCCATATCCCAATTGGCGAACCACATCTCTTCGGTGTTGTAGTACTGCATCTCCATGTTAAAAATTCCGCAATGGGCGATGAATGCTTTGAAGCGTTTGTCATGATGTCCGGCAAGGAAATACACGGAGAAACCGCCATAAGAAGCTCCCACGCAACCCAAACGGTTTTCATCGATATAAGGTTCCTGCTTCACCTCGTCGATAGCAGAGAGGTAGTCCTTGATATTTTGTCCGGGGTAGTCTCCACTGATTTGTTCATTCCACTCCTGTCCGAATCCCGGTAGACCGCGACGATTCGGGGCAACGATGATGTAACCGTTGGCAGCCATCATTTGGAAATTCCAGCGATAACTCCAGAACTGGCTCACGGTACTTTGCGGGCCTCCCTCGCAATACAGAATTGCCGGGTATTTTTTGTTCGGGTCGAAATGAGGAGGATAAATAACCCACGTTAACATCTGCTTGTTATCCGTGGTCTTGATCCAGCGGGATTCAACCTTACCCATGGTTAATTGATCCAAAATTCCTTTGTTCACGAAAGATAATTCCGTGTCTTTGCCCGTGGTGGGGTCTACTTTGTAGATTTCGGCGGGTTTGCTCATGGATACTTTCGTGGCGATCAGATAATCGTTTACAGGGGTAACAGACGTGTAGTTGTGTACACCTTCCGTGAGTTTCTCGATCTTCCCGTCATTTAAGGTCAACTTGTAAATTTCATCCGTGGCGTGATAATCCGAGATAAAATAGATCGTATTATCATCTGCCCAAGCCAGGCCTCCGACATTTTGATCGAAATCTTTCGTGTACTCTTTTTTCTCTCCGGTTTTCAAATTCATCACGAACAGACGGATTTTGTCGGCTTCGTAACCGTCACGTTCCATGCTTTCCCATGCCATGAGTTCCCCGTTGGGAGAGATCACCTGGTTTTGGTCGTATCCCATCATCCCTTCCGTGAGATTCGTGGTTTTACCGGAATTCAAATCGTACAGGTATAGATCCGTGTTCGTGGAACTCATGTAAGCAATGCCTTCTTTTTTACGGGCCATGTAGATTACCCCCTTGCCGTCTTTCGTCCAAACGAGTTGTTCGGTTCCACCCCAAGGCCGAACGGGAGATTCCCATTTTTCACCTTCCATGATGTCTTTTCCCGTGGTTACCATTTGTCCGGGGATATAGTCAGCCACGAAAGGATGCGTGTAAGCTTCCACCCAGTCATTCCAATGACGGTAAACTTGGCCATCAATCAAACGGGCATTTGCCTTCGGAAGATCGGGGTGTAAATCATGAACATCTTGTTCTAATTTCACGTCTTTCAGGAAAAGAAGTTTGGACTTGTCCGGAGAGAAAATAAATCCCCCGATGCCACCTTCAACATTGGTTAACTGGGTAAGCCCGCTACCATCGGCATTCATCTCCCATAATTGTACGGAACCGGATTTGCTGGACATGAAAGCGATTTTACCATCGGAAGTCCAGGTCTCTCCGAATTCTTTGTAATCCGTGTCTGTTAATTGTTTGGATTTCCCGTCGGCTAAGTTCATCACGTAGATATCACTGTACGAGCGATCTTCTTCCTTGTTGAAATAAGTCACGTCATACAAGAGTGTTTTCTGATCGGGGGATACACTTACGCCACCGATTCTACCAAATGACCATAACACCTCGGGAGTCATCACGTCGGATGCTAGTTTCATATCCGGTGTTTTATAACTTGGTTTTACTGCTTCTTTCTTGCTGTCACACGACACCATTGCCAACAAGATGAATGCAGAACATAAATAATTCTTCATTGTAATTTTAGCTGTTTTTATTACACGATTTTCTTATTTTGTTGTCGGTTGTACGCCATTTTCCATGGCTTCCACGATCTTTTGGGTAAGCTCTTCTGCTAACTCCGGGTTATCCATAACCAATTGTTTCACGGTTTCCCGTCCTTGTCCCAGTTTACTTTCCCCGTAAGAGAACCAGCTACCGCTCTTCTTGATCACGTTGTATTCAACGCCCAAGTCAACAATTTCTCCGGAGCGGGAAATTCCTTCCCCGTACATGATGTCGAATTCGGCTTTCTTGAATGGAGGGGCAACTTTGTTTTTCACCACCTTCACGCGGGTGTGGTTACCGTAAATCTCCTCTCCGTCTTTGATTTGTCCCACGCGACGGATATCCAGACGTACGGACGCGTAAAATTTCAAGGCGTTACCACCCGTGGTGGTTTCGGGGTTACCGAACATGACACCGATTTTATCGCGCAACTGGTTGATGAAAATACAGCAGGTATTGGTTTTACTGATCGTTCCTGTCAATTTACGTAGAGCTTGTGACATCAAGCGGGCTTGTAATCCCATCACGCTATCACCCATGTCTCCCTCGATCTCGGCTTTGGGCGTAAGGGCTGCCACGGAGTCGATCACGATGATATCAATAGCGGCAGAGCGGATGAGTTGCTCTGCAATTTCGAGGGCTTGTTCCCCATTATCCGGTTGTGATATAAATAAGTTATTCACGTCAACACCCAGTTTCTCGGCATACGAGCGGTCGAAAGCGTGCTCCGCGTCAATGATAGCGGCGATACCGCCTTGTTTCTGGGCCTCGGCAATGGCATGAATTGCCAGGGTAGTTTTACCGGAAGATTCGGGACCGAATATTTCAATGACACGGCCTTTCGGGTATCCTCCCACGCCTAACGCCCTGTCTAATCCGATAGAGCCGGAAGGGATGACCGCAACATCTTCCACGACATTATCTCCAAGTTTCATGACACTCCCCTTACCGAAATTCTTTTCAATTTTGTCAAGGGTAAGTTGAAGTGCTTTTAACTTGTCTTGATTGGTTTCTGTGTTTGCCATAATTAATTTATTTTAGATTTATGATTTACGATTTTAGATTGTCAATTTTCCATTTTTAATTGTTCGAGGATTTGTTTCGCGTGATCCTTCGTGTTTACCTTCGCGATCACTTTTTCAATGATACCGTTTTCGTCAATCACAAAAGTGGTACGCACGACTCCCATGTAAGTCCTCCCGTATAATTTTTTTTCAGCCCACACACCGTATGCTTCCAGTATCTTTTTCTCGGTATCGGCAATCAGGTTAAATGCCAGGTTATATTTGGCGATAAATTTCAAATGTGAATTTGCCGAATCGGGGCTGACACCAACCACTTCAAACCCTTTCTCCGTGAGGGAAGAATAACCGTCATTCAGACTACATGCTTCAGCCGTGCATCCCGACGTGTTATCTTTCGGGTAAAAATAGAGGATTAATTTTTTACCTTTAAAATCATCCAGCGTGATTTTTTTCCCGTCCTGATTTATACCCTCGAAGCAAGGGGCTTTATCTCCTTCTTTTAATGATGCCATATTCATTTATAATTAGTGATTTACGATAAGGAATATAAACAATTTATGATTTGATATAACTTGTTTACTTCTTTTCCCGTAGTCTATGTACAAAAGTAGGAATATTTTGGTGAAATGAAATAGAGTTTTGGAATATTTGTACATTTGCATCAATCTAAAAATAGTCTATGGAACTTATTGAAACGTATAATTTGACAGGACTGATTATCGGGATTTGCACGTTTCTGATAATCGGATTATTTCATCCCGTGGTGATCAAAGCGGAATATTACTGGGGGACGGGTTGCTGGTGGATTTTCCTTGTTTTGGGAATCATTGGAACCGTGGCAGCTTTGTGGGTGACGAACGTGCTATGGTCTTCCTTACTGGGCGTGTTTTCCTTTTCTTCTTTCTGGACGATCAAGGAGATTTTCGAGCAGAAAGAGCGAGTGCGTAAAGGGTGGTTTCCCGCCAACCCGAAGAAACAGAATAAAAAGAATGTAAAATTTAAAATGTAGAGTTTAGCATAAAAAAGCTTTGTGTGGGAGAAAAATCATAAATCGGAAATCATAAATCAATAAATTAACATGGATAGTTCAGCAATAATAGAACGAATGAACCGGGAGAGTCGGGGAACGTTAATGGCGAGTTTGGGTATTGAATTTACCGGTGTCGGGGAAAATTGGTTGGAGGCAAAAATGCCTATTGACGAACGGACAATGCGTCCCGGAAATTTGTTGCATGGTGGAGCAATTATGGCGTTAGTGGAAACCGTGGGAAGCGGGTTGACTTACATCGGGGAGAATTTGGAAGAGAATCACGTGTTTGGAATTGAGATTAATGCCAATCATGTTCGAAAAGCACAAGGAAAATACGTGATCGGTCGTGCGGAATTCATTCATAAAGGCCATCGTACGCACGTGGTAGCTGTCAACGTGACGGATGAATTCGGGAATTTGGCTTCCGTGGGGCGGATTACGAATGTGGTGCTACCTAAATCATCAGATGGGAAGTGATAAAGTTGGATTGTTGTTTCAAGTAATCAATATATCTATCCGGTTCTTGTGGGGAGTCAACGTTAAGGAGACTTCCCTTTTGGATGTATAGTTGTTTCTATATCCAACGGAATTAAGAATAGGATAATTTTCATGAGCCCATTGTGAGCCCTTTTTGAATTTTGGAATGTATTGAAATACAATTAACTGATGGGATTGTCTTGTGAAATTAGTTCATTTATGAGCCCATTGTGAGCCCTTTACAGTATAATAAGTACCTTTTCCTGTTGTTCCCTGCATATCCAACCAATCTGTTAATTGTTGGAGTATACGTGAGGCTGTAGCTTTACTTACTCCTAAAATATTTTGTAAATCCGAATTCGTTATACTTCCATTTTTTACTACATATTCAATAACGGGAATATATCTTTCATCTACTTCTTGTGCTAATAATTGCGAACGTACGTCTGTATAATAAGTAATCATTAAGCCACTGATCATTTCTAATTTAGGTGGGAGTAATTTATAAGTATTGGTCGCTTCCAAAATACGTTTATAACCGCGTCCCCAACTTTCAATATCTCCGCTTCTGAAAAGAGTATTTGCAATAGTTTGGTTATATGGACGGGATGGATGATTTTCAAAAAGTCGTTTGATGGTCCAGTCCTCTGGTAAACGTCCTGCGTTCCAAAAAGTAATATGGTTAGGAAATACACTTATTTGCGTGGGTGTTGCATCAGCATAATCCTTATGTGCGATACAATTTAGTAATGATTCTCGTAATGCTTCAAGTGGGAATTGTGGAGTTTCACGTCTAGAAATTCCTTCGTATGAAATACTATATATTAAGTATTTGGTTTTTATCAAGTCCATTGCTTTGTCTATCTGTTCCATTAAGGAGCCGTGGACTTCGTCTTGAAAAGCCAAATTCCCTTTGTCATCTTTAAAGAAACCTATCTTTATATATGCACCATGTATAAATCTTTCTGGATCGGAATGAAACAGTAATACTGCTGCACGATTTAGTTGTCTTGTTTCTTCATCGATTAAGCGTAAGTCGTAAAGTAATTTTTCGGTAGTATCATTCAATACATCTGGATCTACACGTCCACTTCTTGCAGCTTCCTTACGGAATCGGTTTAAAGCAGTAATGGATAAATCCTCTATTTTAGCCCTTTCTATGGGGTATTCATCCCAGTATTTTCCTGTGCGTTGTAGGATAAATCGGTTCAATGCAGCACCTTTTAACTCTTGTTTTGTACTACCACTTCGGTAGTGGTACTGGCCTTTATAATTTATGGGATTAGGATAAGGTGGTACAATGATTTCAATATATTCTAATCCATTTTCTTCTAACAGATTTACATCAACTATAATCCCTAGTATATTGCGAACTTTGTTAGGAATATCTTCTAGTAACTTTTTAGCATCAGTTACTCCTACTATTTTACCCTGATCGTCCATACCTATATATAGCCTACCGCCTATGGCATTAGTAAAGCCGCATATCCATTTTAGGTACTCGTCACGCCAATTCTCTTTCCACTCTATATTTTGATTTTCATTCATGTATTTGTTCCCTTTTTGCAAAATTACTAAAAATACTGACTATCAAGAAGGAATGTTGTCAATTATTCTTTCTTTTTAATCAGATGATATAAGTTGAAGGGGGACTTTGTATAAGGGAACATTTCTCTTTTAATGTGGAAAAATGGAAGGAAAAATTAGAATACTCTGAATTATGAGATCATGCGCAAGAATTATTTTAGCAGGAGCTCTTTTAATTGTATTATTTCTTGTTTGAGTTTTCCTATTTCTTCTGCAAGTGCTTTTATTTCAGAGTCTTTTTGAGCTATAATGTTAAGAAGTTTATCTTCAATATTTTCGTTTACTGTAAAAAGTGGAGATGTTTCATTTTGTTGAGATTGAAGTTTTTCTCCTTTCCCGGTAAAAACCCAGATAGGTGACAGGTCGGGGAATGCTGTGAAAAGTTTCGTTAACGTGTCTTCTGTAATACCAGTTTTACTTTCTAAAGTCCCCCGTGATATACCGGTTAATGAGTAAAATTCCCTTTTACTTCTTCCTAATTCTGCTATAAATTGCAAAATTCTTTGTTTTATTGGCGAAATATTTTGTATTTCTTGTGACATTATGGCGAAATATTTTGTATGTTTGTAAAGTCTTAGCCGGTTAAGGCCGTGTAAATATACAGAAAATAACGCATCGGGCAATGATAAATTCATTGTCATGAGGAAGGAATATG
>ENA-UEQW01002061-UEQW01002061.1-human-gut-metagenome-genome-assembly--contig:-NODE-2061-length-15770-cov-4.310393_pt1 | contig 15770 bp, 13 predicted proteins | sample MGYA00242947_ERZ507947 | MGnify/ENA primary metagenome ERZ507947 (study PRJEB26167, sample SAMN06115421) | human gut metagenome | host: Homo sapiens | place: China:Guizhou | collected 2015-03-17... | reverse complement strand
CTGAAGGGACTGAACCGCCGCAGCTTTGAGATGAAGCTGATGAGCAACATCCGCCGCCGCACCCAGCGGTTCGGCAAATGGAAGATATATTCCCGCCAGTCCACCATCTACGTGGAGCCGGCGGAGGACGGCTGTGACATGGCCGGGGCGTATGCCGCCTGCAAGCAGGTGTTCGGCATCATCGCCATCACCCGCGCCCTGCCCTGCGAAAAGAGCAAGGAGGCCATTTTCGACACGGCAAAGACCTATCTGGGCGGCGCGCTGAACGCCGTCAAGTCCTTCAAGGTGGAGAGCAAGCGGGCGGACAAGTCCTTCCCCATGGGCAGCATCCAGCTGAGCCAGTGGGTGGGCGGCGCGCTGCACGACGCCTTCCCCCACCTGAAGGTGGACGTCCACCACCCGGAGCTGACGGTGTATATCGAGGTACGGGAGGATGCCGCCTACGTCCACGGCCCCGCCGAGGCCGCCGCCGGCGGTTTGCCCCTGGGCATGGGCGGTCATGCGGTGAGCCTGCTGTCCGGCGGTATCGATAGTCCTGTGTCCAGCTACATGATCGCCAAGCGCGGCGTGCAGCTGGAGATGATCCACTTCGCCTCCCCTCCCTACACCAGCGAGCTGGCGCGGGAGAAGGTGCTGCGCTTGGCGCAGGAGCTGACGCCCTGGTGCGGCCGGCTGGCGGTGTTCATCATCCCCTTTACGGAAATTCAGGAGGAGATCCGCCGCAAGTGCCCGGAGGATCACTTCACCCTCATCATGCGGCGGTTCATGATGCGCCTTGCCAATGAGCTGGCGCTGGAGCTGCGCTGCCGCGCCCTTGTCACCGGCGAGAATCTGGGACAGGTGGCAAGCCAGACCATGCAGGCGCTGGCTGTCAGCGAGGACGTGACCACCATGCCGGTGCTGCGTCCCCTCATCGGCATGGACAAGGAGGAGATCGTGAAGATCGCCCGGCATATCGGTACCTTCGACACGTCCATCCTCCCCTACGAGGACTGCTGCACCGTGTTCACGCCCCGGCATCCCAAGACGAAGCCCAGCGTGGAGGAGACGCGGGAGTACGAGGCCGCGCTGGACGTGGAGGGCCTGTGCCGCCGCGCCATGGAGAACCGGGAGATGATCCGGGTGAAGCCGGAGGTGTGATATGCATGACAGCATAGCGGCGCAGGTGCTGGCGCTGTGCCGGGAGAAAGGGCTGACCCTCTCCGCCGCGGAGAGCATCACCGGCGGGCTGATCGCCAAGGAGCTGACCGATGTGCCCGGCGCGTCGCAGGTGTTTCTGGGCGGCGTGGTCAGCTATACCAACGAGGTGAAGAACCATGTGCTGGGCGTGCCCTCCTCCCTGCTGGAGGCTTACGGCGCCGTGTCCGAGCCGGTGGCGCGGGCGATGGCCATGGGTGTCCGGGTGCTGACCGGCTCCGACCTGGCCGTGGCCGTTACGGGACTGGCCGGGCCCGACGGGGACGACCGGGGAAACCCGGTGGGCACCGTGTTCGCGGCGCTGTCCGCGCCGGAGGGCGTGTTCGTCCGGCGTCTGGCGCTGAACGGCGACCGGGAGCGCATCCGCACCCTCACCGCCCACCACGCATTTGACCTGCTGATAAATCAACTGACCGAAGGAGAATGACCATGGCCAAGAACAACTATAAGATGAACGTGAACCAGTACAGCAACCAGGCCGAGCAGATACGCAAGGCCAAGGGCAACCCCAACAAGAACATTCACGCCAAGAAGAAAAACAGCAACTACGGCGGCTATTCTGCCGGCAGCTACATGGCGCAGAAGATCGTGGACAAGGCCAACCAGCAGGAGCGCGTCAAGCTCCCCACCTGGCTGAACGTCACGCTGGGCGTGGAGTTCGCGGCGGTGCTGATCGTGCTGATCCTGCGGCTGACCGCCTTCAAGGACAGCGCCATGCTGGGGCACCTGTCCTCGGTGCTGCTGGGCGTCACCTGCGGCACGCTGTTCTATATCCGCAAGTACAAGCACACCAAGAAGAACAGCGGTCTGTACACCGTCATCACCATCGTGCTGGTGATCATGTGCCTGCTGTACACCACCTTCGGTGTGCTGGGACTGCTGGGCTTTCTGGGATAAACGCCCCGCCGTTCCCTATCCCCAAGTGAGAAAGGAGCCGCTGCCATGGCAGAGCTGACACCCATGATGCGCCAGTATATGGACGTAAAGGAGCAGAACCCGGATTCCCTGCTGTTTTTCCGGCTGGGGGATTTTTACGAGATGTTCGGCGCCGACGCCCGCACCGCCTCTCAGGAGCTGGATCTGGCGCTGACCACCCGCGACAAGGACAAGACCAAGGCGCCGGAGGACAAGATCCCCATGTGCGGCATCCCCTACCACTCCGCCGATGCCTACATCGCCCGGCTCATCGCCAAGGGCTACAAGGTGTCCATCTGCGAGCAGACGGAGGATCCCGCCCTGGCCAAGGGGCTGGTGCAGCGGGAGGTTATCCGCACCGTCACGCCGGGCACCGTGCTGGACGACGCCTGCCTGGACGCGGGGCGCAGCAACTACCTGTGCGGCGTGTATCTCAGCGACACGGCGGCGGGTCTGTGTGCCTGCGACGTGTCCACGGGACAGGCGCATGTGACGGTGTTCACCGGCGAGCAGCGCATCACGGGGCTTATCAACGAGCTGGGGCGCTTCGCCCCGGCGGAGGCGGTGATGAACGCCGCCGCCTACGATAACGCGGAGCTGGCCGCCGCGCTGGAAAATCGCTTCGCCTGCCGCCGGGAGCGGCTGGGCGACGGGCGGTATGACCTGCGGGACGCGGAGAAGAAGGTGCGCACCCAGTTCGGCGAGGAGGCGCTCAGCCGCCTGCCCCGCAATGACGCGGCGCCGCTGCTGGCGCTGGGCGGGCTTCTGACGTATCTCTACGAGACGCAGAAAACCGACCTGAAGCAGCTGGACAAGCTGGAATGGTACCGCACGGGGCAGTTCATGGAGCTGGATCTGGCGGCGCGGCGGAATCTGGAGCTGACGGAGACGCTGCGCAGCAAGGAGAAGAAGGGCAGCCTGCTGTGGGTGCTGGACAAGACAAAGACCCCCATGGGCGCGCGGAACCTGCGCACATGGTTACAGCAGCCCCTGATGAATGTGGCCGCCATCGACCGGCGGCTGAACGCCGTGGCCGCGCTGGTGGACAACACCATGGGGCGGCAGGAGCTGCGGCTGGCCATGACCGGCATGGGCGACATGGAGCGGCTCATGAGCCGCATCGTCTACGGCACCGCCGGGGCGCGGGATCTGGTGAGCCTGCGCGCGGCGCTGGAGCACCTGCCGGAGGTGAAGCGGTGCCTGGAGCCCTTTTCTACCGGCGCGCTGGCCAAGCTGGGAGAGCAGCTGGAGACGCTGGAGGACATCAGCGGGCGCATCGCCGCCACGCTGGTGGACGAGCCGCCGTTCTCCGTCCGGGAGGGCGGCATGATCCGGGAGGGCTTCGACCCGGAGGTGGATCACCTGCGGACGATCCTCACCGGCGGCAAGGGCTTCATCGCCGAGCTGGAAGCCCGGGAAAAGGAGAAAACCGGCATCCGCACCCTGAAGGTGGGGTACAACAAGGTATTCGGCTATTACATCGAGGTATCCAACTCCTTCAAGGAGCAGGTGCCTGCGGATTACATACGCAAGCAGACGCTGGTCAACGGCGAGCGGTACATCACCCAGGAGCTGAAGGATCTGGAGCACGAGGTGCTCACCGCCCACGACCGGGACGCGGCGCTGGAATACGACCTGCTGACCGCCCTGCGCAGCGATGTGGCGGCGCAGGTGACGCGGGTGCAGCTGGCGGCGTCGATGATCGCCCAGCTGGACACCCTGTGCGCCTTCGCGGAGGTGGCGGCGCAGAACCACTACTGCCGCCCGGACGTGGACGAGTCCGGCGTGATCGAGATCGCGGCGGGACGCCATCCCGTTGTGGAGAAAATGCGGGGCGACGCCTTTTTCGTGCCCAACGACACCCACATGGGCGCCAAAGAGGAGCGGGTGTCCATCATCACCGGCCCCAACATGGCCGGTAAATCCACCTACATGCGCCAGGTGGCGCTCATCACCCTCATGGCGCAGGTGGGCAGCTTCGTCCCGGCGCAGCGGGCGCACATCGGCGTGGTGGATCGCATCTTCACCCGCATCGGCGCCAGCGACGATCTGGCCGCCGGACAGTCCACCTTCATGGTGGAGATGACGGAGGTGTCGGAGCTTCTCCGCTGTGCCACGAAGAACAGCCTGCTGATCCTGGACGAGATCGGCCGGGGCACCTCCACCTTCGACGGCATGTCCATCGCCCGGGCGGTGCTGGAGTACTGCGCCGGAAAGCTGAAGGCCAAGACGCTGTTCGCCACCCACTACCACGAGCTGACGGCGCTGGAGCAGGAGCTGCCCAACGTCCGGAACTATAACGTGGCTGTCCATGCCCGGGGCGAGGACATCGTGTTCCTGCGGAAGATCGTCCCCGGCGGCGCGGACAGGAGCTACGGCATCGAGGTGGCGAAGCTGGCGGGTCTGCCGGACGCGGTACTCAAGCGGGCGCGGGAGATATTGCGGGAGCTGGAGAGCCAGTCCGCCCATCCCCACGCCGCGCCGGTGCAGGACGACCAGCTGTCGCTGGGCGCCATGGCGGAGTCCGCCGTGGCGGACGTCATCCGCCGCACGCAGGTGGATGCCCTCAGCCCGCTGGAGGCGCTGAACCTGCTGTATGAGCTGAAGAGCAAATTGCAGTAGGGGACGGCGTTCTCGACGTCCCTTCGTAGGGGCGGACGACTCTGTCCGCCCTGTATGACCGCCGAACCCTGTTGTAGGGTGGGGCCCGCGTGCCCCGCCGGAAAACATGTATATCGTGCGGCGGGACACATGGGTCCCGCCCTACGGAGCGGGCGCGATAAACCGCCCGTAGGGGACGGCGTCCTTGATGTCCCTTCGTAGGGGCGGACGACTCTGTCCGCCCGAAAAGATAATGCACAGGCGCGGCGGAAAACGGATCCCCCGCCGAAGACAAGAAAAGGAGTTGATACTATGCCGCAGATCCAACAGCTGCCCGCCCATATCGCCGACCTCATCGCCGCCGGCGAGGTGGTGGAGCGCCCTGCCAGCGTGTGCAAGGAGCTGCTGGAAAACGCGCTGGACGCCGGTGCGTCCGCCGTGTCCGTGGAGCTGGAAAAGGGCGGCATGACGTACCTGCGGGTCACGGACAACGGCTGCGGCATCGCGCCGGAGCAGCTGCCCACCGCCTTCCTGCGCCACGCCACCAGCAAGCTGCACCGGGCGGAGGATCTGGCGGCCATCGGCACGCTGGGCTTCCGGGGCGAGGCGCTGGCCGCCATCTCCGCCGTGTCACGGGTGGATATCTTCTCCCGCCAGCGGGAGACGGACAGCGGCGCGTCCCTGCATCTGGAGGGCGGCGTGCCCGGCGATGTCAAGGCCGCCGGGTGCCCGGAGGGCACCACCATCTGCGTGCGGGAGCTGTTCTACAACACCCCCGCCCGGATGAAATTCATGAAAAAGGACAGCGCCGAGGGCGCGGCGGCCACCTCCGTGGTGACGCAGCTGGCGCTGAGCCACCCGGACGTGTCCTTCAAGCTGCTGCGGGACGGGCAGGAGGTGCTCCACACCCCCGGCGACGGCCAGCTGCTCAGCGCCGTGTACGCCGCGCTGGGGCGCGACTTCGCCAGAAGCCTGCTGCCCGTGGACGGCGCCGGCGGCGATGTCCGCGTCTCCGGCTTCGTCACCAGCCCCGCCGCCGGTCACGGCACACGGGGACGGCAGCTGTTCTTCGTCAACGGGCGGCTGGTCAAGAGCCAGCTGCTCACCGCCGCCGTGGAGGAGGCCTACCGCAACCGGCTGCTGAAGGGCAAATTCCCCGGCTGCGTGCTGCATATCACCCTGCCGGTGGACACGGTGGACGTGAACGTTCACCCGGCCAAGACCGTGGTGAAGTTCGCCGGGGAGAAGGCCGTGTTCGACGCGGTGTACTACACCGTCCGGGACGTGCTGGACAACGAGGGCAAGCCCAAACCGGCGGAAAAGCCCTTCTACCAGACCATGACGGCGCAGGAGTTCCTCAAGCGCCCGGACGCGCCCCGCCCCGCCGGAGCGGTGACGCTGCCTGTGGGCAGAGCCGTCGGCTCCGCTCCCGCAGGACCGGCGGTCACGGAGCCGGTCAGACCCGCCCCCGCTCCGGTCGCACCGGTGATGGCGGTACACGACGTGGTGCGCCAGCCGGACAAGCCCTTTACCGCCCCGGCTCCCGCCGGGCGGGTCTACCACATCACGCCGCCGGTGCGGGAGGAGACTGTCCCCGCCCCTGTGGAAAAAGAGCCGGAGCCAACACCGGAGCCGGAGCAGCAGGAGCTGCCCATGCCCGAGGGCGCTTCCACGGCGGAAAAGCCCTGGCGCATGGTGGGCGAGGTGCTGCGCACCTATATCATCTGCGAGGACGGCGCGGGCAGCCTCTGGCTCATCGACAAGCACGCCGCCCACGAGCGCCTGCGCTTCGACGCCCTCAAGGAGAGCGCCGCGCCGCCCATGGCGCAGCCGCTCCTCACCCCTGCGGCGGTGCGCCTCACCGCTGAGGAATACACCGCCGTGCTGGACGACCTGCCCCTTCTGGAGCAGTGCGGCTTCCTCTGCGAGGACTTCGGTGACGGCACCGTGCTGGTGCGTGAGATACCCGCTGACCTGCGCCCGGAGGACGCGTCCGCCACTCTGGAGGAACTGGCGCACAAGCTGCTGCTCCACACCGCCGACCAGTCCACCCTCCGCGACGAGCTGCTGCACACCGTGGCCTGCAAAAGCGCCATCAAAGCCGGTATGCACACCGACCCTGCGGAGCTGCAGGCGCTGGTGGACAAGGTGCAGTCCGGCGCTGTGCGCTACTGCCCCCACGGGCGGCCTGTGGCGGTGGAGATGACGAGGTATCAGATAGAAAAAATGTTCAAGCGGGCCTGACGGCGGGATCTTTTCCGCCCTGCCATCGTCAACCCTCCTCGACGTACACCCGGTACGCCGCCGAGAACCGTCCGTAGGGGACGGCGTCCCGCAGTGGAGCGCAGCGGAACAAATGCCCTTGGGGTACGACGTCCCGTCAGCGCGGCGGTGCTGTTATCCCGTAGGGCGGGGCCCGTGTGCCCCGCCGTAAAACATGCATACCGTGCGGCGGGACACATGGGTCCCGCCCTACAGAGCAGGTGCGGTGATCCGCCCGCATCTATCCCGACCCAAACGAGGTGATCTTATGGACAACACGGTGCTGTGCGTGGTGGGACCCACCGCCTGCGGCAAAACAAAAATGGGCGTGGCGCTTGCCAGGCGCTTCCACGGCGAGGTGGTGTCCGTGGACTCCATGCAGCTCTACCGGGGCATGGCTATCGGCACCGCCGCGCCCACGGCGGAGGAGATGGAGGGCATCCCCCACCACATGGTGGCCGTGGCCGACCCGCGGGAGAGCTGGTCGGCGGCGCGGTACGCGGCGGAGGCCGACAAATGCGTGCAGGACATCCTGCGCCGGGGCAAGCGCCCGGTGCTGGTGGGCGGCACGGGACTGTATCTGGACGCGCTGGTGCGGGGCACGGACTTCGCCGCCGGCAGTCACGGCGGCGCCATCCGGCGGCAGCTACAGCAGCGCGTGGAGCGCCAGGGCGCAGCCGCGCTGCTGGCGGAATTACAGACCATCGACCCGGCGGCGGCCGCCCGGCTGCACCTGCGGGACGAGAAGCGCATCGTCCGGGCGCTGGAGGTCTATTACGAGACGGGCGAGACCATCACGGAGCACGACCGGAAGAGCCGGGAGACGCCGCCCCGCTACCGCGCCCTGCGCATCGGCCTTGCCTTCCGGGACAGGGCGGACATGTGGGCGCGTATCGACCGCCGTGTGGACGACATGGTGGCGCAGGGACTGCTGCAGGAGGTGGAGACGCTGCTGCAAAGCGGCCTGCCCCATGACGCCACGGCGCTGCAGGCCATCGGCTACAAGCAGTTTCTGGCCGTGGCGGAGGGACGCGCCACCGTGGACGAGGCCATCGCGGAGGTGAAGCTCCGCTCCCGCCAGTACGCCAAGCGGCAGCTGACGTGGCTGCGGCGGGATGAGGACATCCACTGGATATTATGGGAAAAAACGCCGGATTTTCCGGCGGGACTACAAAATGCGACAGAATTCCTCCTGTCCGCCGGGGTATGCTGATAGCGGCGGACGGGCATGACCATACACGTCCGCACACAGACATAAAAGGAGCGGACAAGCTATGCAGAAGGTCAACAATCTACAGGACATTTTTCTCACCAAAGCCCGGAAGGAGAGCGTACCGGTGACGCTGTTTCTGGTGAACGGCTTCCAGCTGCGGGGCATTATCACGGGGTTCGACTGCTTCGTGGTGGTGCTGGACAGCGAGGGGCGGCAGCAGGTCATCTACAAGCACGCCATCTCCACCATCGCCCCGGCGCGGGTCATCGGGCTGCGGGAGGAGGCAGAGTAAAAAAGAGGGATACCCATGAACGACACACCCGACAACAAGAACCTCCCCGCCGGGAGCGCCAAGCGCTCCTCGCCGCTGCTGAGAATACTGCCGCTGGCGGTGCTGGCGGCGGTGCTGGTGTATTTTGCCGCGCAGATACACAGCTACTTCTCCGACCCCATGACCGTCACCGTCACCTACGAAAGTCAGGCGGAGGACACCGTGTCCATGGAGGGCTGGCTGGTGCGGACGGAGGAGCCACTGCCCGCCCAGAGCGGCACCGTGTCCCGGCAGGTGCAGGAGGGGCAGCGGGTGGCCGCCGGTCAGACCGTGGCCACCGTGTACAGCGACGACAGCGCCCTCCAAACCGTCAGCCAGATCGAGACGCTGGAGCTGCAATTGCAGCAGCTGCAATTCGCCCTGACGTCCTATCTGGATCCCGACGCGGCGCTGAAGCTGGATACCTCCATCACCGGCGACATTCTGGCGCTGCGGCAGACCCTGTCCGGCGGCGACTACTCCGCGGCGGAGAGCGATCTGGCGCAGCTGAAGGCGGCGGTGCTCAAGCGCGACCACTCCTACACCTCGCAGGAGGACATTCAGGCGGAGATCAAGTCGGTGGAGTCGGACATTCAGAGCCAGAAGGCCAAGCTGTCGGGCGCCAGGTCCGTCACCGCCAAGGCCTCCGGCACCTATTCCGCCGTGTGCGACGGCTACGAGTCGGTGCTGACGGAGGAATTTTTGGAGGAGCTGACCCCCTCAAAGCTGGACGGTGTCCGCGCCGCAGAGGAGCAGAGCAACGTGGGCAAGCTGATCTACGGCGACACATGGTACTACGCCGTGGTGCTGCCGGAGGAGCAGGCGGCGGAGCTGAAGACCATGGGCAGCATCAATGTGCGGCTGGCCAAGGGCTTTGACCAGACCATCCGCATGAGCGTGGAATCCGTGTCCCGCCCGGACAAGGGGCGCTGCGCCGTGGTGCTGTCCAGTACCCGCTATCTGGCGCAGACCACCCTGCTGCGCCATCAGGCCGCCGACGCGGTGCTGCACACCTACGAGGGGCTGCGCGTCCCGGCTGACGCCCTGCGGGTCAGTGAGGACGGCGTGACCGGCGTGTACTGCGTGGACGGCGAGAACGCCGCCTTCCGCCCGGTGACGCTGGTGTATCAGGGCGAGGGCTACGCACTGGTGACGCCGGCAGAGGGCGCTGGCGACACACGGACGCTCCGCGCCGGGGATCAGGTCATCGCCACCTCCGGCCAGCTTCACGACGGCAAGGTCATTCGGTAAACAACAGACAGAGACAAGGAGGCACATACCATGTCCAACAGTACGTCTATTCGGGAGAATATCGCCGCCATTCGCGCCCAGATCGACGCGGCGGCGCGGGAGACGGGGCGCACCGGCGCGGATATCACGCTGGTGGGCGCCAGCAAGATGAACGGCGCCGCCGCCTGTCAGGAGGCCATCGCCGCGGGCATCGACGCGCTGGGCGAGAACCGGGTGCAGGAGATGACCGCGAAGCTGGCGGAGGACGCCTACCGCGGCGCGCCGCTGCACTTCATCGGCCACCTGCAGCGCAATAAGGTGAAGCAGGTGGTGGGCAAAGCGGCGCTGATCCAGTCCATCGGCTCGCCGGAGCTGCTGGCGGAGGTGGACAGGCAGGCGGAGAAGCTGGGCATCGTGCAGGACATCCTGCTGGAGGTCAACATCGGCGGCGAGGAGGCCAAGAGCGGCTTCGCCCCCGATGCGGTGGAGCAGGCGGCGGCGCAGGCCAAGACCCTTGCTCACGTCCGGGTGCGGGGACTGATGACCATCCCCCCTGCCGACGCCACCCGGGAGGAAAATATGGCGTATTTTGAAAAAGTCCGGGCACTGTATGTTGACATAAGCCGGAAAATGTACGATAATGGACTAGAATATCTCTCCATGGGCATGAGCGGCGACTTTGCCGATGCCATCCGCGCGGGCGCCAACATGGTGCGCGTGGGCTCCGCCATTTTCGGCGCCAGAGATTATTCCAAATAACACAGCGGGAGGTACTGCACATGGGACTTATGGACGAGCTGAAGAAGATCATTCATCCCTATGATGACGAGGACTATGACTACGAGGACGATTTCGAGGAACCGGCGAAGGAATCCCGCTCCCTGTTCGACGACCGCAAGGAGGAGCGCCGGGAAGAGCGCCGCAGCGAGGAGCGCCACAACAAGGTGGTGAACATCCACGCCACCACCCAGCTGAAGGTGGTGCTGGTGAAGCCGGAGCGCTTCGAGAACGCCTCGGAGATCGCGGACCATCTGAAGGAGAAGCGCACGGTGGTGCTGAACCTGGAGTCCACCAACAAGGACGTGGCCCGGCGGCTGATCGACTTCCTGTCCGGCGTGGCCTATGCCGGCGAGGGCAAGATCAAGAAGGTGGCGGCCAATACGTACATCATCACCCCCTACTCCGTGGATATCATGGGCGACCTGATCGACGAGCTGGAGAACAACGGACTGTACTTCTAAAGAAATCATATAACGGAGGGATCGGCAATGTTTACACCCCAGGAAGTTTCCGAAAAAGTATTCCCGAAGGCGTCATTCGGCGGCGGCGGATACAATATGGCGTCTGTGGATGAGTTCCTGGACGCGCTGACGGAGGACTACACCGCCCTGTTCAAGGAGAATGTCACGCTGAAGGCCAAGCTGAAGGTGCTGGCCGAGAAGGTGGAGGAGTACCGTTCCACCGAGGAGGCCATGCGCCAGGCACTGCTGACGGCCCAGAAGATGGCCGCCAAGCTGGTGCAGGAGGCCCAGACCGAGAAGGAGAAGATCCTGGCCGACGCGCAGGTGGAGGCCCAGGCGGAGATCCATCGGCTGGACGACGAGCGCAGGGCGGCGGAGAAGAAGCTGCAGGCCGCACAGGAGAAGACCGCGGCGTTCATTCGCCGCAGCGAGGAGCTGTGCCAGGCCCAGAGCGCCTTTTTGCAGTCCCTGCCGGAGCTGGACTTCGTGCCGGAGCAGCCGGAGTCCCCTGCCGCTGAGCCACAGGCCGATGTGGTGTCCGCCATCGAGCAGGATATCCTCAGCAAGTACATCGACGCGCCGGAGGAGAAGGGCGCCGGGAGTGCCGTCACCGACGAGCCCACCATCAAGCTGCCGCCGGTGGACGGCAGCGCCATCCCCAGCGATTTCCGGCTGAGTCTGGACGAGCTGAAGTTCGGTCGGAACTACAGCGGTGACAAGTAAGCACAACAACAAAAGGCGGCCTTGCGCCGCCTTTTTTCCACGGAGGAAGACGGTATGACAAAGCCCATCATCGCGCTGCTGTATGACTTTGACAAGACGCTGTGTACCACGGATATGGAGGACTACGCCTTTATCCCGGCCCTGGGATACACCCCGGCGGAGTTCTGGCACAAGGCCAACACCTTCGGCCGGGAGAACCGGATGGACGGGCTGCTGGCGTATATGTACACCATGATCGTCGAGTGCCGCGCCCAGGGAAAGGACCTGAAGCGGGACTTTCTGGTGGCGTGCGGCCGCAGCATGGAGCTGTTTCCCGGCGTGCGGGAGTGGTTTCAGCGGATCAACGCCTTCGGTGAGCAGCAGGGCGTGACCATTGAGCACTATGTGCTGTCCTCCGGGCTGAAGGAGATCATTGAGGGCAGCGGTATTGCCCACGAGTTCAAGCAGATCTACGCCTGCGAGTTCTACTATGACGAGGCGGGTGCCGCCTGCTGGCCCAAGCTGGACGTCAACTTCACCAACAAGACCCAGTTCGTCTACCGCATCAACAAGGGTGTGCTGGACGTGGCCGATGACAAGACGCTGAACGACTCCATGCCCGACGACAGCAAGCGGGTGCCCTTTACCAACATGATCTATGTGGGCGACGGGCTCTCCGACGTGCCGTGTATGAAGATGATGCGGTCCTACGGCGGGCAGGCCATCGCCGTGTACCAGAGCAGCAACCGGGCCGGCGTGGAGGACCTGCTGGCCAAGGGACGGGTGGATTTCATCTTCTCTGCCGACTACCGGGAGGGCACGGGGCTGGACGTGACGGTGCAGAACATCATCCGTAAGATGGCCATCAGCGACGCGCTGACCGCCGAGAATGTCCGCCAGATACAGTCCATCGGGCATACGGAGGTGCCGGGACAGGCGGGGCTGTTTGAATAAAAGGCATAAAAAGAGACGGCCGAGGCCGTCTCTTTTATTTGGCTGCTTCAGTCAATTTTGGTCTCATAGTATTGCATCCAGGTCAGCACATCGTTTTCAAATTTCAATGAAAGACCGCTGTGACTCGACATATCGAAAAAGACAATGTCGCCCTCAGAGGCTCTACGGGTGTCGACACTCAAACGATATTCCTCAGAACCATCGGGGAATACCACAGGATTCCAATCAAACCTTGCGGAGGAATGATCGACAAGAGCTTGACACCAGGGCGTCATTTGAAGCTGTGCGTAGACCTGCTCCCGGGTCATGCCGGTCATTACCCCGCAGGCGGAAAAGGTGACAAACGGTGATTCAAGCCGAACCTCCTTTTTGGAATTGGCCTGCATATAGCTGTCCAAAGTCACGCTATCAAATGAAGCGGCGCTGACCAGGGCGTACAGATTTGTACGCATACACTCATCCGCCCACTGGAAGAAAGCATCGAAGCCCATTTCCTCAGCCTTTTCGGGGAAGGTCTCATCCAAAGTAAACTCATCCCCGTCCCTCAGGTCGTAGATCAGGACGTTGTTGCCCCAGTTGCCAAAGGGGGAGGCGTCAAAATACTCATCTAAATAACAGTTGCCCTCAAAGTAAAGATCATCGAGGCCCAGCGGCTCCAAGCCGCGGGCGGCAAGGCAATCGGCGTTCACCTGCGCCTGTCCCTCGGTATCACCCAGCAGGCGGTATAGCTGCGCCATGCGCTTATAGGCGAGATAAATGTCCCACCCAGTCCAGGTATCTGTTTCCTCAGCGGCCACAGCCTTTTTCAGGCCCTCGATGCTGCCGGGAAAATCGCCGTCGCAGGCCAGCTGTATGGCGGCCTCGTACAGGGTGCGGCCATCGCTTTCCGCGGATACGGTATTACCGTCGTCACCGGCGGCGCCGGTGGGCTGTTCGCCGCAGGCAGTCAGGCTCAGGACCATAGCCAGGGCCAGCAGCAGGGTGATGAGCTTTTTCATGTCGTTCTCTCCTTTTCCAGAATTTTACTTTTAACGGATATGCAACTAAAATATACCATGTATGGATAGAAAAGGCAAGCGAAATAAATAAAAACCGCCCCGGGCCATTGGCCCGGGGCGGTCTGCACGCTGTTTATTTTTTCTTCTTTTTGCCCACGATGAGCAGCACCACAACGGCGATGACGGCCACGACCACCAGGGCGATCCACAGGCCCATGTTGCTGGTGTCGCCGGTGAGGGGGCTGGCACAGGCGACGCACAGGCTCATGGCCGCGGCGCACACCGCGCACAGCAGCGCGATCAGTTTTTTCATCTTTTTCACCTCATTTTAACGGTTTCTCCATTCCACCGCCGCCGGCGGGGAAATACATACAGGCGCAGGTCTATTGTACCATAGTTTTTGGGTTTTGCAACCCCGGAAACGTGCGCCCTGCCGCAGGGAAAGATCGGCGCCCCCGCCGATGGGCAGGGGCGCTGCGGTTTACAGATAGTTCAGCGGGTTGAGGAACGTGCCGTTGAGCTTGATGCCGAAGTGGCAGTGGTTGCCGGTGGAGCGGCCCGTCGAGCCCATGCGGGCGATGAGCTGGCCCTTGTGGACCTTCTGCCCCAGGGACGCCACCAGACTGCTGTTATGCCCGTAGTACGTCTGATACCCGTTGCCGTGGTCGATGATGATCAGATAGCCGTACCCGCTCATCCAGCCGGAGTACGTCACCGTGCCGCCGTCGGAGGCGTAGATGGACGTGCCGTAGCTGTTGCCGATGTCGATGCCGCTGTGGTAGGTGCTGCCCAGCAGGCTTCGATAGCCGAACCGGCTGGTGAGGATGCCGGTGCAGGGCCAGGAGAACGACCCGGTGGGATACCAGGTGGGCCGCTCCTTCGTGCCGCGGAGCTGCTGCTCCGTCACCGGCTGGGACAGCGTCACGCTGGCCACCACCTCGCGCTCCGTCTCCTCGCCGTTGATGTACGTCACGTTGGCGGTCATGTCCGCCTTGCCGTACACGCCGGGGGACGTGACCTTATACTCACCCTGATACATGGAGCTGTCGTCGGTGTACTCCACCTGGTACGGCACATCCTGCACGTACCGCTGCCGCTCCACGTTCACCACCGTCAGATAGGGCACGGCGTTGCTGATGGTCAGCACATCGCCCACCCGCAGGATCTTCGGGTCATAGCCGGGGTTCAGCTTCATCAGCGCTTCCACGTTCAGGTCGTATTTCTCCGCGATGCTGTAATAGCTGTCGCCGGAGGTGACGGTGTACGTCACCTCGCCCTCCTTCGTCTCGTTGAGGATCTCGGCGATGTAGCCCAGGTTCATCACGTAGGACGACTCCACGTACTCCTGCCGGATGTCCACTTCCTCCGCGAAGTAGGCGTTCACCGTGTCCGCCGTCTCATAGCCCAGCTTCAGCTGCTCCAGCAGGTCCTCCAGCGCGCCGGAGCGGGTGGTGGCCACCACCTTTTCGCCGTCCACATACAGGACATAGGCGTAATCCACCACGCCGAGGGTGTCGCTCAGTGTCTCTTCAAACTCATCGTCGGAGATCAGCTCGCGGCGGGGGAAAACGCCTGTTTCGGCGGTGAGCAGCGCCGTATCCACGGTGTAGCCGCCGTCGCCGGTGGTCGCGCGGGTGACATCCTCCAGCTCCGCCACCACCTTTTCGGCGGCGCGGCGGGAGGAGACGATGCCAAGGTCCTGACCGTCATAGGTCACCTGAGCGCCCAGGGTGTACAGGGACAGAACGGTGGCCGCGGCGGCGATGGCCATGGCGCCGCACAGGAATGCCACCGGGTGCAGATGCATCTTCTCAAAAAAGTGGCGGCGTTTGCCGCCCATCCAGGTCAGTGCCTTGCGCCGGTTGGAGAAGCCCTCGCGTATGGCGGCGGCCCGGCGCTCCAGGCTGCCGCGGAAGAAGAGGAACAGCTGGGCTGCGCCGTATTCGGATTCGGGGAACCGCCTGTCGCGGTTGGCGGCCGCCAGAGCCCGCGCATTGCTGCGCAGATCGGACAGCCACCGACCGATGCGGCGGAAGCCCGCTTGTATGTTCAGGGTGAACAGATCGTGGTGCTCATCGCAGAAGCTCCGCCAGCTCATTAAATTGTCGCGCCACAGCTGCCACAGCTCCGATAGGGTCATGTGCTCC
>ENA-UEQW01002055-UEQW01002055.1-human-gut-metagenome-genome-assembly--contig:-NODE-2055-length-15777-cov-5.668535_pt1 | contig 15777 bp, 14 predicted proteins | sample MGYA00242947_ERZ507947 | MGnify/ENA primary metagenome ERZ507947 (study PRJEB26167, sample SAMN06115421) | human gut metagenome | host: Homo sapiens | place: China:Guizhou | collected 2015-03-17... | reverse complement strand
GTAACCGCAGATGGAATGCTGATAACTGGATTATTTATAAAAATGCATAGATAAAAAAGTTAAAAGCGAAATCCCTGTGTAGGGACAACATCCCTTGCTTTTTTCTCCCCTCTGTGCTACACTGTCACAAGCTGACAAGACACATGTTAACCACATGAAAAACAGCAAAGAGGAGTAAGAAACTCCGGATTGGAGAGATTATGGAAAAAGTAAAAGCATTTTGTAAGCGTAAAAACATTGAGATATCTGTGAAAAGATATCTGATCGATGCTCTTGGCGCGATGGCACAGGGATTATTTGCATCGCTTTTGATCGGTACGATCATCAGTACACTTGGAACGCAGCTTAATATTCCGATTCTTGTGACAGTCGGAACTTACGCGAAAGCAGCAGTCGGACCGGCCATGGCGATCGCAATCGGATATGCACTGCAGGCAGCGCCTTTAGTACTGTTTTCACTTGCGGCAGTCGGTGCGGCGGCAAATGAACTTGGCGGGGCAGGTGGGCCGCTTGCGGTACTTGTGGTTACAATTTTTGCAGCAGAATTCGGAAAAGCAGTTTCCAAAGAGACAAAAATCGATATTATTGTCACTCCGTTTGTGACCATTTTTGTCGGGGTCGCGCTTTCTATCTGGTGGGCACCGGCGATCGGTGCGGCAGCGAGTGCAGTTGGCAATGCGATCATGTGGGCAACGGAACTGCAGCCGTTTTTCATGGGAATCATTGTATCAGTGATCGTAGGAATCGCACTGACACTGCCGATCAGCAGTGCTGCGATCTGTGCCGCACTTGGACTTACCGGTCTTGCAGGAGGGGCAGCACTTGCAGGATGCTGTGCACAGATGGTTGGATTTGCAGTGGCAAGTTTCCGCGAAAATAAATGGGGCGGACTGTTTGCGCAGGGAATCGGTACATCGATGCTTCAGATGGGAAATATCGTAAAAAATCCACGTATCTGGCTGCCGGCAACTTTAGCATCCGCGATCACCGGACCAATTGCAACATGCCTGTTTCACTTACAGATGAACGGTGCAGCAGTTTCATCCGGCATGGGAACCTGTGGATTAGTCGGACAGATCGGTGTTTATACCGGATGGATCGCAGAGATTGAGGCGGGAAGCAAGGCTGCCGTAACACCGACGGACTGGATCGGACTTGTTTTGATCAGTTTTATTCTGCCGGGAGTTTTATCGTGGCTCTTTAGCGTATTGTTCCGTAAGATTGGATGGATCAAAGACGGTGATATGAAGCTGGACTTATAAATCAATAAAAGTTTAGAAATAAATCCCACATAATGAGAAAAATGTGTTATACTAAAAATGGCAGTCATTACAAAATGATATGTATAAAAAAGGCTCAGGAATGGAGGATTTTTATGGATAAGCCATTCACCTTAAGTGAGGGCGTTGACAGTTGGAACACGATTATTTTTTTATACAATTCCGCATTGAAGGAGGTACGTACCAAAGTTGAAATCTTAAACGATGAGTTTCAGCAGGTACATCAGTACAACCCAATAGAATATATTAAGTCAAGGATCAAGACGCCTGAGAGTATTGTGAAAAAGTTAAAGCGTTACGGATATGAGTCGTCGATCGACAATATGGTTAATTATGTCAATGACATTGCAGGTATCCGTATTGTCTGCTCTTTTACTTCTGATATTTATAAGCTTGCAGAGATGATTGGAAAACAGAATGATCTGACCGTTATTTCCATCAAGGATTATATTAAAAATCCAAAGGAGAGCGGTTATAAAAGTTATCATATGCTTGTGACTGTTCCGATATTTTTATCGGACTGCGTGATCGATACCAAGGTGGAGATACAGATCCGGACGATGGCAATGGATTTCTGGGCAAGCTTAGAGCATAAGATCTATTACAAATTTGAGGGAAATGCGCCCGGCTATATCAGCAGGGATCTAAGAGAATGTTCCGATATTGTTTCTATGCTGGATGCAAAGATGCTCCAGCTAAATGAAGCAATCATACAGGCGAAAGAAGCACAGGAGGAGCAGACGGGTGCAGTATAATTACGACTTCGAGATTATGTCACTCGTCATTTTTGTGGTTATCAGCGGTCATTTCCTGTTGATCAGACAGTTCCCAACGGTTAAGTCGAAAGTATTTGGCAGACTGCTTTGGGTGTGTCTTGGCGAGTGTATCGCAAATATTTTATCATGTATTGGACTGGCAAATGCAGCAATCGTTCCGCTAATCTGGAACGAATTGTTTGCGTTTGCTTTTTTTGCGTTGGAAGGAGCGGCTTCTTATCTGATGTTCCGTTATATGGAAGAGGTATGTAGCTTTTCCGGAGTAGCAGGTCGAATGATAAAATACATGGGAAAAGTCCCGTTTTTCTTTTTCGAGATCATGCTTTTAGCGACACCGTGGATGGGCTTTTTCTTTTATTTTAAAGATGGCAGCTATTATCAGGGAAATTTTGCATGGTTTGGCTATGTGTATATTGGATACTATTTTTTTATGAACCTGCTTCTTGTGTTTTTGGGGAGAGCGCGTATTGAGACGCGGATCAAGGTAATCGTTATCTTATACAGTATTGTGGCAGTTCTTATGGTGGTGCTTCAGTATGAGAGAAAAGAAATGCTGCTTACCAGTGCGGCAAATATGCTGTTTATTCTGATGATCTATATGGCAATGCAGAATCCGTCTGCTTATATTGACAGTGAAACCGGAACCAGTGATGAGCAGGCATTTCTGATCCAGATGAAAAATGTAACGGAGCAATCCGGCAAAAAAGTATTTCTTGTGGTACATATCAGACAGATGCATCATATCGAAATGCTTTTAGGATATGAAAACAGCAGGCGGCTGTTTGCCGAAGTGGGACATTATCTTACCGCACTGTGTGGAAAGTTCTGTGTGTTTCGCAATGCGGAGGATACATTTACCATTCTGCTGGATGAGGGAAAAGAAGAACACATAAAGGGGCAGATCAAAAAAAGATTTGAACAGGATTTTCATGTGTCTGGCAATTCGATTTCTTTAAATGAGATCATGATCACCCTGCATTATCCAAGAGATTTTTGTTCTCTGGCAGAGTACAGGGCACTGTATGGATATTTGCTGGAAGCGGCACAAAATTCAGGGAAACAGATCTTTTTTGAGGTGGATGAAGCCGTAAAAAAAGACTATTACCGAAGAAATAAGGTAGAGCAGGCGGTGGATCGTGCAATTACGGAAAACAGATTTGAAGTATATTATCAGCCGATCTATTCCCTGAAAGAAAAATGTGTTGTATCATTAGAGGCACTGGTGCGTCTGAAGGATGAAAAACTTGGAGCCATTCCACCGGATGAGTTTATTCCGTTGGCGGAGCAAAACGGAACGATCACACAGATCAGTGAGATCGTACTTGAAGAGTGCTGCCGTTTTCTGGCAAAACATGTACTTCCAAATCCATCGCTTGGGATACGGACGATTCATGTAAATATTGCTGCAGCGCAGTGCCTGAACCGGAATCTGAAAGAAAGCATACTGCCAGTGTTAGAGCGTTATCATGTGCCGACACATATGATCACACTGGAGCTGACAGAGCGGACAGCGATTGAAGCGTCAAAGCTGATGTTATGGCACATGCAGGAGTTTGGCAAAATCGGCATGGGGTTTGCAATGGATGACTATGGAAACGGCAATTCAAACTGTTCTTATCTGATCCGTTTTCCATTTCGGGAAATCAAGATTGATAAAGACATGACCTGGTCCTATTTTGAAAATCCAACTGCAAAAATCGTGATTGAAAATGAAATAAAGACGATACAAAAACTCGGTCTCCCGCTGATCATGGAGGGCGTGGAAAAGAAAGAACAGAGTGATGCCCTAGAGACGCTTGGTGTGGATATGATCCAGGGATATTATTACGGGAAACCGATGCCGGAGACGGAGTGTCTGCGCTATATCAGAAGAATGCATTCTGCCAAAGAGGAATATGGAAAGAGTTGATGGAAAGTTTATGTTAAAAATAGCATTTTGTGATGATGATTTAGAGATATTAAAAGAACTTGGTATCTTATTGGACAAATATAAAAAAGAAAGAGACGAAGACCTTACCTATACGGTATTTCAGAGTCCCTTAGAGTTACTGGCCGCGATTGAGAAAGGGTTTTCTTTCGATATTTCATTTTTGGACATTTTAATGCCGGGGGAAAACGGAATTGAGACTGCAAAAGAAATCAGACAGTATGATAATAATATGAAAATTATTTTTCTTACCTCATCTCCGGAGTTTGCAGTACAGTCTTATACGGTCGGGGCATATTTTTATCAGTTAAAGCCAGTCTGGGAGGAAAGCTTTTTCCGGCTGATGGATTCCGTGCTTGCAGAGTGCACAAAGACACAGGAAAACAGTCTGATTCTGCGGAGCAAAGAAGGAATTACAAGAATTGACCTTGAAAAGTTAGAATATTGTGAAGTGATAGGACGGACGCTCTTTTTTCATCTCGGAAATGGAAAAGTATTTGAGAGTGTCGGCAGTTTAGACGATTTATTTTTGCAGTTAAAGCCTTATGGCAATTTTTTACGGCCACATCGGTCATTTCTGGTAAATATGGATTATATACAGAATATTTCTTACCGTGCAATTAAACTGATAAGTCTTGCAGAAATACCAATCCCGCATGGGAAATGCTCGGAGATAAAGAATAAATATCTCGAGTATGCGTTTAACAGAAAGCAGGTATTTTTATCATGAATCTTCTTTATGTAACAAATGGTGCAGCAGTCGGGATATTCGGCATGGTTTTGTCCGGGGCTTTTTGTGATATTCACTGGACGAAAGAAAAACGGGAATTTCTTGTTGGAAGTATTTTTGTGCTGCTTGCCATACAGGGCGTGATGTATCTGTTGGCCGGGGCAGCGACGATCCGTTATCTTTATCCTGTGATCACACATGTCCCGATGTGTATTGCCCTTTACATTTTAACGAAAAAACGTCTGTGGACAGTGATTTCCGTGCTGACTGCTTATCTCTGCTGTCAGCTTCGCAGGTGGGTGGCACTTTTTATAATGGCTGTGTTTGTGAACAGTGAAACGGTGCAAAATGTGACGGAACTGATTGTTACACTGCCGTTATTATTTCTTTTACTGCGCTTTGTGGCACCCTCGGTGTGGGCAATATCAAATTATCCCGTGTCAATACAGCTTCAGTTCGGGTTGATTCCGGCATTGGGCTACGGCTTTGATTACCTGACGAGAGTTTATACGGATTTACTTTCAGAAGGCATACCGGCGGCAGTGGAATTTATGCCGTTCGTCTGCTGTATTGCTTATCTGGTGTTTGTGCTTCGTACTTCAGAGGAGGAGCGGAAGAAAAATGAACTTGAGCAGATGCAGAGCTGTCTGAATCTCCAGATTTCCCAGGCGGTCCGCGAGATTGAGGCTTTGAGGGAGTCGCAGAAAGATGCCAGTACCTACCGGCATGATTTAAGACATCATATGCAGCATCTGTTATCATGTATCGAGAATGGAAAAATTGAACAGGCAGAAGGCTACATTCATGAAGTATGTGTGCAGATTGAGGCAGGCAGGGTAAAAAATTACTGTGAGAATGAGACGGTCAATCTTATTTTTTCCTCTTTTGCAGGAAGGGCGGAAAGTGCTGGTGCCACAATGAACATAAAAGCGGTGGTGCCATATATTCTTCCGGTTTCGGAGACAGATTTGTGTGTGCTTTTATCAAATGCGTTAGAAAATGCACTCCATGCATGTACCGCACAGGAGCAGAAGGGAACGATAGATATTTTAGCGTATGAGAAGAACGGGAGGTTCTTTTTTCAGGTCACGAATCCATGCAGAAAAGAAGTAGCATTTGAAAACGGTGTTCCGGTTACCGACCGGCCGGGGCATGGAATCGGCGTACGCAGTATTTGTGCAATTGTTGACCGGTATGGTGGTATGTACAGCTTTCTGGTAGAAGATAATAAATTTATTTTACGTGTTTCTTTATAAGGTGCAGCTTTATGCTGCACTTTAAAAGAGACAATAAAACTACATATGAAAAATAAAAAGATGTCGATTGAGTGCACATTATAGTAGATTCAGAACAAGTTAATCCACTGCAGCACAAAATACGGTACATTAATGTCAACAGAGAGAAATGAAAAACAAATGACAAAGGAGAGAAAAATTATGAAAAGAAAAATTTTAGCAATTATGTTGAGTTCAATGCTGGCATTCTCTTTTACCGCCTGCGGGAATACCGAGGAGACTGCTGATGGCACAGTGACAAACGCAGAGGCAGATGTAGATGTGGCAGATACTGGCACTGATGTGGAGACCGATGTGGCAGAGACCGATGCAGCAGATATTGTTGTGGACACAGAGGCAGCAGATGCACAAAGCGAAGATGTGGAAACAGATTCTACCGAAGACTTATTCTGCCTGCTTGATGTGCCGATTTTAGAGATGCCGGACTTAGCAGGAACAACCTGGAGTTTCTGTGGGGGTAACCTTGGCGGTGTGCAAATGACACAGGACGATTATGATGCTGCATTAGAGCAGTATGGCGGAAAATTGGAGATCGTGTTTAGCGATGATGGTTCCACTGTACAGATGGTACAGGGAGGTGGAACGTTAGACGGTGTCTGTGAATATCATTATGAGGATGAAGGTGTGCGTTTAACATTTGACAATAACGGCACAGATCTGGTATACGCCTGCGTGTTTGCAGATTTTGACGGACTGACAATGGTAGCATTGTCCGATACTTCCGGATACAATGCAGTATATTTTGTACAGTAAAGGAGTATTTGAATGGAAATCTCTGTAATTGTTTGTTTGCTTGTGATTTTGCTTGCCATATGGATTGTTTCTGTACGGAAAAAATTAGCGATCATGGATGAAAATATCAATCATTCCATGAATCAGATCGGAGTGCAGCTTTCGTCACGGTTTGATGCGTTACTTTCCCTGCTTGATTTTACAAAAAATATGCAGGATACGAGGCACAGACACTTACAGATGAAGTAAATGAAAAACGGTGTATCATTATGGAAACTTCCACACCGGAGGAGGTTTTGCGCCAGGAAGGTGTGATAAACGAGGTGCTTTTCCGGACACAGACGGTTTTAGAAGAATATCCGGGTTCGACTGATGAAAATGAATACATCAAATGTATGGACGCGGTAGAGTGTTATGAAAAAATGGTGCAGACCAGCCGGCTGATTTATAATGATTCGGTGACAAAATTAAACAGAGAGCTTCACATTTTTCCAACCAGTGTACTTGCACATATGCTCGGATTTGAAAAACAGGATTATCTGGTAGAAAATTAGCAGAAAAGGAGATGCAAAGGATGAATAAGTTACACAGAAGCAGGTACATAAATGTAGTTGTATCAATGATGATGGCATTTTTGATGCTTGCTGCAATGGGAACGACACAGGTACATGCAGCACAATATACAACGGGAACGATTGATCCTGCCGAATTGAAAGCTGGAGATGTGGTTTACAGGGGGGTTCAGTTAACGGTAGACAGACAGATTGTGGTTTGTAAAAAGTGCAATATGATATGGATTACGACGGGCACGGATTACGGTACCGGAGACATGAAACGCTTTGAGGTGGTGACTACAGAAGCCCATAAGGATCATCCGGCTGAGGTGGGGTATAGCAAATTTAACTGGTATTTCAGCCTTGACAGCGACAGTAATAACCCATTGTTAAAAAATACGCCATATACGATTGTAGAAAATGCTAACATTAAATACACGATTACGTATAATACAAATGGTGGCAGTCAGATAGCAGAGGAAAAGCAGACGAACCTGCCAGATCCGCTGCCAGCTGCGACGAAAGATGGATATGATTTTGTCGGCTGGTATACAGATGCAGATTTTACGACGATTGCGCGGCCGGGACAGGCACTTACTGCCGACACGACTCTTTATGCAAAATGGGTAGAACACAGGCACACATTCAAGAATGAGTGGAGCAGCAATGATACGTCCCATTGGCATGCTGCCACGTGTGAACACACCACAGAAAAAAAAGATGAAGCAGCTCATGTTTATGGAACAGCAGGTGCGGAAAGATATACCTGTAGTGTCTGCAAATATGTAAGTGAAACAAGAAAAAGAGAAGCTGAGGCAGCAGATAAAAAGAATACGGAAAGTAAACCGGTAAAAGTAAAAAGGACAGAGGCAAAAGACGCAGCATTAAATTCGAAATTTAATGTGAAAGCAGGAAAGACGGTCAAGGTAACTTGGGGAAAAGTTAAAGATGCAGATGGTTATGATGTTTATATGGCATACTGCGGAAAAGATAAGGAAAAGGTTGTAAAGTCCGTAAAGGCAGCGGATAGTTTATCTGTTGAGATCAGCAAATTGAAAAAGAAAGGAATCAATCAGAAAAAAAATATAAAATGTCATGTTCTTGCATATAAGATGGTTGATGGCAAAAAAGTAACAGTTGCGAAATCGATCACGATACATGCAGCAGGAAAGAAGAATAAATCAGTAACAGATGCAAAAAGCATTAAACTGAAAAAGACTTCTTATGTATTGGCAAAAGGGAAAAAAGCTGTCGTAAAAGCTTCGATTGTCAAGAAGAATAAGAAACGTCCGATCATTAATCATATATCGGAATTCCGATATGCTACATCAGACAGTAAAGTGGCAGTGGTATCTAAAAATGGTAAGATCACCGCGAAAGGAAAAGGATCCTGTTCTATATATGTATATGCAACAAACGGATGTGCACAAAAAATAAAAGTTGTGGTCAAATAAGAGAGACAGGTATAAAGTGAAAATGAATGTGTAGGAGAAAAGCTGCCAATGATAGTGATAATATCATTAGGCAGCTTTTTATAATGAACAAAGGAAAAAGAAAACGTGTATTTTGACTGGATTATATAGTATAATATATTCCGTGTCTGAGAGAGAAATAAAACATAAGAGGATAGTGCGTGTGAAAAATAAGATTTTTCACACGCAAGAATGGGGATTAAGATGAGAATAGGATTTGATAATGACAAATATTTAAAAATTCAGTCGGAGCATATCAAAGAACGCATCAGCCAGTTCGGTGATAAGCTGTATCTGGAATTTGGTGGAAAATTATTTGATGATTACCATGCGTCGAGAGTATTGCCGGGATTTGCACCGGACAGTAAACTTCAGATGCTGATGCAGCTTTCGGATGTTGCAGAAATCGTAATTGTGATCAGTGCGGCGGATATTGAGAAAAACAAGGTGCGTGGAGACCTTGGCATTACTTATGATGTGGACGTTGTCCGTCTGATTGGAGAGTTTGAGAAAAAAGGACTCTATGTTGGAAGCGTGGTCATCACACAGTTTGCCGGACAAAATGGTGCAGTGCAGTTTCGGGAAAAACTCGAAAAACGTGGAATCAAAGTATATCAGCATTATAAGATTGAGGGGTATCCGTCGAATATTCCACTGATCGTCAGCGAGAATGGCTTTGGAAAAAATGATTATATTGAGACGACAAGACCGCTTGTGGTTATTACTGCGCCGGGGCCTGGAAGCGGAAAAATGGCAACCTGTCTTTCACAGCTTTATCATGAAAATATCCGCGGAACAAAGGCGGGCTATGCGAAGTTCGAGACATTTCCAATCTGGAACCTTCCGTTAAAACACCCGGTCAATCTTGCATATGAGGCTGCAACAGCGGATTTAAATGATGTGAATATGATTGATCCGTTCCATCTTGAGGCATATGGAAAGACAACGGTAAATTATAATCGTGATATAGAAATATTCCCTGTTTTAAATGCCATTTTTGAAGGAATTTACGGTGAAAATACCTATTACAGATCTCCGACCGATATGGGAGTAAATATGGCAGGAAACTGCATCATCGATGATGAAGCCTGCTGCGTGGCATCTAAAATGGAAATTATCAGACGTTATTACACCGCAGTGAATAAGCTGGTAAGAGAAGAAGCGCCTGAAAATGAAGTTTACAAGATCGAACTATTAATGAAACAGGCGAAGATTACAACAGACGACAGAAAAGTTACCGTTGCCGCAAAGAAGCGTGCGGAGGAATCAGGTGTTCCGACCGCAGCAATCGAACTTTCTGATGGAACAATTATTACATCAAAAACGTCTGATTTCCTTGGAGCATCAGCGGCATTGCTTTTAAATGCTTTAAAATATTTAGCTGGAATTGAACATGACGAGAAGCTGATCCGCCCGGAGGCAATTGAGCCGATTCAGGATCTGAAAGTACGTTTCTTAGGAGGAAAGAATCCAAGACTTCACACAGACGAGGTTTTGATTGCGTTATCTCTCGCGGCGGTTTCCAATGAAAATGCAAAATGCGCCATTGAGCAGATCCCTGCACTCCGTGGCTGTCAGGTGCATACGTCGGTTATGCTTTCCGAGGTGGATATTAAAATCTTCAAAAAACTGGGTGTGGATCTGACAAGTGAACCGGTACGCAGTGGATTGAAGCTGTACTAAATTTATTTGATGTATCATGAGCCATAGAATAAAGTGAAAGAGGAAATACATGAATCTGATTAATATAGAGAATCTGACAAAGGTCTATACCGAAAGAAAGTTATTTGATGGCGCGTCATTTTCGCTGCAGGATGGGGAGAAAGTCGGTATCATTGGCGTCAATGGAACCGGAAAGACAACACTTCTGCGGATGATCATGGGGGAAGAGGAGACAGACGAAGGAACCGTTACGACGGCTAACCATGTGGTAATGCGTTATCTGCCGCAGCATCCGGAATTTGATCCGGAAAAAAGCAGTCTGGAATGTGTACTGGAAGGAAATGTGACAGATGAAAACCGCTGGTCTGTTGAAAGTGATGCCAAGGCAATGATGACCCGGCTTGGAATTAAAGATTTCATGCAGCCTGCGGGACAATTATCCGGTGGACAAAGAAAGCGTCTGGCATTGATATCGGTACTTCTTTCCCCGGCAGATATTCTTTTGTTAGATGAGCCTACGAACCATTTAGATAATGATATGGCAGACTGGCTGGAGGATTATCTGAAAAAATGGAGAGGTGCGCTTATCATGGTAACACATGACAGGTATTTCTTAGACAGTGTGTGTAACCGGATCGTGGAGATTGATAAAGGAAAAATTTACAGTTATCAGGCGAATTACTCCGGGTATCTGGAACTAAAAACCCAGCGTCAGGAAATGGAAACAGCCAGTGAACGAAAACGTCAGTCGATCCTGCGTGTGGAACTGGAATGGATACAAAGGGGAGCAAGGGCACGTTCTACAAAACAGAAAGCACGCATCCAGCGTTATGAAGAGCTGAGAGATCGTGAAAATCCGGCGCAGGATTCACAGATGGAATTAAGTTCTATTTCTACAAGAATGGGAAAAACGACCGTGGAGCTGGAAAATATCTGTAAGGCTTATGGAGACAGAAAACTGATCGAGGATTTTTCTTATATCTTTTTGAAGGGAGACAGAGTTGGATTTATCGGACCAAACGGTTGTGGCAAGTCTACTCTGATGAAAATTATTGCAGGTATTATTCCGCAGGACTCCGGACAGGTCATTATCGGACAGACTGTGAAAATGGGATATTATGCGCAGGAAATAGCCGCAGAAAAAAATGAGGATGAAAATGAAATTGATCTGTCATATATGAACCCGGATCAGAGAGTGATCGATTATGTAAAAGATACGGCAGAATATATCCAGACTGTGGACGGAGTGATATCCGCAACCGTTTTATTGGAGCGTTTCCTATTTCCACCGGAAAAACAGTACAGTCCGATTGGAAAACTGTCAGGCGGGGAAAAGAAAAGATTAAATCTGCTCCGGGTATTGGCAACATCCCCGAACTTTATATTGCTGGATGAGCCTACAAACAACCTTGATATAGCTACGCTGACGATTTTAGAGGACTATCTGGACCGTTATGAAGGCATCGTTGTTACGGTATCGCATGACCGTTATTTCCTCGACCGGACAATGAAACGTATCTTTGCCTTTGAGGGAGACGGAAAACTGAAACAATATGAAGGCGGCTATACAGATTATGTAAACCGTCTTGCAGAAGAGGGCAGGACACCGGGAGAAACCGGACTGAATCAGTCTGCAGGTGCAGCAGGTAGTACACCGGGAAATTCAAAAAATCAGGAATCGGGAGAAAATGGAACCGTGAAAGCCGATTCGACTGCAACCTGGAAGCACGAAAAGAAACTGAAATTCAGCTATAAAGAGCAGAAAGAATACGAGACGATCGAGGATGATATTGCAGCACTCGAACAAAAGTTAGAAGATTTAGATAACGAGATGGCAGCGAATGCCACCAATGCAGCAAAGCTGCGGGAGCTGGTTGGGGAGAAAGAAAACGCAGAGAAAATGTTAGAAGAAAAGATGGACAGGTGGGAGTATTTAGAAGAGCTGGCGGCAAAGATCGCAGGGCAGCAGAGCTAGTGTACTGAATCATTGATACAGTACACTGGAAAGCCTGCCTGTCAGTCCACGTTCAGGACAAATGTATTCTTGCCGTTCTCTTTTGCCTGATACATTGCCAGATCTGCCTTGCGGATTAGCTGTGTATAGTCAAGTGTATCGCCCTGGGACATGACAATGCCGATACTGCACGGCACCGGCAGCACCTCGCCGGTCTGTTCGTTTACATGCTGCGTGCGCAGAATCTCAAGAATTTTGCCGGCATTATGCCGGATGCGTTCCGGTTCTAACTCACCGGCATAGCAAAATGCAAACTCGTCCCCTCCGATCCTGCCGACTGCACCGTGTATGTTTTCTTTAAGTGTCTGCGCTACGAACTGGATGACAGCATCGCCCTCCTGATGACCGTAATTGGTATTATAATCCCTGAAATCATCGATATCGACAAAGCCGAATGTGATCTGTTCATGGCTTTCAACCGCCCTTTGCACCATCGAAAGCATCTCTTTTTCAATCGCTTTTTTATTTTTGATACCGGTCAGAGGGTCGTTCTCTGCCATCTGTAAAAGTTTCTGCTGACGCTCTTTTTCTTTCCGGTCTGCCTGTTCCACATAGTCTAACAGCTCGTTGATACCCGCAGCCAGTTCACCTGTCTCATGTTTTTCCTGAATGTGAACGCGCAGGGAATAATCCTCACTTTCCCTGATTTGCGCAAATACCTGCAGAATATGGGTAATCGGTGCGAAAATTTTCTTTGTCATAAAATACTGTGTACAGCACACGCCGATGATGAGTGCAGAAAGACCGAGCGTGATCAGCATGCCATAGGTTCTTCCAGTCTGCTTCTGTGCACTCAGATTTTCAGTCACACGGATGCCCCAGCAGGTATTTTCCACATCGGAATAATATGTAATATAATCCTGTCTGTGATAGCGGTAGCGCACATAACCGGACGGATTTTTCTCATGGTCGATCGCATCCCATTTTTCCTGAAAGTCATTTCGGTCGGAACTTTTAGAGACAAATGTCTTTAAGCTTCTCTTGTTTTTTGTGTCACCTGCCGTGATGATCGCCCCATTGCCGTCGAGAAGATAGAAAGTTCCATCTGCAAGCGTGTCCATATTCAGCCGCAGGTCGTCAAAATATGCCGTATCCAGCTCCTCCATCACATAGCCGATCAGTTCATTATTATAATAGACGCCGGTATAGGCGGGCACGACATTTTTCCTGCCGTCATCTGTTATACGCTCATACACGTCACCGATCATAAATTCGCCGGTCTGATATTTAGAATCGACATCTTTCATTGCACTGACAGTGCCCGGTTCGTACTCTTCACTTGAACTGACCACATGAAAATTCCGGTTTACCACAGAGATGCTCGCTACAAAGATACTGTATTTTTTGCGTTCCTTCAGCAGATTGTCTACATAGTTTCGTGCCAGAGGGCTTTCATTTTCCCTTAGACTGTAAAGGATCGCGTTCTGCGTCAGCTGATAACTCGCGATCATGTCCATCTCGTTATTGCGGTCCTGCGTAAAGTTTTTGATATTCATCACCTGATTTTCGCTGATCGCCTGCACATTCTGCTCCGTCAGCTCATCGATCTTGAGGTTTGTCTCATAAATGGAAAAAATCCCGAAGATACCAAGCGGTATCAGGGTAAAAAGTAAAAGTAACCCTAAAATACTATGCTTTAATTTCATGACTGCAGCTTCCTCCATCTTTTATCTATTTTATAGCGAAACTGTTGTTTACGTCAACTGTTGTCCACAACACCTGAAAAGATATTGATATTAGATGTGTATGATAAGACCATAGAGGTATTCCGGGAAACAATTGCAAATGCTTTGATCCATAGGGTGTGGGATGTAAGCGGAACCTTCCTGCGTTGTCAGGTGTGTCTGCTTTTTGTCCGGTGCTGCAATGCATTAAACCATGTCTGTGGCAGGGAGAATCCGAAAATGATACCCAGTACGATCGCACCGGCAACCTTGATCGTTTCCATGCCATAGCGGGAGAAATCTTTCATCTGGTTCATGATAAAGTAATAGGAAGTATAATAAATTCCCGCTCCAGGTACAAGAGGGAAAATACCAGCGATCAGATAAATAGTTACCGGATTTTTCCGAATGGCAGCGACAGTTCTTGAAAAGACTGTGAGAGCAAGTGTTGCGACCATATTTGCAATGACAGTACCGGTATCAAACTGCAGGCAGATCAGATATACGATCCATCCGATCGCACCGGTAAGTCCGCAGAAAATAAGCTCTGGTTTTGGCGCACAAAACAGTACTGCAAAAGAAAGTGTTGCGATCATACTGACAATAAACTGGATAAACATGGTTGTCATAAAATACCTCCTATTGCAAGATTGTAGATCGTCATGACAGTTCCGACGCCTGCCGCAATACAAAATGCCGTAAGAACAGCGTCAATCATGTGGATCGCACCGGAGAGATAATCACCGTTGAAGAAATCCCGGATCGAGGTCGTCAGCGCAATTCCAGGTACTAAGGGCATGATTGCACCGATAATGATCTTGTCATATAAAACAGGCAGTCCGACTGAAAATGTAATCAGACTGACGAGTGTCACAAAAGCACTGCCGAAAATGTTGGTGATAAATTTTGAGGTTTTCCGCTGTGCAAATTTTTTTAATATCAGATTCAAAAGCGCACCGGCGATAAATGCGATCACGCCGTCTAACGGAGTTCCGCCAAACAGGTAGGCAAAAGCACCGCTTCCAAGCCCGCAGAAAAATACTTCTGTCCATTTCTTACAGGTAGGAATCGCTTTGCATTCATCCAGACGCGTCCAGGCATCTTTTAAGGAGCATTCATGAGAGCAGATCTCTCTGGAAAGTTGGTTTAAGGCTGCAATACGTCCAAGATGCGTCTGACCGAGCGGAATGTGCCGGATCATACTGCACGCGTCATCTTTATTTTCATTTGCACTTGCAAAAATTCCATTTGAAAGTACATAGACATCATATTCTTCGATTTCATATGCTTCTAAGATATGCATTACGGTATCTTCCACACGGTACACTTCCGCACCATTTCTAAGAAGTGCATCGCCGGTCTCTACCGCTAAAGATAAAATTTCCTTTGTGACTGCCATGTTGCAGTTCCTTTCTACTATATGATAGGTCTGATAATGATAGCTGTTAAAACAGGTTTTTTCTTAATAACACTCATGAAAAAATAACATGTTTTTTTGTAAAAAGCAATCTGTCGCGTGAAAAAAATATATATTCAGATTAATATATGAGCTGTCCGCCAAATAATGGTTTGTTAGGCTATGAGTTCCCCGGCGAAGGGTGGCGTCGCAGTTTTGTGAGTGGCAAATTGCATCAAGCCGGGACTGTTTTGTTTCCGTTGTCCGAAAATAAG
>ENA-UEQW01002042-UEQW01002042.1-human-gut-metagenome-genome-assembly--contig:-NODE-2042-length-15840-cov-17.491087_pt1 | contig 15840 bp, 8 predicted proteins | sample MGYA00242947_ERZ507947 | MGnify/ENA primary metagenome ERZ507947 (study PRJEB26167, sample SAMN06115421) | human gut metagenome | host: Homo sapiens | place: China:Guizhou | collected 2015-03-17... | reverse complement strand
GCCGTCGTCTCCTTTGCCGCGGCGGTGGCGATCACCGCGCTGTGTTTCCGGCTCAGAATCAGAGAAAACCGGAAAAAAGGCGGGGCGGACAAACCGAACCGACACGAACAGGAGGAGAAAAGCCAATGAAGAAACGAATACTTAGCATCCTGCTGCTGTGCTGCATGGTGCTGACGCTGCTGCCGACAACAGTATTGGCAGCGGACGGGCCGATGGATACCATACCAAAGTACGACGTGAGCATTGACGTGTACAACCGGACATCGGACATATCCATTAAGGACAGTAGGAGCTACTATATCTACTCGTCCGTTCCCGATAAGCTCAGGGACACATGGGCATGGGATAAGAAGATCTTCATCAAGGGAGACAAAGCCGCGCCGCACGTATTTATTGACGGCGTAAATATCGAGATGAGTCCCAGTTCCAAGGGGCCGGCTATTGAATTAAATAAGAAGGCTTCGGCATATATCTATTTCATCGGCAAGAACAGCTCCCTGCAAGGCGCCGACGGCCGCGCGGCAATACAGAAAAACCGCAGCGAGGGTCAGCTGTATGTGCTGGCGCGCACCGGCACCACGGTGACCTGCAAGGGCGGCCACAGAGCGGCGGGCATCGGAGGGAGCTGGGCGACCCGCGATATCGGGAACCCTTCGTTTAATACAGATATGTACGGCCACGGCGTCAATATGCACTTTGGCTCTCAGACAAATCCCGACTACTGGGGCGGCACCATCAATGCCAGCGGCGGCGAGTACGGTGCGGGCATAGGAGCCGGCAGCTGGGGAAGCACCGGCTATGGAAACGGCATCCATGGAGGCGCCGGAGAGCAGCTGTACTTCTACTCCGGCACGGTAAACGCCAGAGGCGGCAGGCTTGCGGCCGGAATCGGCGGAGGCTTTCAGGGGCGCGGCAGCCATATCTATATCTATGGCGGCAATATCGACGCGCAAGGCGGGGCAACCGGCCCGGGCATCGGCAGCGGCAGCTGGACGACGAAACAGGACATGGACGGAATCAACGCGGCGAGCGATATCGTCATCTCCGGCGGACGGGTAAGCGCCCGCGGTCAATACAACTGCGCGGGCATCGGCGGAGGTCAGTATGTTCCCGCTCATGACATCACCATCACCGGCGGCCATGTGTCGGCGACAGGACACTACGGTGCGGCGATCGGCGGCGGCCGCTGGTGCCACGGAAAGAACATCACCATCACCGACGCCACTCTGAATCTGTCGACCAATTACCGCAGCAACGGCTCGGACGCGGCGGCTGTCGGCTACGGCGACATTGTTTACAAACCGGAGCAGCTCGTGGCGGATCCGTCGATCGCGACGAACGATCAGATCCGGATCGGCTCATACAAGGGAAAGCTGGTGCAGCTGAAGCTGGAGGCGCGCGCCCTCAGCCGCGATGACGAATATTCTTACTTCTGGAACCTTTATGAAACCCTGATCCCTGATGAGAATGGGCTCATCGACATGCAGCTGCTGACACTTCCGTATGTACAGAACTACGGCTGGGCGATCAACGTGCTGGAAATGACAGTGATCGACGACCCCTGCAACGGAAATCACGACTTCGGCTGGGTAAACCGGCAGTCATGCCACGTCTGGGCGTGCAGGAATAAGGATTGTCAGGCGCGCGACCCGGCGGCGGAGATGTCCAAACAAAACGGAAAGCACATCCCCGGAGACTGGGGCATTCAGGAGAAGCACTGTGCCGTGTGCGATCATTTGCTGGAAAAGGACACGGCGGCGCCGGTGCTGGAGGTTTTGAATGACGGCGAGAGCTACACCGTCGAGGATGTCATCGTTGGAAGACCGGGCGCGTACTCCTTCACCGTGAGCGATCCGGCGAAGAGCGGCGAAGCGTCCTCCGGCGTCAAGTCCGTGACCATCAACGGTGTGGAGCAGAAGGCCGACTCCACCTATTATTCTCTTCCCGCACCCGACGGCGGCAACAATGACGCGGGAGCGGAATATACCGTCGTTGCGACGGACAATGCGGGCAACGCCTCCACGGCAACCGTGAAGATCTACCGGCGGCATCGAGTGAGAGTCGTAAGCCCGGATGAGCAGACGACATACGCCGAGGCAGAGCTGGCGCACAACGAGTATCTGGTGCTCACGATGAAGATGCCGGATGGTGCGGCGGTAAGAATGACCGACAAGGCAGATCATTCGGAAATTCCATATGACAAAGAAATGGGACGCTTCACGGTAGGTCTGATCGACAGAAGCCGGACGCTCGTGCTGGAGTATAACACGGAGTATCCGAAGGCCGAGCTTATTCTGGGGCGGAGTCAGTACTTCTTTGGATACAACGCGGATACAGCCGAACCGCACTATCTCAAGGATGTAAGCAGGAAAACGGATAAGAACGTCTATTCGGTGGCTGTGCAGATCAACGCGGATGTAATACCCAGCCACTACTTCAGCTCACCGGTATGCTACACGCAGGAGGAGCTGGCGGAGCTGGACAAGCAAGGAAAAATCGCATGGGAGAAATATCAGCATCCGGAGCCGGAACCGGGCGTCTGGATCGTCTATATTCCCACAGCCACCATAGACATCGCGGAGTATGACGCAAACGGCAGCTGGTATGTCTATGCAAAAGCCGAAAACCTCAAGGGAACGACCTATGTCTCCACGCCGAAGCTGATCGCCGACGTCGAAAAGCCGAAGGCCATCAATCTTTCTACCGGCAAGGAACTGGAGACGGATGGGGAATACTGGGGCGACCTGCGGTTCAGGGTAGAGGACGCGCTGCCCGTCAAGGTGTGGCACGAGAGATACCCGGGCGGGAATATTGAACTTATGACGCCGGATGAAGACGGCTGTTATACGATCCCGGCAGATTATGACGTGACCCTCCATCACGACATTTGCATCGAGGACGCCTGCGGGAACAAAACCTACTACAATGACATCGATATTTTGTGGAACTATCTGGAGGTTGTTCGGGAGAAGGACTATTGGGATGTGCAGCCTGCGCAGCCGATTCGTATTTCCAGGGAACAGGATCTGCAAGAGGAGCTCTCCAAGGTCAACATCGGGGTTTTTGCATCTGACGTCACCGGTTTTATCCCTGTCGATGTTTCGTGGGAGATCCCGGAGGACTATGATCCGCAGTCCCCGCGGGAGCAGACCTTTACCGTCCTCGGCACGGTGATTCTGGAAGGCACCGGAGCACGCTGCGTCTCGGGGCTTGATGTTATCACGCGTCCGGGAGAGGAATGGAAGAAGAATTTCGCAATCAGCGTGACAGTGGAGGGCGCACCGCGCTACAAGGTGACGACAGAGGATAGCGCAAACGGCAGCGTCACGGTGGTGAATGCCACAGAAACCACCGAGGACGGCACGCCGCTGTTCTATAAGGACGAGCTTGTCATGCTCTCCATCGCCCCCGACGAGGGCTATATGCTCAGCACGCTGTCCGTCAACGGCACCGCTGCCGCCGTTGCGGTTGGGGAGGATGCCTATACCTTCGCCCAGCCGGAGGAAAACGTCACCATAACCGCAACGTTTGAAAAGCGCAACGAGCATACCGTCACGTTTGACGCGAACGGCGGCTCCGAACCCAAGGATTTGCCAGAGGAGGTCACCACCGCAATGCCCGCCAAGAAGGTATTGCACGGCAGCGAATATTGTCTACCCGAGTGCGAGTTTATTGCGCCCGAAGGAAAGCAGTTCAAGGCGTGGCAAATCGGTGATTCGGAATATGCTGTGAACGATCCCGTGACCGTCACCGCGGACATCACAGTCAAGGCGCTGTGGGAGGACGCGCCTCCCGCCCCTGTCGAGTACACCGTCACCGTGAAAACGGACGGCAACGGCACGGCTTCTGCATCTCCCGCAAAGGCTGTTGCCGGTGAGGAAATCACCCTGACTGCCACGCCTGATGGAGGCTACCGCTTCAAGGAGTGGGAGGTCATCAGCGGCGGCGTGACCATCAAGGACGATAAGTTCACCATGCCGGACGGCAACGTGGAGATCAAGGCCATCTTCGAGGAGGACGCACCGCCTGTGCCCACCGAGTTCACCATCACCGTGACCAGCGGCGGCAACGGTACGGCTTCCGCTTCTCATGCAAAAGCCGTGGCCGGCACGGAGATTCGCCTGACCGCTACGCCCAAAACCGGCTATCACTTCAAGGAGTGGGAGGTCATCAGCGGCGGCGTGACCATCAAGGACGACAAGTTCCTCATGCCGAACGACAACGTGGAGGTCAAGGCTATCTTCGAGAAGGACGCACCTCCTGCGCCTACCGATCCCGCCAAGCCCAACATCAGCGTAACGGGAACATATACCTATAACGGCTCTGTGCATACCGCGACCGTGAACGGCTATGATCCCGCCACAATGGACATCTCCGGCAACACCGCCACGGACGCGGGCGATTACACCGTTAGCGTCACGTCCAAGACCAGCAAATGGGCGGACGGCAGCACCGACGCCGTGACCGCGGCGTGGAGCATCGGCAAAGCCACGCAGGAAGCGCCTAACGGCTTGATCGGTGTCGCGCCCACTACCGAGGGCGGCAGCGACGGCAAGATCACCGGCGTGGATGCAACGATGGAATACCGTGCGGAGAGCGAAACTATCTACACCGCCTGCACCGGTATCGAGATTGAAAACCTGTCCGCTGGTAATTACTTCGTTCGCTATGCGGAGGATCACAACCACTTTGCCAGCCCCGATGCGGAGGTCACGGTGGGTGAAGGAAAGCCGCTCGCAGACTTTACTATCACCTTCAACGGCAACGGCGGCAGCGGCAGCATGGAGCCTGTTACCGTCAAGGCAGGGACAAATTACATCCTGCCCGCCTGCGGCTTCACCGCTCCCGCCGATCAGGAGTTCAAGGCTTGGGAGATCGGCGGCGCGGAGTACAAGGTAGGCGATTCCTACACAGTGGACAGGGATACCGAAATCAAGGCGCTGTGGGAAAACAGCGTTATTACCCCCACCACCTACACCGTCACCGTCGGTAATGACGGAAACGGCACTGGCACCGCAACTCCTTCCACCGCTGCGGCTGGTACGACGATCACCCTGACCGCCACGCCCAACAAGGGCTACCACTTCAAGGAGTGGCAGGTCATCAGCGGCGGTGTGACCATCAAAGACGATAAGTTCCTCATGCCGGACAGCAATGTGGAGGTCAGCGCCATCTTTGAGAAGGACGCACCGCCTGTGCCCACCGAGTTCACCATCACCGTGAAAACGGACGGCAACGGCACGGCTTCCGCATCTCATGCAAAAGCTGTGGTCGGAACGGAGATTCGCCTGACCGCTACGCCCAATACCGGCTACCACTTCAAGGAGTGGCAAGTCATCAGCGGCGGCGTGACCATCAAGGACAATAAGTTCATCATGCCGAACGACAACGTGGAGGTCAAAGCCATCTTCGAGAAAGATGCACCTCCTGCACCCACCGAGTACACGATCACCTATGATCTGGCCGGCGGCACTGCGGAGGGCAATCCCGACACCTACACCATCGAAACGGTGGATTTCACCCTCAAGAATCCTACCAAATCCGGCTATACCTTCACCGGCTGGAGCGGCACGGGGCTTGACGGCGAGAACAATATGACCGTCACCATCCCCACGGGCAGCACTGGCAACCGAGCCTATACGGCACACTGGCGTTATAATGGCAGCGGCCATTCTTACAGCTACTACACCATCAAGGCAACTGCCGGGGCTGGCGGCTCCATTTCTCCCTCCGGCAATGTCAGCGTCCGTGAGGGCCGGGATCAGACCTTCACCATCACCCCAGACAAGGGCTATGCTGTCGCCAACGTCAAGATTGACGGCAAGAGCATCGGCGCGGTGAAGTCCTACACCTTTGAGAATGTCAGCAGAACCCATACCATCGAGGTCATCTTTATGAAAGCCAACGGCAACCCCCAGACCGGCGTGTTTGTGGATGTAGCCACCGGCAGCTATTATGAGGACGCTGTGGATTGGGCAGTGGAGAACGGCATTACGCAGGGAACCGATGATACCCATTTCTCCCCGGATGGCATCTGCACCCGTGCGCAGGCCGTGACCTTCCTGTGGCGTGCCGCTGGCAGTCCCGAACCTGAAACCCGCGCCATGCCCTTCACTGACGTCCCCGTGGGCAGCTATTATTACGACGCTGTGCTGTGGGCGGTAGAAAACGGCATCACCAAGGGCACCAGCGACACCACGTTCAGCCCCAACATGACCTGCACCCGCGCCCAGATCGTCGCGTTCCTGTGGCGTTCCGAGAAGTCCCCGGCAGCGGGTACAGCCAATCCCTTTGCCGATGTGAAGTCCACCGCCTACTATGCTGTTGCGGTACTGTGGGCGGTCAAGGAGAACATCACCAAGGGAACCACCAACACCACATTCAGCCCCAATGCGGATTGCACCAGAGCGCAGATCGTGACCTTCCTCTGGCGCTGCAAGAAGTGACCGGCTGACATACGGCTAAACATCAAAGCCGCTGGCATGACCCCATAAGCGAACATCGGACAGCGCAGCGGACGGGCATCTCGCCCCGAAGCTGCGCTGTTCTCTTTTCGCCACAAGAAACAAATCAATGACATTTTGAGCTGCGCCGCTATCCCAGCGCGGCAAGGAGACAGCATTATGAAAAGAATCACAAGAATCATTCGCCCGATCATCTGCATGGCCGTCCTCCTCTTTGCCATGACCACGGCAGTCATGGGCTGCTATCAGAAAGGGACGGAGCCTATCGACATTCCCGGCAGAACGCCTTCTGGCACATCTGCGCCTCAGCCATCAGCGACTCCCGCGGGCGAAGTTATCCCCTCGGTGGACAGGCAGGCAGAGTTGGCGGAAGCCAGAGCGAAGAATCCTGACACCGTGGCATGGCTGTATATCCCCGGTGCGGAGGTGGACGATCCCGTGATGCAGGCGGAGGACAACGGCTATTACCTAAAGCTGGATGAAAACGGCGAATACGCCATGTGGGGCTGCTATTATGCCCATTGTGAAAACGAAATCGGCAGCAGGGACAAGCTGGACAAAAACACCACCATTTTCGGCCACTCCGCCAGTAACTGCGACCCGGACGGTGTACGGTTCACCAAGCTCTACCGCTATATGGATGCAGACTTCGTAAAGGAGAATCCCTACATCTACCTCTCCGTGGACGGAGACGACCTGATCTTCCAGATCACCGCCCTGTTCATCACGGATATTGAATTTGACTATATCAATCCCAATCCCATAGGCGGCGAGCTTACCGACTTCTTCCAGACCGTGGAGAGGAAAAACTGGCTTGACTTTGATGGCGTGACCTTCTCCGAGGAAGATACCGTTCTGACCCTCTCCACCTGCTGCCGGAAGTATGACAAGGCCAACAGCGGCAATCAGCGGCTGGTGGTCATGGCAAAGCTGCTGCCGGAGGGGGCGACTGCGCAGGAGTTCAGCGTATCCCTTGTGGATAGTCCTGAAATGCCCTAAAAGAAATCAGAATACGACGATAACAGGACACCCATCCTTGCGGTACTGAAAAGCAGCGTATGGTATAGGGAAAACGGCGGCTGCTCTGTACGGGGCGGCCGTTGTTTTTGCTGTCCCAACATTTTTCAGATGAAAGGGACCTATGCGTATGACAGGAGAGCACAGGAGGTGCCGCTAATGCTGCGGCAACAAGCCGCGCCGGGAGCATAGCCGGACGATACCCGGACACCGTAGGATACCTATGCCCTCCGACAGCCGCCGACAATTTCCATACTGAACCGCACCGAAGCGCCCATGCAGGCTTTTATGCCTGTGTGGGCGCTTTTTGTCGTTCCCGGCACTTTTTCGCCGTGGGCTGCCGCTCCCCGCCGCCCTTCGTTCAGACCTTTTTACCCACTCGGATCTGAACGGAGGAACAAAATGTTTAATAGAAAAAGCATCTATGCGCTGAATAAGAAAGACCCCGATGCCATCGTTTATATGGACGCCAATGAAGTCATCGTCCGCCTGACCCGCGAGGACTTTGCCAGCGAGAAAGAATTTCTGAAATGGAAATCTTGGTCGGATGGAAACTACCACACTGAGGACAATCAGGATGTGGTAGAGGGGAAACACAATACGTCCATTGATGACCTGTCCGAAGCCGCACTTTCCATTCCTGCCATTGATGTGGTTATGGAGCGCCAGCACGAGAAATCCGAGCGACGCAGAGTGGCTTCCGCGATGGTTTCTCAGATCAGGGACAAGCTGACGGAAACACAGTTCCGCAGACTTTGGATGTACCACGTTGGCGGAATGACCGTTGATGAAATTGGGCGGATTGAGGGCATCAGACACCAGAACATTTCCAAAAGCATCGGCTCCGCAATGAAGAAAATCAAAAAATTTTTCCCGTAAGCTCAAAAACAGGGTGCAAAAATGCCCTAAAAAAGATGATAGGTGAAGGGACATTCTCCACGAAGCCTTTCGTTGAACGTTGAAAACTGAATAGACCATGATGCAGGCACAAAACCCGCGTGATAGCGGCATAAGGCGCGCCGCCAAAACGATGGCTTCAAGGAGGTGCTTCCGGAAAAGCCATCCGAGCGATCTACGCAGCCTTAGACCCGATTCGGCAAATCGGGCGCGATGACAGCGCGGCGGATAATGAAACTTGCTCACGCCCTCCCACAGACTTGAGGGGGAACCCTGCGGTATGCGCCAGCCCTTTGGGACAGCGGTATCGTGGAGTTATGACAGCCCTGCCAAGGGCGGCCTGCATCATGCCCTCTATCCGGGGTGCGTGGCAAATAGGATGGATCTTCTCAAATAGACAAGCAGAGCGGCTGCGCCGGTATTCACCATTATGTTATGTGGCTCCAATTCTGCCCGCGCAGCCGCCTCTCAATGTCAGATACCATGCGCTGACGGGCTTTCCCGTCAGCGCATTCATGTGACCTTGAGGAAAACCACCAAACCGAGAAAGGAGATCGCCATGATGCAGCCGACGCCGAATGAATCCCGAATCCACACGGATGAGCTGGTGGACATCCGGGAAGTCTCTGTTGACAAAAATCTTCCCAAGGAAGAACGCATTGCCGCCTTTATCCGCCAGATCAAAAATCCCTACCGCTTCCGCTGCGGCGATTTCGTGGTAAACGCCTGCTTTGCCGGGAACGGTGTTACGTTAGAGGAATGTCTGCAAGGCATTTTGCGCTGAGCGACATCCTCGCTTTTTTCCGCAGGGAGTGCTATGATCGGTGTGGAAAAGGATGAAAACCTAATAGCCAGATAACCACTCTTTTCATGCGGGAGCAGTCCGGGAGAAAGGAGTGCTTTTTCATGCCTAAATACAAAGCTACCGCTTACATCCGCCTGTCCTATACCGACGATCATTCCAGCGAAAGCGACAGCGTTTCCAATCAGCGCAAGCTCATTGAAAACTTTGTAGAGCGCAACCCGGATATTGAGGTCGTTTCCGAAAAGATCGACGATGGATACAGCGGCATCATCTTTGACCGTCCCGCATTCAAGGAAATGATGCAGGATGTCACCGACGGCAACATCAACTGCGTCATTGTAAAAGACCTCTCCCGACTGGGGCGCGAGTACATTGAAACCGGCCGGTATCTGCGCCGGGTATTCCCGGCCTATGGGGTGCGCTTCATTGCCATCACCGACAGCATCGACACCGCCCACGACAGCGGCGATGATCTGACCGTATCGGTCAAGAACATTATGAACGAAGCCTATTGCCGGGACATTTCCATCAAGACCCGCACCTCACTGGACGTGAAGCGGCGCAACGGCGATTTCGTCGGCGCGTTCCCGGTGTATGGCTACATGAAAGCCGAGGATAATAAAAACCTACTCGTCCCTGACCCCTACGCCGCCCGCGTTGTCTGCGACATCTTCCGTATGCGGCTGGAGGGCGCAAGTGCCTCCAAGATCGCATCAGAGCTGAACCGGCTGGGTATCCTCTCCCCGCTGGCTTACAAGAAGAACAACGGCCTGCCCTACGCGAAAAAGGGCTATGCGGACAAGGCTGACTGCAAGTGGTCGGCCACCACCATCATCCGCATCTTGCAGGACGAAACCTACACCGGAACGCTGGTGCAGGGCAAACAGGGTACGCCGCATTACAAGATCAAGCAGATGGAGCAGCGCCCCGCCTCCGAGTGGGTGCGTGTCCCGGATGCCCACGAAGCGCTGATCGCCCGTCAGGATTTTGAGCTGGTGCAGCGCATCAAGGGGCTGGATACCCGGACTTCTCCCAACGAGGACACAGTGTATCTGTTCTCCGGTATCCTGATCTGCGGGTGCTGCGGAAGCCGCATGACCCGCAAGACCAACCGTGCAAACGGCAAGGAGTACAACTACTATTATTGTCCCACCGGCAAGAAAAAGGGCTGCACCCATCCGGTCATGCTGAAAGAAAGCAGCCTGATCGACTGTGTGCGGGACAGCCTGAAAGCCTATATCGGCAATATTGCTTCTCTGGAGGCGCTGCTGACCGGCATTGACCAGACCAGCATCAATCAGGCGCTTGCCAAGGAATACAGCGACCACATTACCGACAACGAGCGCCGGTTGGAGCAGGTGCTGGAGTTCAAGGCACGGCTTTATGAAAGCCTTGTGGGGGGTATGCTTACCAAGGAAGAATACGCCTCCTACAAGGCCAAGTACACCAAGCAGGCTTCGGACATCCGCGAGAGTGTCCGCATTCTCAAGGAAAAACTCACGGCGGTGCTGGAAAACCGAAGCGAGCGCAACCGCTGGATTTCGCAGTTTACGCAGTTCTCCACGCTGGAAACCTTAGACCGCAGGGCGCTCATTCACATGGTACAGAGCATCCGCGTCCGTGGGAAAAAGGAGCTGGATATTACCTTTACCCATGAGGACGAATACCAAAAGGCGTTGCAGCTTCTCACGCTGGCGGCGCAGCAGAAAGATTACGAACAGAGAAAGGTGGGCTGAGCATGGCAAGAAAAAGCAGAAAAGAAACGGCTGCGGTGGCCGTTCAGGAGGCCGACGCCGCTTGCCGCGCCGCGATCTACGTCCGCCTTTCGGTGGAGGATACCCACACGCACAGCGTATCCATTGAAACCCAGCAGATGATTATTGCCCGCTATCTGGAGCAGTACCCGGAGATCAGCGTATACGATACCTATATCGACAACGGCGCGACCGGGACAAACTTCCACCGTCCGGGCTTTCAGCAGATGCTCTCGGATATTGAGGCCGGTCACGTCAACTGCGTCATCGTGAAAGACCTCTCCCGTTTGGGGCGAAACACCATCGACACCGGCTACTACATCGAGCAGTATTTCCGCATCCGCAGCATCCGCTTCATTGCGGTCAATGAAAACTTCGACACCGCCGCCCCGGAGGATGCCCATTCCGGTATCATCATTCCGCTGCGGAACATGATAAACGAAGCCTACGCTTTGGACATCGGGCGAAAGATCAGAGCGCAGCAGCGGCAGGCCATGAAGGACGGCAAGTTCATCGGTGCGCGTACTCCCTACGGCTATTTGAAAGCGGAAGACGATTGCCACCAGCTTATCATCGACCCTGTTGCCGCCGTTGTGGTGCAGCGGATGTTCCGCTGGGCTTCCGAGGGCGCTGGCCTCAATACCATCGCCGTGCGGCTGAATGAAGCGGGCGTTCTCACTCCCAGCCACTATAAGAAGATGCAGGGCAAGATCACCCACGAAAATTTGCTCGGCAGCGGCAAGTGGCAAACCCGAACAGTCGGCGTTATTCTCCGCTCCGAGGTCTACACCGGAGATCTCGTTCAGGGGCAGACCAAAACCGTGGATCACCGGCAGGTCAAGGCCGATGCCGAGGAATGGACGGTGGTACGGGACACCCACGAGGCCATCATCAGCCGGGAACAGTTCGCGGCGGTGCAGGAAATTCTCAATCAGACCGCCAGCCGCGCCAAGGCACGGGAGGTCAAAGCCTACACGCCGAATTTGTTCAAAGGCAAGGTGTTTTGCGCCCATTGCGGCGGCAGCCTGCACCGGCAGCGGAATATCCGCAAGAAGTCCGACGATGTGTACTTCTACCATTGTCTGAGCCAGAGCCGAATCAGCAAGGATGCCTGCCCCGGCGTGACCATCCGCGAGGATGCGTTGCTGGATATGCTGGCAGATATGCTTCAGGATGCGCTTGATACGGTGCTGGGGCAATACACCCTCTCCCTTGCGGAGCTGCCCCGACAGGCCGATGACCGCACCGCGCTGCGGGAGAAAATCACCAGCCGCAAACAGGAAATCCAGCGGCTGCGCGGCATCGTGCGGAGCTTGTATGAAAACCTTGTTCAAGGCGTTCTCACCAAGGATGAATATTTCGACTACAAGGAAAAGCACGAAAGCCGCATTGCCGACCTCGCCGTGGAAATGGAACAGTTGGAGGACGGTCTGCGGACGATAGATACGCAGATTGAGCAGCACCGGGCGCTGGAGCAGGATGCCGCACAAATCAAGACCGACCGTGCGCTGACCGGCGCACTTATCGAGCGGCTGATTGACCGCATCGAGGTATCCCACGACAAGCAGATCACGGTGCGCTATCGCTTCCAGAGCGAGTTTGAAACCTATGCGGAGGTGCTGGAACAATGCAGAAATATGTGATCGCCCTCTACATCCGCCTCTCCATCGAGGATTACAAGTACGACAGTCTGAGCATTGAGAATCAGAGTCTTGTTCTCCACGAATATGCAGCCTCCATGCCCGAAGCCCTGAACACGGAGATCATGGAGTTCATCGACAACGGATACAGCGGCACGAATTTTGAGCGTCCGCAGGTACAGAAGCTCATTGAGCTGGTGCGGGCCAATCAAATCGACTGCATCATCGTCAAGGATTTTTCCCGCTTCGGGCGAAACAGCATTGAAACCGGCTATTTCATTGAGCGCGTGTTCCCACTGTTCCACACCCGCTTCATTTCCATCAGCGACGATTTTGACAGCAGCAAATTCAAGGGCGACACCGGCGGCATGGATGTGGCGTTCAAGTACCTCATCAGCGAGTATTACAGCCGCGATATGTCCATCAAGACCAAGAGCGCCAAGTACGCCAAGATGCAGCGCGGCGAGTATCAGAGCAAGATTTGTCCCTACGGCTATCGCAAAAGCGCCGATGGCAGAATGGAGCCTGACCCGGAGGCCGCTGCCGTTGTGCAGCTCATCTTCCAGCTTGCCGCCGTGGGCATTAACGCCACCGCCATCACGCGAGAGCTGTTCCGCAGAAACATCCCCACCCCCGGCCAGTACAAAGCGGCGCACGGCAATCATACCCACGATATTTCCCGCTGTCACGGGATTTGGAGTGCGTCCACCATTCTCCGCATTTTGGAGGACGAACGCTACACCGGCGTGTATGTGATCGGCAAGCGGGCGGTTCTCGAAGTAGGCGGCACCAGAAGCCGCCTAAAGGACAGAGAATCATGGTACATCATTCCCGACCATCACCCGGCCATCGTAGAGAAAGCCGTGTTTGATACCGTGCAGGCCAGCCAGCTCCGCTTTTCCCAGCCAAACAAGAAAAAGCGGGACTACCCGCTGAAAGGCAAAGCCTTCTGTGGTTGCTGCGGTCATGCGCTGTCCCACACCATGCAGAAAACCTCGTATTATTACTGCCGCCATTCCGAAGCAGACGAAGAAAGCCGCTGCCACAAGATGCGCCTGAACGCCGCAGAGCTGGAGCAGGCGGTATTCCTGACGCTGAAAAAGCAGATGGAAGCCGCCGCGCCACTTGCCCCTGACGGTACGCTCCAAGTGGATGCTTCCGTACCGGAACGCACCGAATATGAGCAGCAGATCGAGGCACTGCAAGACGGTAAGCGCGCCTTGTATGAACGCTATCTCATGGGCGAGATTGACCTGAACACCTACAAGGCGGAAAAGACCGCGTGTGACGAGCTGCTTTTGAAAACGAAAAACGCCTATGCCGCAGTATTGGCACAGGCGAAGCAGAAACAGGACGAACAGGCACGGCAGGACAGCCGCATGGAAGCGTCCAAGGCAATTTTCGATGCGGACACGCTGACCACCGAGCTGGCCGAGCTGCTGATCGACCGGGTGCTGGTGTACCCCGACAAGCGAATTGAGATCGCATATAAAATCCAAGACATTTTCGATTGAGGTGGCAGATATGAAAATCGCTCTCTATTGCAGAGTGGACGGACAGGGCTTCGGCTTTGTCCTCCCCGAAGAAGCTGACAAGCTCCGCGAGTTTTTCGCCGAGCATCAGGATAAGCCTGCGCTTGAAAATCCATCAAGCGCAAGCTAAAAATTTTTGTCGTGTGCTTGACATACGGGTGGCGCAAGTCATGGAACCGTATGTGTTCCGCGCCGATGGCTTTCAGAATTTTATCATGCGTCCGGCGGAAAGCGTCCGGGTCATACATGGTTCCGGTCTTGGGCGATGGGAACATATATGGGTTGCGAGAGTGCTTTTTGTGTTCGGCAATCAGCAGGTCAACGGCCTGCTGTGGAAGGGCCAGTGTCCGCACGGAGTTGCGAGTTTTCGGCGGACTGACCACCAGTTCCCCGTTAATTCGATTTACCTGTTTCGTGACAGCAAGCGTCCGGTTTTCAACGTCCAAATCCGTCCAATGGAGGGCCAGCAGTTCACCGCGCCGCAGGCCGGTGGTCAACTCCAGATAGAAGGCTGCAAGAAGCCCTCGGCGCTCCGCTTCCGCAAGGTACATCCCGATTTTCTCTTGCGGCAGGATCTTCATTTCTTTCTTTTCCAACTGCGGAAGCTTGCAGCCTTGGGCGGGATTGGCGAGGATCAGCCGCTCTGCCACCGCCTGTTCCAAGCAGTTGTGCAGCAGCGTGTGGACGCCCCGCACCACCCTGGGGCTGAGACTTTTGTCCCTGAGTTCAGGAAAATTTTTGCGCTGAACTCGTCCGCTCTTTTGGAGGTTGTTGTAGAACCGCTGGATCTGAATGGTGGTCAGCTTGTCCAGCGGGATGCTGCCGATTCCGGGGATGATGTGGTTTTCGATGTAGTTCGTATAATACGCCTTTGTGTTGGGCCGGATGCGAGGTTCGGCATAGACCTCATACCACATTTTCATCCACGAACTGACCGTGTAAGTCCCGGCTTTGGATACGTCCAGCCGCTGGCTTTCGCTGATTGCGGCTTTGAGTTTCTCCTTCACTTCGGCCTGCGTTTTACCCAATACGTTCTTGATGATCCGTTTTCCACTCTCCGGGTCATAGCCTGCGGTGTAGCGACCCTCCCAGCGTCCGTCCTTTCGCTTGCGGATGTTCCCCTCGCCGTTTGCTCGTCTTTTCGGCATAAAATCAGCCCCTTTCGACAACGAACAATACCGTAACCAAGGGGGACAAAGCTACCGGGAAACCGGACTGTTATCAGAAAGTTATCATTTGCGCTGGATGCCCTATCTTTGTCTATGGCGACGCAATTCTTGCGCTACCAGAAAGCCTTTTTATTGACTACAGCGGCGCAAAATATACACGTTTTCCTCCGAAAATCGCCGCTGCACAAAAAGCACTTTTTCGTGTGGTTGAAAACGGAAAATTTCTCAAACGCCTGCGGAACGTCCACCTTGAAAAGTCCGCCGCCACGGGCCTTTTCTGTGCCTGACGTTCACCTATGACTGCGAAAGTGCCTCTCAAGGTGCACCTTAGACTGCGGTTTCAAAACCCCGGAAAGCCCCGCACTGCGGGGCTTTGAGGCCGAGAGGTGCCCAATTACGGGCACCTCTCTTTATCTTGTTATATTTTCGAACGGGGATATCTCCCCACAAAACACCTTCAAAACCGGTATCAACGCCCCTTGAGGGAGCGATGATATAATATCCTCATGCGGACAGAGAATTTCCTGCTTCTATCTTTGTAGCCAAGTCTACTGCGCACAGA
>ENA-UEQW01002031-UEQW01002031.1-human-gut-metagenome-genome-assembly--contig:-NODE-2031-length-15869-cov-3.938703_pt1 | contig 15869 bp, 7 predicted proteins | sample MGYA00242947_ERZ507947 | MGnify/ENA primary metagenome ERZ507947 (study PRJEB26167, sample SAMN06115421) | human gut metagenome | host: Homo sapiens | place: China:Guizhou | collected 2015-03-17... | reverse complement strand
AGCAAGGGGTAAAACTGGAAGGCGCATCCAGCAATTTCATCTCGCCGCAGCCGGGTAACATTTATATTCCTCTCGGCCAACAAGAGCCGGGACTGTACCTCGTCGAGGCGATGGTTGGTGGGTATCGGGCGACGACGGTGGTGTTTGTTTCCGATACCGTGGCGCTTAGCAAAGTGTCAGGCAACGAGCTTCTGGTGTGGACCGCGGGTAAAAAACAGGGTGAAGCGAAGCCCGGCTCAGAGATCTTGTGGACTGACGGTCTTGGCGTGATGACCCGCGGTGTGACCGATGACAGCGGTACCTTGCAGTTACAACATATATCGCCAGAACGTTCATACATTCTGGGTAAGGATGCTGAAGGCGGCGTTTTTGTCTCCGAGAACTTCTTCTACGAAAGCGAAATCTACAACACCCGCTTGTATATTTTTACCGATCGCCCGCTATATCGCGCAGGCGATCGTGTCGATGTTAAAGTGATGGGCCGCGAGTTCCACGATCCGTTGCATTCATCCCCCATCGTCAGCGCCCCGGCGAAGCTTTCGGTGCTGGACGCTAACGGCAGTCTGTTGCAAACCGTCAATGTCACGCTGGATGCGCGCAATGGCGGGCAGGGAAGTTTCCGCCTGCCAGAAAATGCCGTAGCCGGAGGTTATGAGTTACGTCTTGCTTACCGCAATCAGGTCTATAGCAGCAGTTTTCGCGTGGCAAACTACATCAAGCCACATTTCGAGATTGGTTTAGCTCTCGCCAAAAAAGAGTTCAAAACTGGCGAAGCGGTCAGCGGCAAACTGCAACTGCTCTACCCGGATGGCGAGCCGGTAAAAAATGCCCGCGTGCAGTTAAGTTTGCGCGCTCAGCAATTATCAATGGTCGGTAACGATTTGCGTTATGCCGGACGTTTCCCCGTGTCGCTGGAAGGCAGCGAAACGGTGTCCGACGCCAGCGGTCATGTGGCGTTAAATCTCCCCGCCGCCGATAAACCGAGCCGTTATTTGTTAACCGTCTCCGCCAGTGACGGCGCGGCGTATCGTGTCACCACCACCAAAGAGATCCTCATTGAACGCGGTCTGGCGCATTACTCATTAAGTACTGCCGCACAATACAGTAATAGCGGCGAGTCGGTTGTGTTCCGTTATGCCGCGCTGGAATCTTCAAAACAGGTTCCTGTTACGTATGAATGGTTGCGTCTCGAAGACCGCACGAGCCATAGCGGAGAGCTACCGTCAGGCGGCAAATCCTTTACCGTCAATTTCGCTAAACCTGGCAACTACAATCTGACATTACGCGATAAAGACGGCTTAATTCTCGCTGGGTTAAGTCATGCCGTCAGCGGTAAGGGCAGCACGGCGCATACTGGTACGGTAGATATCGTGGCGGATAAAACGCTGTACCAGCCAGGCGAAACCGCGAAGATGCTGATTACCTTTCCGGAGCCAATTGATGAAGCATTATTGACGCTGGAACGCGATCGCGTGGAACAGCAGTCGCTGCTTTCGCATCCGGCAAACTGGCTAACGCTACAACGTTTAAACGATACCCAGTATGAAGCCCGGGTTCCAGTGAGCAATTCCTTTGCGCCTAACATCACTTTTTCGGTGCTGTATACCCGTAACGGTCAGTACAGTTTTCAGAACGCCGGGATCAAAGTTGCCGTTCCCCAGCTGGATATCCGGGTGAAAACGGACAAAACCCATTACCAGCCTGGTGAACTGGTCAATGTCGAATTAACCTCGTCGCTGAAAGGTAAACCTGTTTCTGCGCAGCTAACGGTAGGCGTGGTCGATGAAATGATCTACGCGCTGCAACCAGAAATCGCGCCGAATATCGGCAAATTTTTCTATCCGCTGGGGCGTAACAATGTGCGTACCAGCTCCAGTCTGTCGTTTATCAGCTACGACCAGGCGCTCTCCAGCGAGCCGGTTGCGCCTGGCGCAACTAACCGCAGCGAGCGGCGAGTAAAAATGCTTGAACGTCCACGGCGTGAAGAGGTGGATACCGCGGCATGGATGCCGTCACTCACAACCGATAAACAAGGCAAAGCGTATTTCACGTTCCTGATGCCTGATTCGTTAACCCGCTGGCGTATCACCGCGCGTGGGATGAACGGCGACGGGCTGGTCGGGCAGGGGCGTGCTTATCTGCGTTCGGAAAAAAATCTCTACATGAAGTGGAGTATGCCAACGGTGTATCGCGTGGGCGACAAACCGGCGGCAGGACTGTTTATCTTCAGTCAGCAGGATAACGAACCGGTGGCGCTGGTGACTAAATTTGCAGGCGCTGAGATGCGCCAGACGCTGACGCTGCACAAAGGGGCGAATTATATTTCGCTGACGCAGAATATTCAGCAATCTGGCTTGTTAAGTGCAGAACTGCAACAAAATGGGCAAGTGCAGGACAGCATTAGCACAAAACTGTCTTTTGTGGATAACAGCTGGCCCGTTGAACAGCAGAAAAATGTCATGCTCGGTGGTGGCGATAACGCGCTGATGTTGCCCGAGCAGGCGAGCAATATCCGGCTACAAAGTAGTGAAACGCCGCAGGAGATTTTCCGCAACAATCTTGATGCGTTAGTCGATGAACCGTGGGGTGGCGTAATCAACACCGGTAGCCGTCTGATCCCGCTCAGTCTCGCCTGGCGTTCGCTTGCCGATCATCAAAGTGCCGCCGCTAACGACATTCGTCAGATGATTCAGGATAACCGTCTGCGGCTGATGCAACTGGCGGGGCCCGGAGCGCGCTTTACCTGGTGGGGTGAAGATGGCAATGGTGACGCCTTCCTTACGGCATGGGCATGGTACGCCGACTGGCAGGCCAGCCAGGCGATCGGCGTAACGCAACAACCGGAATACTGGCAGCATATGCTCGACAGCTACGCGGAGCAGGCAGATAACATGCCGTTATTGCATCGGGCGCTGGTGCTGGCATGGGCGCAGGAGATGAATTTGCCGTGCAAAACGTTGTTGAAAGGGTTGGATGAAGCTATCGCCCGGCGCGGAACTAAAACTGAAGATTTCTCTGAGGAAGACACCCGCGATATCAATGACAGCCTGATCCTCGATACACCGGAATCTCCACTGGCAGATGCGGTGGCAAACGTCTTAACCATGACGTTGCTGAAAAAAGCGCAGTTGAAGTCCACGGTGATGCCACAGGTTCAGCAATATGCGTGGGATAAAGCGGCAAACAGCAATCAGCCGCTGGCGCACACGGTTGTGCTGCTCAATAGCGGTGGTGACGCTACCCAGACGGCCGCTATTTTAAGTGGTTTGACCGCTGAGCAATCCACTATTGAGCGCGCGCTGGCCATGAACTGGCTGGCGAAATATATGGCGACAATGCCTCCAGTTGTTTTGCCTGCGCCTGCGGGCGCATGGGCTAAACATAAGTTAACTGGAGGGGGCGAAGACTGGCGTTGGGTTGGTCAGGGTGTGCCGGACATTCTCTCTTTTGGTGACGAATTATCGCCGCAAAATGTGCAGGTCCGCTGGCGTGAACCGGCAAAAACGGCTCAACAAAGTAACATTCCGGTGACCGTTGAACGCCAGTTGTATCGGCTTATCCCCGGTGAAGAAGAGATGAGCTTTACTCTGCAGCCGGTGACCAGCAATGAGATTGACAGCGATGCGCTGTATCTCGATGAAATTACGCTTACCAGCGAGCAGGATGCAGTTCTGCGCTATGGTCAGGTGGAAGTACCGCTCCCGCCGGGAGCCGACGTTGAGCGCACAACATGGGGCATTTCAGTCAATAAACCCAACGCCGCGAAACAGCAGGGGCAATTGCTGGAAAAAGCGCGTAATGAAATGGGCGAACTGGCCTATATGGTGCCGGTGAAAGAACTGACGGGAACGGTCACTTTCCGCCATTTGCTGCGCTTCTCGCAAAAAGGGCAATTCGTTCTGCCTCCTGCTCGTTATGTGCGTTCCTATGCACCTGCGCAGCAAAGTGTTGCGGCAGGGAGTGAATGGACCGGGATGCAGGTGAAATAAGTGAACTGGCGCAGAATCGTCTGGCTATTGGCGTTGGTTACTCTGCCAACACTTGCGGAGGAGACGCCGTTACAACTGGTGCTGCGCGGTGCGCAGCACGATCAACTGTATCAGCTGTCGTCATCAGGCGTGACCAAAGTCTCAGCATTACCTGACTCGCTCACCACGCCGTTAGGGAGTTTGTGGAAACTGTATGTTTACGCCTGGCTGGAGGATACCCATCAACCGGAGCAGCCCTACCAGTGTCGCGGAAACTCCCCGGAAGAGGTTTATTGTTGTCAGGCTGGGGAGAGCATAACGCGCGATACCGCGCTGGTACGTTCCTGTGGGCTCTATTTTGCGCCGCAGCGGTTGCATATTGGCGCAGATGTGTGGGGGCAATACTGGCAACAGCGTCAGGCACCTGCGTGGTTAGCGTCTCTGACTACGCTGAAGCCAGAAACCTCGGTAACGGTTAAATCGCTGCTTGATTCATTAGCGACGTTACCCGCGCAAAACAAAGCTCAGGAAGTCTTACTGGATGTGGTGCTGGACGAGGCGAAAATCGGTGTCGCATCCATGCTCGGTAGTCGGGTACGGGTGAAAACCTGGAGCTGGTTTGCCGATGATAAACAGGAAATCCGTCAGGGTGGTTTTGCTGGCTGGTTAACCGATGGTACACCGCTGTGGGTTACTGGCAGTGGCACCAGCAAAACGGTACTAACCCGTTATGCGACGGTGCTTAATCGGGTTTTGCCAGTGCCGACGCAGGTTGCCAGTGGGCAATGTGTAGAGGTGGAGCTGTTTGCCCGCTATCCGCTGAAGAAAATCACAGCGGAAAAGAGTACGACGGCAGTAAATCCCGGCGTACTTAATGGGCGCTATCGTGTGACGTTTACTAATGGTAACCACATTACGTTTGTCAGCCACGGTGAGACGACCTTACTGAGCGAAAAGGGCAAACTGAAATTGCAGTCGCATCTCGATCGTGAAGAGTACGTTGCCAGAGTTCTGGATCGCGAGGCGAAAAGTACGCCCCCTGAGGCAGCGAAAGCCATGACCGTGGCGATTCGCACTTTTTTACAGCAAAACGCCAATCGGGAAGGCGATTGCCTGACCATCCCCGACAGCAGCGCCACGCAGCGTGTTTCTGCTTCGCCAGCGACCACGGGGGCGCGAACGATGACCGCCTGGACGCAGGATCTCATCTATGCAGGCGATCCGGTTCATTATCATGGCAGTCGCGCTACCGAAGGGACACTTTCCTGGCGGCAAGCCACGGCCCAGGCGGGGCAGGGAGAGCGTTACGACCAGATACTCGCGTTTGCTTATCCCGACAACAGCCTTAGCCGCTGGGGAGCGCCACGCTCAACCTGCCAGTTATTACCCAAAGCGAAAGCCTGGCTGGCGAAAAAAATGCCGCAGTGGCGGCGTATATTACAAGCTGAGACGGGGTACAACGAACCAGACGTGTTTGCGGTTTGCCGTTTAGTCTCAGGTTTCCCCTATACCGATCGGCAGCAGAAACGGCTGTTTATTCGTAACTTCTTTACGCTTCAGGATCGGCTGGATTTAACCCATGAGTATCTGCACCTGGCCTTTGATGGTTATCCCACCGGGCTTGATGAGAACTATATCGAAACGCTGACCCGACAATTATTAATGGACTAATGCTATGCGAAAGATTTTTCTTCCGTTGTTACTGGTGGCGCTTTCGCCTGTCGCTCACAGTGAAGGTGTGCAGGAAGTCGAGATTGATGCACCGCTCTCAGGCTGGCATCCGGCAGAGGGCGAAGATGCCAGTTTTTCACAATCGATCAATTACCCGGCGTCGTCCGTCAACATGGCAGATGATCAAAATATCTCAGCGCAGATCCGCGGCAAAATAAAGAATTATGCTGCGGCGGGTAAAGTTCAGCAGGGCCGGCTGGTGGTCAACGGTGCCAGTATGCCGCAGAGAATTGAATCCGATGGTTCATTTGCACGCCCTTATATTTTCACTGAAGGCAGCAACAGCGTGCAGGTCATCAGCCCGGATGGGCAAAGCCGACAAAAAATGCAGTTTTACTCAACGCCGGGTACAGGAACGATTCGTGCACGTTTACGGCTGGTTCTCTCGTGGGATACGGACAATACCGACCTCGACCTTCACGTTGTTACGCCCGATGGCGAACACGCCTGGTACGGTAACACCGTGCTGAAAAACAGTGGTGCACTGGATATGGATGTCACGACGGGGTACGGACCCGAGATTTTCGCCATGCCCGCGCCAATTCACGGGCGCTATCAGGTGTATATCAACTACTATGGTGGGCGCAGCGAAACGGAATTAACCACCGCCCAACTGACGCTGATCACCGATGAAGGATCGGTCAATGAGAAACAGGAAACATTTATTGTACCGATGCGTAATGCTGGCGAGCTGACGCTGGTGAAAAGTTTTGACTGGTGATTAATGGGGTTACCTTCGCCGTCGATGTTCAAGAAAACACCCGATAACTTTCGCTATCGGGTGTTTTTATTGATTAATTCAACCGTTCAATCACCATCGCAATTCCCTGACCGCCGCCAATGCACAGTGTTGCCAGCCCCAGCGTTTTATCGCGTGCCTGCATGGCATGTAATAGTGTGACCAGAATACGAGCACCACTGGCACCGATAGGATGCCCGAGCGCGATGGCCCCGCCGTTGACATTCACTTTCTCAGAATCAAAGCCCAGGTTTTTCCCAACGGCAAGGAACTGTGCAGCAAATGCTTCATTAGCCTCAATGAGATCAATATCCGCCAGTTGCAGCCCCGCCAGTTGTAACGCTTTTTGCGTGGCAGGTACTGGCCCCATACCCATCAATGCGGGGGGCACGCCACCGCTGGCATAACTTTTAATGCGAGCCAGGGGGGTAAGGCCTGCTGCCAGCGCCGCAGATTCTTCCATAATCACCAGAGCGGCAGCACCGTCGTTAATACCAGACGCGTTCCCAGCGGTGACTGTTCCTGCTTTATCGAAGGCCGGGCGCAATGCACCTAACGCTTCAGCCGTTGAATTCGCTTTCGGGAATTCGTCTTGACTGAAGACGAAGGTTTTCTTTCGAGTGACAACATTTACCGGGACGATTTCGGCTGTAAAAGCACCGGACTCAATTGCGGCTGCCGCTTTACGCTGTGAATGTAGCGCCAGTTCATCCTGCATTTCACGGGTAATTCCGTACTCTTTAGCCACGTTTTCGGCGGTAATCCCCATATGATAACCATGGGTGGCGCACATCAGGCCATCGCGCAGGATTACGTCATAAACCTGTCCGTCTCCAAGACGATAACCAGAGCGTGCTTTTGCATCGAGTAAGTAGGGGGCTAAACTCATATTTTCCATACCCCCCGCCACAATGCTCTGCGCCTGACCTGCCTGAATGGCCTGGGCGGCAAGCGCCACACTTTTAAGACCCGAACCACATACTTTATTGACCGTGAATCCGCACACCGTTTCTGCCAGCCCGCTTTTTAACAGTGCCTGACGCGCCGGATTTTGCCCCAGCCCGGCTTGTAACACGTTACCCATAATCACTTCATCAACGTGTTGTGAATCGATTTTTGCACGTTCAATGGCGGCTTTAATTACTGTCGCCCCCAGGTCGATGGCGCTGGTGGAAGCGAGTGAACCGTTAAAACTACCGATAGCAGTACGTACCGCACTGACGATGACACAATTTTTCATTTTTTATTCCTTCTGTCTGTAGGGTTGCCGTCAGAACAGCGTTAAACCAATGACGAAAATGACGCCGGAGAAGAGCAGGGCAGTGATGCAATAGCCCATGATGTCGCGGACACCGAGTCCGGCGATTGCCAGTGCTGGCAGCGCCCAGAATGGTTGTGCCATGTTCATCCATTGCTCGCCGTAGGCGATCGCCATTACCGATTTACCGAGATCAGCGCCCAGCGCCTGGGCTGCGGGTATCACGAAAGGTCCCTGAATAACCCAGTGACCGCCGCCAGACGGAACGGCGAAGTTAATCAGTGCAGAACTAAAAAAGGTCATTACCGGGAAGGTGTCTTTGTTCGCAACATTGATGAAGAATTCGGTAATGAGTCCGCCCAGACCGGAATGCTCCATCATCAGTTGGATCCCAGCGTAGAAGGGGAATTGCACCAGAATACCGGCAGTACTGCGTGCTGCCGCGCTGATAGCACGCATATAAGCCATTGGCGTTTTATGTAGCAGCAGACCCGCAATCATAAACATCAGGTTGACGGTATTGATGGTGATGTTGAAGCCATGTTCGCTGAAGTACATCGCAAGGTAAGCGATACCGAGTGCGCCGATGATCAACGTCAGAATGCGGCTTTCTTCCAGTCGCTCGGATGGTGGGGCATCTTTCGGTAGCTGCTTTTGAAAATCAGCCTCTTCCATGAGTAGTTTTGGATCGATACTCACCACGTCAGACGGTTTTGGCATCATCATGCGGGTGATAAATGGCATCACCACAATCAACGCCACAGTGATGAAAATATTAAAACCACTGAACAGAGTATCGCCCACCGGGATCAGCCCGGCGATATGCTCAACCGGGTTGCCCGGTGTTGCAGCCAACAGAGGCATTGATCCAGAGAAGCCGCCACCCCAGGTGAGAAAACCAATGTAGGCGCAGGCAATGAGCAACGGATAATCAGAACCGGGGACTCGCCGGGCGACTTCACGGGCAAACATTGCGCCGACAACCAAACCAAATCCCCAGTTGATGACACAAGCGACTGAACCGAAGAAAGTGACCAGCATGACGCCCTGTACGGGCGTCTTTGCGGCGGAGGCGGCAGTACGCAGCAAACTTTTCACCGGAGCAGAGCTGGCAAGGGCATGACCGGTAACGATGATAAGCGCCATCTGCATACCAAACGCCAGCAAGTTCCAGAAACCGTCACCCCACATTTTCACCATGCTGATCGGCGTTTGTGGTGTTAACCAAAGCGCGATCACGAATGTTAGCAATGTCAGCAACATGGCAAAGATCAGTGGATCGGGAAGCCACCGGCTGACAAAACGCGTCATAAAACGCGATATGCGACCAATCATAAATCACCCCGTTGCGTATTCAGATCGGCGGCGACTTCAAACCGAGCTTCTGTTTTGGCACGCACGGTGGCTAAATCACACCCGTCGGCAATTTCGGTGAGCCACATTTTGCCGTCAATAAAACGAAAGACAGCCAGTTCAGTAACCAGCATATGCACCGCATGTTGCGCAGTGAGTGGCATGGTGCAGCGGCGCAAAATTTTTGCTGAACCATCTTTGGCGCAATGTTCCATGGCGATGATCACTTTGCGCGACCCGGTCACCAGATCCATCGCGCCACCCATACCGGGCACCATTTTCCCAGGCACTACCCAGTTCGCGAGGTTTGCTTCTTCGTCTACTTGCAAACCGCCGAGCACGCAGGCATCAATATGACCGCCACGGATTAGCGCAAATGACATGGCGCTATCAAACATGGCTGCACCGGGTAAAACACCGCACGGTTGTCCGCCAGCGTTCACCAGATCTGGATGCGCTGTCGTGACCGGGCCTAAACCGAGGAAGCCGTTTTCCGATTGCAGAGTGATATGAATACCCTCCGGTAAATAATTGGCGACCATTGTGGGTAAACCGATCCCTAAGTTAACGATGTCACCATCACGAAGCTCTTGCGCCACACGGCGCGCAATACGTTGTTTCGCATCCATTATTTGCTCTCCTGTGAAACGATGATGTGGTCGATAACGGCACCAGGGGTGACAATATGGTCAGGTTGCAGCTCGCCGGTTTCGACCAGTTCATCTGGCTCTACCAGCGTGATATCAGCCGCAAGGGCTATCAGGGGGTTAAAGTTGCGGGCGCTAAGTTGATAGGTCAGGTTGCCAAGTGTGTCGCAACGATGAGCGCGAATTAGCGCCAGGTCGGCGCGCAGTGGGCGTTCGAGCAGCCAGGTTTTACCGTCGAGTGTCAGTGTCTGTTTGCCTTCCTCTACGACGGTGCCGACACCCGTTGGGGTGAGAAAACCACCAAGTCCAGCTCCACCACAGCGAATTTGCTCGATTAGCGTACCTTGCGGCACCAGAACGACGTCCATCTCACCAGATATCATGCGCCGACCTGTTTCCGGGTTGGTGCCGATATGTGAAGCAATCACTTTGCGGACTCGACCATTGACGATGAGCGGACCGATGCCGGTATCAACAAACGCGGTATCATTGGCTATCAATGTCAGGTCGCGAACACCAGATTCCAGTAATGCTTCAACCAGGCGGGATGGAGTGCCAATCCCCATAAATCCGCCCACCATGATGGTCATGCCGTCACGAAAGAAGCCGGTGGCGTCTTGTAATGTCATCAATTTTGTTTTCATTTTTTATCCCTCTTGCATACACCGTTGTGGGTACAGTCAGGCAATAGCAAGGGGAGTGCCAGAATGAGATTATTGGATTTAGTTATTTAACTAATTGAATATGAAGGGATAAATTGGATGGGGATTTATAAGGAGAATGAGCGGCTATGCAGAAAATTGCGCACTGTGCAAATTTCTGCATAGCAAGTTTTGGTGTTATACATCCGCCGGATCGATACCGTATTCCTGGAGTTTATACATCAATGCACGGCGACTGATGCCCAGCATTAAAGCAGTGCGGGTTCGGTTTCCTTCTTGTTGTTCCAGCACTTCCATAATGATGCGTTTTTCGACGCGTTTAATTTCCTCTTTTAAATTACGCTCACCGACAGGGGCTGTTTTTACCTCGCCAGCATTACAGACTGGCTGACGAATCTGTGGCGGAAGATCCTCAGAAAAAATGATCGGGCCTGAATTCATCACGACGGCGCGTTCAATAACGTTGGAAAGCTCTCGAATATTTCCCGGCCATGACCAGGCGGTAAGCAGTGACATTGCCATCGGATCGATGTCGATAATATCGCGCTGATTCTCACTACTGAATTTTTGCAAAAAGTGATTAGCTAACAGGGAAATATCTTCCCGGCGATCGCGCAGAGGCGGCAGTATTAAATGAATAACGTTAAGGCGATAAAAGAGATCTTCACGGAAGGTGCCTTCTTTTACCATTGCCTGCAAGTCGCGGTTGGTGGCAGCAATGATGCGGATATCAACTTTTATGGTCTGATGGCCGCCAATCCGTTCAAATTCCCGTTCCTGTAGAATGCGTAGTAATTTGGCTTGTAGTACCAGCGGCATTTCGCCAATTTCGTCGAGGAGCAGAGTACCTTCGTTGGCTCGTTCAAATAATCCCTGACGCAAGGTTTGTGCACCAGTAAATGCACCTTTTTCATGACCAAACAGTTCACTTTCGAGCAACGATTCCGGCAGCGCCGCGCAGTTGACTTTAATGAACGGCCCCTTTGCCCGCCGCGAATTGTAGTGAATCGCTCTGGCAATCAACTCTTTCCCGGTGCCGCTTTCACCGCTAATCAAGACGCTGGCCTGAGAAAGGGCAATTTTGGCGGTGTCTTTGCAGATGTCCATCATCGCCGGGCTGTTGGTGAGAATGTGCCCCCATTGCCAGCTGGTGCTCAGTGCCTGGTGCAGATGACGGATCTCTTTTTTCATTGACTGGAGTTGTAAAGCGCGCTGAACGATTAAATTCAACTCATCGAGATCAAACGGTTTAATAACATAGTCGAAGGCTCCGCAGCGTAGCGCTTCGACGGCGGTTTCCACTTCCGCATAGGCCGTCATCAGAATAACGGGTGTCCGGGTCTCATGGCTGCGCATCTCCTTTAGTGCCTTGATGCCGTCCATCTCTGGCATGCGGATATCCATCAACACCACATCAGGGTGAATATCGGCAAACAGGTGTAATGCTGTGCGTCCGTTGTTCGCACAATTTGTTTCGAATCCTTGTAGTGCAAAAGCGGTGCTCAGCATACGGCGAACATTATCTTCATCATCCACAATAAGGATGCGATTAATAGCAGTCATACAGTCTGATTTCCCTGCGGGTTGATCGGTAAAATAAGTGTGAAGGTTGCGCCGTAGCCCGGCAAACTGGCGACGCGAATATCACCCTGATGGGCATTAATGATGCGTTGACTTAACGCCAGACCAAGCCCGGTTCCTGAGGCTTTGGTGGTGAAAAAGGGATCGAAGATCTTTTTTTGCAGCGAGAGATCAATGCCACAGCCGTTGTCCTCTATCGAAATGGCCTGTTGTGAGTCGCTGTATTGCCAGGTTTGAATGCGAATTTTCCCTCGTGCGCTGATAGCCTGGACGGCATTGATCAGGATATTCAGTAGTACCTGTTTGAGCAGTTCACGATCGGCGTTAATCGGGCTTAATTCATTATCCAGTTCGCTTATGAAGTCGACCCGCGCTTGTACGCCGGCGGTTTGTACCAGTACCAGAGTTTCTTCAACCAATGCATTGAGGCTGACTTGTTGCCATTGACTGTGGCGTGGACGTGAAAATTCGAGCAATTGCTGAATAACTTTGTTAATTGAATCGATTTCTTTGAGTACTACGGACAGATATTCCTGATGTATTGGGTCACTGGTTTGTTGGCGCAAGATCTGTACATAACCACGAATAGCCGTTAACGGATTACGTACTTCATGCGCGACGCCAGCCATCAGCTCACCCAGTGTGGCGAGGCGTTCTGCTTGCGCCATGCGGCGCTGGGTTTCTTTGCGGGCAGTTAAATCAGAGAAAATCACCAAAGCACCTATCATTTCACCGTGCGTGTTATGAATACGACTGGTAGTGACACTGAGTTCAATGGTGCGGTCACGACCTGGAAAACTGATCTCCAGCGCCACATGTTCGGTGCCATGTTCCAGCGTATCCAGTACTGGACTGTAGAACTGAGTATTGTCGAACAACATGGAGTAAGGCTGCCCTACCAGTTCATGGCGTTGATAGCCAGTGATAACTTCTGCTGCTGGGTTCATGGTGGTTACATCACCCTGGCGGTCAATGGCAATGACGCCATCGGCAGCGTTTTCAATAATCAGATCGTTAAGTGTCCGCGTTTCACGCAGTGCCTGGGCGAGGTTATTAACACTCTGACTGATTTGCCCCATTTCACCGGGCAATTGTGGTAATCGAGTGGGAATATTTTGTGCCAGAGTCGAGAGGCCATCGGTGATGATATCAATATTGGCGCTCAGGCGACGGGAGAAAAGGACAATCAACAGCAGGCTTATCAGCAAACCGGCGGTGAGCACAATGATAATCCTCACATCCATTTTCCAGGCCTGGCGGCGAATATCTTCGGTTAATTCATTGGCCCAGATATAGCCGAGGATTTCACCATTACGCTCAATGGGGAGCATTGAATTCAAAATATCGCCGCGCACCTGCCTGCCTGAATAAACCAAAGGGGTATTTGTACGCATGACTTCGCGACCAGGGTGATCTGCGGCAATGGTAACGCCGACATTATTCTGATATAGCGCTGAAGGCGCGTAGGTGATTATCGCATCCAGCATTTTGTTGTAATAACCAGCACCGATGCCAGGGAAGGCGTGAGTGATATTTTCGGTAATGGGGGCAAGTTCTGCATTTAATGCGCGGATACGCTCCTCACGTGGTAAGTCGATGTAGAGATCATAGCGATCGCCTAGCGCCTGATTAAGCAGGTGGACCACGGCAGAAAGTTTTTTCTCTTTTTCAGATAAGACTGCTGAACGTCCTTCCGTTTCTACGATATAACCAATAGTAAGCGTTGGGACAATGACCATCAGGATTGCCATCAGGATCATTTGATTGCGTAAGCGGCGTGGATAAATCCACTTCATATAATGCATGCTGAAATCCACTAGTCTTGTCCGGTATATGACGATTATCAGAGGTTAAGGTGATGATTTCTCGGCGGTGTATCATATTCCAGAGAAGAGAGAACATTGCGGTAACACGCTTTTACCGCTACCTTAACCACACTCCATCGGTCACCTGAGGCGGAGCTTCGCCCCTTTGAAATACCTTGCTTCTTTTCGTACAACCCTGAAAGCCTCGCGCTACATGTTCAGAGCATTGGCGTTAGTGCTCTGGCTGTTGATTGCTTTTTCATCCGTTTTTTACATCGTTAATGCGTTACATCAGCGAGAATCGGAAATTCGTCAGGAATTTAATCTGAGTTCCGATCAGGCTCAGCGCTTTATTCAACGCACCTCTGATGTGATGAAAGAGCTGAAGTACATCGCCGAAAATCGCTTATCGGCAGAAAACGGTGTGCTTTCCCCGCGTGGACGAGAAACGCAGGCGGATGTGCCTGCGTTTGAACCGCTGTTTGCCGACTCCGATTGTTCCGCGATGAGTAACACCTGGCGAGGTTCTCTGGAGTCATTGGCGTGGTTTATGCGCTACTGGCGCGATAATTTTTCTGCGGCTTACGATCTCAACCGGGTATTTTTAATCGGCAGCGATAACCTCTGCATGGCCAATTTCGGTCTGCGTGATATGCCAGTGGAACGCGATACCGCGTTGAAAGCTTTGCATGAACGCATCAATAAATATCGAAATGCACCACAAGATGATAGCGGCAGTAACCTCTACTGGATCAGCGAAGGTCCGCGCCCTGGCGTCGGGTATTTTTACGCGTTGACGCCAGTTTATCTGGCGAACCGGTTGCAGGCGCTTTTGGGTGTCGAGCAGACCATCCGGATGGAGAACTTTTTCTTACCGGGTACGTTGCCGATGGGGGTTACCATTCTTGATGAAAATGGTCATACCCTGATTTCGCTTACCGGACCAGAAAGTAAAATTAAGGGCGATCCTCGCTGGATGCAGGAACGCTCCTGGTTTGGCTATACGGAAGGGTTCCGGGAGCTGGTGCTGAAGAAAAATCTGCCACCCTCATCGCTAAGCATCGTGTATTCGGTGCCGGTTGATAAGGTGCTGGAACGCATTCGCATGTTGATCCTTAACGCAATTTTGCTGAATGTGCTTGCCGGAGCTGCATTGTTTACTCTCGCACGGATGTACGAGCGACGTATTTTCATTCCGGCGGAAAGCGACGCCCTGCGACTGGAAGAACATGAGCAGTTCAATCGCAAGATTGTCGCCTCCGCGCCAGTGGGTATCTGCATTTTGCGTACCGCTGATGGCGTCAATATTTTAAGTAACGAACTGGCGCATACCTATCTCAATATGCTTACGCATGAGGACCGCCAACGACTGACGCAAATTATCTGTGGGCAGCAGGTCAATTTTGTTGATGTCCTGACCAGCAACAATACCAATCTGCAAATCAGCTTCGTCCATTCGCGCTATCGTAATGAAAACGTGGCCATTTGTGTGCTGGTGGATGTTTCTTCGCGCGTGAAGATGGAAGAGTCGTTGCAGGAGATGGCACAAGCAGCGGAACAGGCGAGCCAGTCAAAATCGATGTTCCTTGCCACCGTCAGTCATGAGCTGCGAACGCCGCTGTATGGCATTATCGGTAACCTGGATCTGTTGCAAACCAAAGAGTTACCGAAAGGCGTCGATCGGCTGGTGACGGCAATGAACAACTCTTCCAGCCTGTTGTTGAAAATTATCAGCGATATTCTCGATTTCTCGAAGATTGAATCGGAACAGTTGAAGATCGAACCGCGTGAGTTTTCACCGCGTGAAGTGATGAACCACATCACCGCCAACTATTTACCGCTGGTGGTACGCAAGCAGTTAGGCTTGTACTGCTTTATTGAACCGGATGTGCCAGTGGCCTTAAATGGCGACCCGATGCGTTTACAGCAGGTCATCTCCAACCTGTTGAGTAACGCCATAAAATTCACCGATACCGGCTGTATAGTTTTGCATGTCCGCGCTGATGGCGATTATCTCTCTATCCGTGTTCGCGATACCGGCGTGGGGATTCCGGCGAAAGAAGTGGTGCGCTTGTTTGATCCCTTCTTCCAGGTCGGAACGGGCGTACAGCGAAACTTCCAGGGG
>ENA-UEQW01002026-UEQW01002026.1-human-gut-metagenome-genome-assembly--contig:-NODE-2026-length-15885-cov-14.367788_pt1 | contig 15885 bp, 9 predicted proteins | sample MGYA00242947_ERZ507947 | MGnify/ENA primary metagenome ERZ507947 (study PRJEB26167, sample SAMN06115421) | human gut metagenome | host: Homo sapiens | place: China:Guizhou | collected 2015-03-17... | reverse complement strand
TTGGTGCGCCATCTCGACCAGCCCCATCCGCACTGCCATCTGGTCTACAACCGGGTCGGGAACAACGGGCAGACCATATCGGACAGGAACATCAAGATCCGCAACGCCAAGGTCTGCCGGGAGCTGACCGAGAAGTACGGATTGTATCTCGCACCGGGAAAGGACGACGTACGGCGGGAGCGGCTGCGCGAACCCGACAAGACCAGATACGAAATCTACGATGCGATCAAAGGCTGTCTGCCCAAATGCAAGAACTGGAACGAGTTGGAAGGTAAATTAAAGGAACAGGGCATCAACGTCCGCTATAAGTATTGCGGAAATACCAACCGCAAGCAGGGTGTCCTCTTCTCGAAAAACGGCTTCGAGTTCTCCGGATCGAAGATCGACAGGGCATTCAGCTTTACGAAACTCGACAACCGGTTCACCCACCTGCAACAGCAGGCGCTGCATCGGGCCGAGCTCCTCGGAAACCTCTCGGCGGCGGCAGGCAATTACCGTTCGGCATTTGCCGGGTTGTTCGGCGGCATGGGCGGCGGTACGCGCGAAGAGCCTGCGGCGCCTAGCCCCGGCGGAAAGATCGACGCGATTCCGCTTCCGCCGGCCAGTTCGCCGGTGGGAGTATCGGCCGCACAGTTGCAGCGCAAGCCGGGAGAAAGTCCCGAAGAGCATATAGCACGAATCACGGCACTGCTCGATGCCGCTGCTGCAGCGATGGCCATAGCCGCAATGGAACGCCGCCGCAGGATGGAAGAACAGAAAAGAAGAGCCAAAATGAAAATATAACCTTAAAACCGGAAAGCCATGAACGACAAAAATAAGATCGACCTCTCAATCGAGATGTACGAAGACCTCAAGGAAACACTTGTCAAAGCCATTAAAAACGCCAAAGCAGGCGGCGTAGGGAACGCAGGTTGGGAGAATACGCAGCTGGAACGGATCGAACGGCTGATAGAGGCCGCGGAACGCTCGCAAGGGCAGATCGCACAGCAGCTCGAACAACTGCAACGGAATACGGCCTTGTCCGGAGCAAAAACCGAGCAGATGCAGGAATTTACCGACAGATACAACGCGTTGCTGGCGCAATTAGCTGGTAAACTGGGAACAATCAATCAAGATAACCAGCATACGCATACATTGATCGAGCAGGTCGGGCAGGCCGTCGAAGCATTGAAAAGAACCGACGCCCTGCCCGTGCAGGAGCATCGACATACTTATACGCTCGACATCAAATCCTCGAAAACATTTCTGACGATGTTCGTCATGCTGGGATGTATTTTCCTGCAAGCAGCATTCATCTACCGAATCTCGGAGAACAATCGGCTGTTGGCCGCGAATGACCTGAAATACCGTTACGTGAAGATGTGCGGGAAAATCGGTGAAAAAGAACTGACGGAGTTGGAAACCATATTTTGGGATGAGCAGCACACGGCCATGCGCGATACCGTCCGAAACCAAGTCGAGTGGTACGAAGAAGCCGTAAGGCGTCAGGCTGAACGGTTGGAGCAGGCGACTGTTAAGGAGCGGAAAGCGAAAAAACTACTCGACGATGCTGAGATATTGCGACAACAAAATTAAAGCGGTGATCCACGTGAAAATCCGGTATTGGGAATTTTTCGACTAATCCGCTGACGGTAGCAACCAGCCGCTTTACGCCGGTCAATTCGGGGCTGATTCCCACGGGCGAACTGGCGTCGACCAAGTGTACGCCGTTCGTACCTCCGTTTCGATGCGATCGATGATCGCATCGAAACGGAGGTACGAACGATGGAGTAACGACCGCGACTACGATCTGAACTGGGTGATCAATCGCACGACGCGGGACGGCCTCGAACTTGCCGCCCGCGTTTACGAACCGACAACCGGCCCTACGATGGAGATGTGGAGCGACCAGCCAGAGTGCAGTTCTACAGCGGCAACTTCTTCGACGGCACGACGACGAGTAAGTACGGACGTGCGCTCCGCTTCCGCGAATTGTTGGCGTTCGAAACGCAATGTTCCCCCAACGGTCCGAATTGTCCAGAGCTCCTTGCTATGACACTGCGTTTCGGCGAAACCTACAAGCATACCTGCGTGTATCGGTTCGGACAATGAGCTGACGCCCCCGACGAGCGGTCACCTGTCCGTCCCGTCAAAAAGATACATGGGAGCAGATCTGACGGTCCCAGATATGAGAAAGCCCGCTGACTTAGTCAGCGGGCTTTCTCATATCTGGATTTTTTATTCGATGCCTTCGAACAGATAGGGAGCATATCGGTAGCCTTCGGCTTCGTAGATACGCCTGAGAGAGTGGAGGCGTCTTACGAAATCGTTGTACTCCTTGCGGTCGTTGGCCCAGCCTACCTCGGACAGGGCTGCCATACGCGGCAACACCATGTGCTGTGCATGCCCGATATCGCCGATGTACTCCGTCCAGAGATTGCACTGCACGCCCAGAATCTGCTGCCAATGGGGCTGGGCGAGCTGGTCGAGCGGATCGAGTCGGTAGACCTGTCGCACGGAGAGATAGCGGATGTTGCTCAGCGGCTCGTACCGGGCCGGATCGGAGGTCTGGCTGTAATCGAAATAGCAGTACCATTTGGGGGTCATGATGACCGGATTGCCTAGACGGGCCGCTTTAATGCCGGGTGCCTGGCCATTCCACGACATGATGGTTGCGCTTTTCGAAATGCCGCCTTGCAGGATCTCGTCCCAGCCGATGATCTCGCGGCCGCGGGCCTGGAGCCACTTCTCAATCCGGCGGACGAAGTAACTCTGCAATTCGTGTTCATCCTTGAGCCCCTCTTCGCGGATGCGCTGCTGGCAGAGCGGACAACTTTTCCAGCGTTTTTTCGGACACTCGTCGCCGCCGATGTGGATCAATTTCGAGGGGAAAAGTTCGAGCACCTCCGTGAGCACCTCTTCAATGAAGCGAAATGTCGTCTCCTTTCCGGCGCAATATACGTCGTCGCTGATGCCCCAGCGGGTCCACACTTCGTAGGGGCCGCCCGTGCATCCGAGCCACGGATAGGAGGCCAACGCCGCCAGTCCGTGTCCGGGCATTTCGATCTCGGGGATCACTTCGATGTAACGTTCGGCGGCATAGCGGACAATTTCGCGGATGTCGTCCTGTGTATAGTAGCCTCCGTAGGGAATGCCGTCGTATTGGTTCGGACCCTTCGACGAGTAGCGGCCAACGAGCGTCTGGGCCCGGCGGGAACCGACGGCTGTCAGCTGCGGATAACTGCGGATCTCGATGCGCCAGCCCTGGTCGTCGGTGAGGTGCCAGTGGAACCGGTTGATTTTGTGCAGCGAGAGCAGGTCGATATAGGTCTTCACCTCTTCTACCGGGAAGAAGTGGCGCGAGACGTCGAGCATGGCCCCGCGATAGGCGAAGCAGGGCCGATCCTCGATGGTGCAGGCCGGAATTCCCTGTGCACTGACCAGTTGCTGGAGCGTGCGCAGTCCGTGCAGGATCGCCTGAGGTGTGGAGGCCGTGAGATCGACGCCCTTGCGGGTGGCTACGAGACGATACTCCTCCGGCTTGTAGCCGGGGATCAGATGCAGGACGATGGCTGCCGGTGCGTTCACGGTCGTTATCGTCGGCACGAAGCCCGTCAGCGCGGCGATGGCGTCGGCGAATATTTCGGCCGGCCGGCGCAGCTGTTCGTCGCAGATGACGATCGGCGTGCGGGCTGTCAGGCGAAACGTGCCGGGGGCTTCGATGACGGAGGTTGGCCGCGGAACGACGGCGATCCGCATGTCGCCGCCCGGGGCGGCTGTGCAGCATGCGTAGATCCATGCGGCGAGAAGAGTCGATAGTATGCGTTTCATGATCTGGATTCGTTGTGTCGTGAGTGTGAATCCGAGTCCCCGACATCAGGCCGGGGACTCGGATCGTATGGCCTTATCGCACGGATATGCCGAGCAGCATGCGTCCCGTTTCGGGGTTGACGGTGACCTCCGTGGAGGATATGCTTACCGGCAGGGCGTAATCGCCGGCCGGCAAGGCGCGGATGGCCTTGACGTCGAATTGCACGTTGAAAGCGAACTGCGGCATATCCGCCGTGCTGGTAATCGCCGGACGGGGGATGCGGTAGCAGGTTGCGGGCAGCAACTGCATGGCGCTGCCTGTTTTCAGGTTGTAGTCGACCAGCGCGGAGGTCTCGACGACGAGGGCTACGGCGAACGCGGCCGTGGAGTTGCCGCTGCGGCATGCGCGAACGGTGAATTCGGGCGATTGCTCGTAGGTGTCGGTCAGGTCATTGAACTCTTCGCCGAGGACGTATACGGTCGGAGCGACCGTTTCGTAGACCAGGTAGTCGTCGGAGCAGGCCGGAAGAAGAGTCGCGGCCAGCAGTATCCATAATATTCGTTTCATGTCCGTAGTTTGATTAGGTGATTACCAACCGGGATTCTGCACCAGGTTTTCGTTGATTTGCAGCTCTTCGATGGGATAGGGCAGCAGGTAGTGCCGGGGCGTCTCGAACTTGCGGGGACGGTCGAAATCCTTGAAGTCCTTGATCGTGTAGTACTCCGCCGCGTTCTTGCCCCATACGTTCCAGGCCTTCCAGGTCGCATTCATGCACTTGTCCGCCTCTTTCCAGCGGCGCATGTCGCGGTAGCGGTGTCCTTCGAACATCAGCTCGTTGTTACGCTCCATGTGCAGCACCTGTCGCAGCTTGCTGCCCGTAGGCATGCCTCCTGCCAGTTGCCACGACTCTTCGAAATCGGGCAGACCGCATCGGGAACGGACCTTGTTGAGGTATTCGAGCGACTGGGCGCTCAGCTTGCCGTTGTATTCGAAATCGGCTTCGGCATAACTCAGATAGAGCTCCGCAAGGCGGATGACCGGATAGACGAATTTTTTGTAGGAGAAGGTCTTCGTGGTCTTGTCGTAGGCCGTCGTGCGGTGTACGGGCTTTTTCAGGAAATAGCCCGACGAGTTGACATACTCTACGCTGGAGTTGATCGAGCCGTCGTTTTTGAGTATATAGCCGTGCACCTCGCCGGCATAGGCCTGCACCTGCTTGACCTCGTTGGCGATCTCGAATTCGCCGCGGTTGTAGCCCACGCAGGCGTAGAAGCGCGGTTCGCGGTTCTGGTTGATGTTGGCTACCTGGGTGTCGGGATCGTAGTCGTAGAGCGTCGTGAGGTCGATCGTGGGGTCGTCGGCAAGCGGAAGACCGTTTTTCGTGTAGTACATCTCCACGGCCGGGAACAACACCTGGTACGACGTGGTGAAGTCATCGGCCGAGTAGGGGAGTTCGGTGCGGATGCCGGAGAGCCGCTGGATCTTCTTGGGACCTTCGGTGTGGACGTAGGCGCACAGATATTCGTCGGTGTTGTATTCCGGTTCGACGAAGTAGTCGTGGAAGTTTCGGACACCCCGTTCGAAGTTGTCGGCGATCGACGCGTTGGCCGGATTCTCGTAGAGCCGGTAGCCGTTCTGCTCGGCGTAGCTTATGGCCTGCTCCGCCGCGATGCGGGCCCGCTCCCATTTGGCGGGATCGTATGTCTGGCTGACCAGGTAGGTGCCGTCGGAGTTGCGCAGGCGGGAGTAGAACTCGCTGTTGCCGTTGAAGAGCGGGCTGGCGGCGAAGAGCAGCGTGCGGACCTTGAATCCGTGGGCTGCGGCTGCCGATGCGCGGCCGTACCAGCGGATGTTCTGCTGGCGCGGCGGGAGCATCTCGATGGCCTTGTCGAAGCACTCCACGATGAAGTCGACGCACTCGTCGAACGTGTTGCGCGGCTTGTAGAGCTCGGTTTCGTCTGCGTTGAGCGAAATCTCGTGGTCCATGATGACGATCGGACCGTAATACTCCAGCAGGGCCCAGTGGAAATAGCCGATCAGATACCAGGCTTCGCCCTGCCACTCGCGCAGGTTGGTCTCCGAGATGTCGGGAACCTGCTGGATGCGGTCGAGGAATGTATAGGCGTAGCGGATGGCCGAATAGTAGTCGTAGTTCACACCGCCGGTCGGAGCTCCGGAGTGGCGCATGAAGTTGTGGTATACGGTCGATGCGCTCTCCTCGCCGTAAACCATGCTCTTGTAGCAGAACCATCGGGTCGTGCCTTTTACGGCCACAGCCAGGTCGTCGCCTCCGCAGGGCTGTCCCGGCATCCAGTACTGGATGTTGTTGGGCAGGTGTCCGTAGATGGAGAAGAGATACGAGAGCGCTTTGTCCTGACTCTTGAATGCGTCGTCCAGTGTGGCGTTGTCCTCCGGAACCACGTCGAGGTAGTTGCACGCGGAGGAAAGAGCCAGTGCGATGCCGATAACGATGCGGGTTATTCTGTTCATATGATCGTGTGCTTAGGGGTTAGAAATTGTATTGAAGACCGAGTTTCACGACTCTTTGCAGCGGGTACTTCAGTCCGTTTCCGCTGCCCAGCTCCGGATCCCACAGCTTGAACTTCGAGATCGTGAAGAGGTTGGAGCCGGCCACGTAGAAGCGGAATGACCGGTAGGTGTAACCCACTTCGGCGCTTTTCAGGCGCAGGTAGGCTCCGTTGCGGATCCAGAACGAGGAGGCCTGCGTATTGTTCTCGTTCCAGACATGGGACAGACGCGGGTAGGCTGCATTCGGATCGGGATTGGCTTCGGACCAGTGGTCGTCCGCGATCCACTGGGTCATATTGCGTCCAGAGTAGGCTTTCGAGACGAACGGGTGGTGATCCTGCATCTCCAAGGAGACGTGACCTACGCCCTGGAAGAAGAACGAGAAGTCGAAGTTCTTGCACTGGATCGAGGCGCCCAATCCGTAGATGATCTCCGGCACGGTCGGATAGCCGAGCATCGTGACGTCGTTGCCGTCGATCTTGCGGTCGCCGTTCAGGTCGAGGTATTTGATGTCGCCGGGCATGACCGTGCCGCCGAAATCCTGTGTCGGCCAGGAGTCGATGTCGGCCTGGTCACGGAAGAGTCCCGCGGCCACCAGGCCTTCGATGGCGTTCACGGGTTTTCCCTTGTGGCGCATGTAGGCCGGTTTGTTGTTCGGCTCGTCGCGGAAGGTCACCTCGTTGTGGGCATAGGTCAGCGATCCCTGCACCGAGATGATCAGGTCGCGGCTGATCGCCTTGTTGTATTCGAGCGAGAGATCCAGACCCCGGTTCAGCACGCCGCCGATGTTGCCGTAGGGCGTCGAGTCCTGGAATCCGGAGCTGGCCGGAACCGAACGGCGGGTCATGAAGATGTCGTTGCGGCGGTCTTCGAAGAGGTCGGCGATGAGCGTCAGGTCACCGAAGAGTCCGAGCTCGATACCCAGATTGGTTTTCCGGCTGGTTTCCCACGTCAGGTCGCCGTTGCCCCATTTCAGCACGCGGATACCTTCGTGGATGACGGGATCCAGTCCCAGGAAGGCCTTGTATTCGTTGTTCGACGAACTCATGTCGATCGTGCTGATGTACTGGAAGCGGTCGGACATGTAGTCGTTGCCCGACAAACCGTATGAAGCCCGGAGCTTGAGCAGCGAAACGGTCTTTCGGATCGGTTCGAAGAAGCGCTCGTTGGAGATGACCCAGCCCACGGCCACGGAGGGGAAGAAGCCGAACCGGCGTCCCTTGGCGAAGTTCTCCGAGCCGTTGTAGCCGAAGTTGAATTCGGCCATGTAGCGCGAGTCGAAACCGTAGGTGACGCGGCCGGCCAGTCCTTGTTCGCGGAAGGGCAGGATATCGCTCTGGCTGGCCGAGGGGACATTGAGCCGCTTCTCCTTCTGCATGTAGATCAGCGCGGCCGAAACGTCGTGTTTGCCGAATTTGCGGGCGTAGTCGATCTTGGCCTGGAAATTCATGATGCGGTTGCCCGAGTTGCTCCGCCCGCCTTCGAGGAAGTTGTTGCCCGGTGTGCCGATCGTGCTCAGGTCGTATTCGTAATCACCCTCGGGGGTCATCCAGTAGTTGGTCAGCGTGTAAAAGTGCGGCGTGAGTTTGTTCCAGACGCTCGAATAGGTGTAGTTGGCGAACGAGGCCAGACCCGATATGCGCAGGCCCTCGGTGATGGCGGCCAGATCCTGGTCGATGGTGACCGTAGCGAGCACGTTGCCCCAGAACCGGTTGCAATAACCCTGGTTGAGCAGTGCGTAGGGGTTGGTCTGCGTACCCGATCCGTCCCACGAGGGGGCGTTGCCGAACGGAACGTGGTCGAGATCGGCGCGGGAGGGGTATACGGCCGGGAAATCGACCGGGTTGACCGTCATCGTGTAGTTGAACAGATCGGAGGCTACGCCCGAAGTGCCGTATTTGTTCATCAGCTGCGTGGTCATCTTCAGCGATACGCGGGTGGTCTTGGTGGCATAGGCCGAGACGTTGCTCTGGAACGTATACTTTTGCATGTTGTCTCCGGTGAAATAATTCGAATGAGAGGTTTTGCGCAGCATGCCGAACTCGTTGTGGGCGGAAAAGTTGAGGAAGTATTCCACCTTTTTGCCGCCGCCGCGCAGGTTGATGTTGGCGTTCTGGCTGGTGGAGAAATCCTTGAAGAGCAAATCGTACCAATTTACGTCGGGATAGATGTAGCGGTCGGTGCCCAGACGCGTATTTTTGATCTTGTCCTCGGAGTAGTACTCCGAAAATCCGCGGGCTACTCGCGCCTCATTGTAGTTGGTCATGTAGTCGACACCGTTGGCTACGGGCGTGATGCGCGTAGGCATGGTGAAACTGTTCTCAAGACGTACGTTGATCGCCATCCGTTCGGAGTTGCGGCCCGATTTGGTAGTGACGATCATCACGCCATTGGCACCGCGGGAGCCGTAAAGGGCCGTGGCGGTGGCATCCTTGAGGATGGAGAAAGATTCGATTGTCTCCGGTGCGATCGAGTTGAGGATGGTCTGGGTGATCTCGACACCGTCGAGGATGATGAGCGGCGTCTTGTTTGCGCCGAAAGTCGAGATACCGCGGATCCAGAAGTTGGCCCCGTCGGCACCCGGCTCGCCAGACGACTGTACCGATATGACACCGGCGATCTTGCCAGCGAACGATGAAGTGAGATTAGACGAGGTCATCTTCAGCGACGATGGCTTGACACTCTGCACGGCGCCAACAAGTGATTCCTTTTTCTGGATACCGAAGCCGACCACGACTACATCGTCGAGAGTCTCGGTGCGTTCGACTAGGGTCACGACCTTGAGCAGCAGCAGCTGGTCGGCCGGAACTTTTTTGGTGTCGAAGCCGATGAACGAGAAAGTGACCTCTTTGGCTGATGCCGGAATGTCGAGCGAATAGTTTCCGTCAATGTCTGTCGTCGTGCCGACGGTGGTCCCTTCGACGAATATAGTGACGCCCGGTATGGGTTGGTTGTCTGTCTGGGATATGACGATTCCCTTGACAGTAATCTCTTTTGGCTGTGCCGAAACCTCAATGGCGCTGAGACCAAGCGGTAGCAAGAGGAAAATCAGATGTCGGAACTTGCTTGGGAGTCCCGTAATGAACGTTTTCATTTGGGTCGCATTTTTATTGTTCGATACCAAGGATCGGAAAGTCCGCCGTGCGGGCGACGGCCCGCACGGCGGACTTTCCGGATTATCGTACCGGTGCGATACGCATCGCATTGATGTAGAAAAAACCGTTTGTATTATTGTTCTCAAGTCCGCTGGTGAGTGTAACGACGATGCTGCCGTCGGCCTTCGGTGCGACAGGCTTGCTGACGGGGGCGTGGGTCGTGTTGTTGGCGGCATTCGTCAGCAGCACCTCCGAACTCTGGCCGGTCACGGTGAACTGCGTCGAGAGATTGTCAGCATGTTGTCCCCGACTGGCGAAGAAAGTGCAGACGTAGGTTTTCTGCGGGTCGAGTCCTTCGACGATCAGCTCGATCGGGCCGGTGACCTTCTGCTGGAATGCCGCACCCGTGTTGCCCCAAAACGAATCGGAACTAACCGTCGACGGCATTTCCAGATCGGTTGTCGTCTCTTGCGGACCCTTGGCATTCGGACCACCGAAAGCTTTGGACAGGCGCAGCGTCACGCCGGAGGTCTTACCTTCCGAGTCGGTCAGTTGCATGGGGCCGAGCTGCTCGTAAGAGGATATGCTGTTCCACGGTGCTGGTGAGGCGGTCGATCCGAAGTCGACGTAGTAGCCGTAGGGGGCTCCCTCCAGGTCGGGGTCAATCTTGTAGTCGGTCAATTCGGTGACTGCGCCGGGGGTCAGGACAGCCAGGTGGGCCGCCGTACGTGCAATTTCGGCCAGGTGATCTGAAACGGTTTCCGGTTTGTAGTCGTTGCGGGTGACGTCGCGTTCGAAGATCTTCTCGAACCATGTGCAGGCGGCGGTATAGCGGCCGTACGTGCGTTCTAGGTGGTAGCCGTCGCGGCAGAATGTGTCGCCTAGATAGGAGGTGCGCGCGTTTTGTATGGCCGTGCCCGACGGAATGACCGCATGGGCGCCGATCAGCCGGGCCGCCTGGTCATAGGCCGACACGATGGCCCGGTACATGTTCATCTGGTCTTTGTCGTATTTGACGAAGTCGGCGTGCGTGGACGAGGCGGCGTAAGCCCATGTCTGATGGAGAAGCAGTTTCATTTCCTTGTTGGTAGCGCGTGCGCGGACATAGTCGGCCAAGGCCGGAAGCGAAGCTTCGAAAGTCGAGTAAATGCCAGACAGCCCGCTGACCTGTTGCAAGCTGATGTAGTCCCACGGCTCGTCAGCGAGGGCGGTGGCGAGACTAGTCGCGGATATCGAGGTCTTCGAGCCCTTAACCACCTTGCGATAGGCGTAGGCCGTCTTGTTCCCGGTGGCATTCTCCACATGCATCTCCAGCGAGCAGCCGCCGATGTACATGTTGCCAACGATCAGATCGATGCCCTCGGCGTCGGCCAGTTCCCACAGGTATTGTTCCACGGCGTCTTCGGAAAAACTGTTGCCGATGGCCAGAATCCGGATGGTTTTCGGGGTGGCCGGTTTGACCGTCACGACACACTGCGCACGCAGGGCATCGTTTTGTTCGCAGGAGATCTCGATGATCGTCGTGCCGAGAGCGAGTGCCTTGATCTCGGCGCTTTGGTCGGGCAGAGGGGTGATGGAGGCTACCGCCGGGTTGGAGGAGGTCCACACGAACGTCGCCTGCGCGATATCCTGATCGCTGAATTCGGGAACGATCGGGCAGCTGTTGCCCTGCTCCATGCGGTACAGGGTCTTGTCCAGTTTTACCCAGCCGCGTTTCGTGATCTCAAGCAGCTGGCGCGAGCCATTTTCGGTATCGTCGGTGTCGCACGACGTTCCTGTGCACAGCATGGTCAGCAGCAACATCGCCCGCAGGAAGGTGCGGCGTATCTTTTCTGACGAATGATTGTTTTTCATCTGTTTGCAGCGTTTTTTTACGTTACGGAAAATGGCCGGGCTTACTTGTACGACGTATATTGCCGTCCGGTCGAGATGCGCTCTTCCCAGTAGACATTGCCGAACTGGTCGGTGATCTTGATCTTTTTGCGCGAGGTCTTGCTATTGGGAATGGCGCGGTAGAGGTTAGACTTTTTCTTGTAGTAGTCGAAGTCGTATTTCAGCTCGTAGAGGATCCATTCGCGTACGGAGCGGTCGTAGTCCGAGAAGCGCTCCATGGTTTTAGTCTTCACGTCGTCCTCGTAGAGTTCGACGGTCCACTCCTCGTTGCCTCTCCAGACGTTGGCCAGCACGTAGTTTTCCCAATCGGTGCCGGCCCACTGCTCGTAGCACGACGCGTCGTAGATGCGGGCCTGAAAGTCGTCGTCGTAGCGAGCGGCCTTATAGCGCCCGTTCTTGAGCGTGTTGCCCTCGATCAGGTATACGCCGTATCCGTTGGGCGTTCCGTCTGCGGCAATCGTGCCGTGCCAGAACATGCCGCAGGCGGCCGAGAGGATGTGCTCGTAGATTTTCTTTCCGAAGTCGGTGTGGATGTAGGTCTGACTGTAATGCGTGTGGCCGACGAACAGGTGGGCTTCGGCGAACTGCGAGATGAGGGCCAGCAGTTCGTTGCGGTGGGTGAACTGGGCGTCCTTGCGCACGGGGGTGTGCATGCACACGAAGATCATCTTGTCGCGCGGGACGAAGGAGAGATCCTGCCGCAGCCATTCGATCTGCTCGTCGGTCAGGTCGTTCGAGTATTTCTGATTGCCCGTATAGCGGACGTCGTCCATGACTACGAAGTGTACGTCGCCGAAGTTGAACGAGTAGTTGACCGGGCAGAAGGCCTCCTCGTAAGGACCTATCGAGCGCAAGTAGTAATCCTTGGCGCTCTCGTTCGACAGCACGGGGATCGTGCCGTCGTGGTCGTGGTTGCCGATCGTGTGGAAGAATGTGACGTGCATGTCGCGGAACAGCCCGGCGATCTCCTTGAACATCGAGGAGTTGTCTGCGCCGATGTCGCCCAGCGTGATGGCGATGCTGGGCAGCGTCTGCGCTTCGAGCGTGCTGTTGACGTCGGGGATGATCTCGTCGGCGAAACGCTTCATGTGGGCCTGCGTTTTCATCTGCGGATCGCCCATGGGGATGAATACGAACGACCGGGCGGCCGGCTCGTCGGACTTGTAGAGCGTGAAATCCTGGCGCTGGGGGCCTTTGGCCGTGCGGTTCAGCCGGCGGAAGAAGTCGGGTACGCCGTTGTTGTTGCTCTGTATGCGGCAGTCTTCAGGGTAGGAGAAGAATACGTGGCGGGCATCGGCGTGACGGGTCAGCTGATAGACTCCGTTGCGGTCGGTGATGGTCGACGAATATCCGTCGCTGACGACGATGCCCTCGGCCGGGCTGTCGTCCGAATAAGCGATGCGGCCTACCAGGTCGCGGCCCTCCTCGACTTCGATGCTGAAGCCTCCGCCCGGACAAGTCTGCTCGTCCGGGGAGGTACATGCGACGGCTACGTACAGAAGCGTAGCCAGTAAAAAGATCCGTTTCATTGATGTCTTGTTTGTCTGATCGGTTAATTGTTGCCGTAGGTGCAGCCGGTGACGGTCGTCGGATTGACCTCTAGACCGAAAATACGGGTCGTGAAATCCGTTTCGGTCAGCAGCGTGGCTTTCGAAATGCCGTAATCGGCCGCCTGGTTGTCGTAGTTGCCGAATCCGCCGCCGATGACGCAGTTCGAGATGGTCGCCTTGCCGGACGCGCCGCTCAGGGCTACGATCGCGCCGATGGCTCCGGCGTTCGTAGCCGTCGCGCTGGGGTTGTCGAGGATCATGCCGTACTGCTCGCAACGGTCGATCGTGCCGGAGTGGTACTCCGAGACGATGCCGCCGAAGCCGATGTAGTTTCTGTCGACCTTCGAGTGCTTGGCTCCCATGTAGACGATGTTGCCGTAGTTGCGGCACGACGAGATCTTTGTGCTCGCCATCACGCGGGCGGCGATACCTGCTAGGTTGCAGTAGTTGTTGTTGTGGCGGGTCGCGATGATGTCGCCGCGGTTCGTGCAGCCCGAGACGGCTCCCTTGGTTTCGCCCACGATGCCTCCGGCTACGGCCTGGGTCTTCATGCGCGTGGTAATCGTACCCGTGTTAATGCACTCTTCAATCGTCGCGGAGGCATTCGAGACGACGCCGGCGATGCCGCCGCAATGCTGGTAGGGCGATTTGGTGCCGATGACGTCGCAGGTGATTGCACCCGAGTTGGTGCACGAAGCGAGCTGGCTCTCCCGGTCGATCGACTTCGTGTCGGGTTTCGTGGCCATCGAGCCGACGATGCCGCCCACGCCCGACGTACCGACCGCCGTGGCGTAGAGGTCGCCGCTGTTCAAGCAGCCGCTCAGGACGATGCCGATGTTGTCCGTTACGTATCCGATGATGCCGCCCAGATAGGTGTTCTTGTCCACGGAACTCGTGACCGCCTCGATAGCGGCCGTATTCCGGCAGTCGACATAGTTGATGGGGCTGGAGTTGTTGCCGTAGGAGGTGCCTGCGATGCCGCCTACCTGAAGCACGCGATTGCCGTTCGTGCCCTCGTTGATGCGGATGGCTCCGTTGTTGGTGCAGGAGGTGTAGGAGGAGGCGTATGAGCGGCCCGTTATGCCGCCGATGAAAGCGGTGGAGAACGAGGCGGCCGAGAGCTCGACCACTGCTACGGCGTCGTTAGTGCTGCGGATTATGCTGCACGTGGCGGCCTGACCGGCAATGCCGCCCAGTCCGTTGTATTTGCCTCCGGAGGATGCTTCGCTCTTCACGACTCCGAAGTTCGTACAGTCGCTGATGGTGGTTTTGGTTTCGGCCTTGCCGATGATGCCGCCCAGATAGATGTCCGTCGTGGGGGTGTATTCGGCCGGGAAGACGACGGTGCCGTAGTTGCGGCAATTCGAGATCGTGACGGTCTCTTTGTCGAGTTTGGCTCCGGCGATGCCGCCGCCGCTCACGAGGGCCGTGACGGTCGCCTTGTTGGTGCAGTTGTCAATGGTCGAGCTGTTGAGCAGCTTGCCGACGAAGGAGCCCGTGTAGTGGTTGATTCCCGACGTAGCGGTAGAGGTGAACGCGCAGGAGGCGTCGAGCGTGAGATTGCGGATCGTGCCCGAGAGCTGGGCGAACAGTCCGATCATGGTCTCGACCGACGACGAGCAAACAAGGTTGCTGATGGTCTTACCGTTGCCGTCAAGCGTTCCGGAGAATGTGGGGATGGGGGTCCAGGCGATGTCGCTGAAGTCAAGGTCGTTCTGGATAACGACAGCCCCTTCGGCATTCTTCCAGTCGCCGCCGTCGGTATTGCCTTCGGCGATCGTCGCGGCGAAGGCGAGGAAGTCGGTCTGATTGAAAATACCTGCTGAGCGCGCGAAAGTCTGACCTATGATAGGTTCGCAGAAATCGGAGTCGTATTCCTTGCCGCTGAGCGAGATGGACTTGACCTTGATCTGGTAGACGGTGTTCTGCTCGAGATCGGTCAGCGTGCAGAAGGTCGTCTCGGCGGTCGTTTCATGGAATTCGGTTTCGCTTTCAGTCTTGTAGGCGACCAGATAGGAGTCGGCGTTCTTGGCTTGGTCCCACTTGATTTGCAGCTGACTGGAGGCCACGCCCTCGGCGATCAGCGTTAGGTTTTCGGGCATAGAGACCTCCAATACGTCGAGTGTCGTCATCTCGATTTGTTCGGACCATTCGGAAGAGTAGGCCGAATCGTATGACGAGTTGGCTCGGATGCGAATGAGGTAGGTGGTCAGTTTCTCAAGACCGGTCAACGTATGCTTGTTTGAGTAGCAGGTTTGCTCGAAGATCTCCTTGGGACGTTCCTTAGTCGCGAAGGATACCGTGTAGCTGGCTATGCTGCCTGTCTGCTGTTGAGAGGGGGGGGGGCCAGTTGAGGGTCAGCTGGTTGGATTTTACAGACCCCTGAGCAATCTCCAGCCCGGACGGAGCGGTGAGCTTGATCGGAATCTTTTCGGGCAGTCTGTTCAGCACGTCGCTGTCGTCGCTGCACGAAACGGCTGCGAAGAACAGAAGTAGCCCCAGAAGAGATAAATGCTTCATAGTGGTTGTTGTTAAGTTGTTGTTGTTAAGTGGTTTGTATCGTTTTGAGCAACTGATATCGATAATTTTTATTCAAATACAGGGGTAAAGATAGATAAAGTTACATAAAAAACAAACTAAATATATGCTTTTATAGTATTTTTTTTTATTTTTCTACGTCTATGTTTGTTTTCTTTACGCTTTTTATACTCTTCTCTGTGTGCAGATGGAGCTACGGCCGTCTAGTGAATCCGATGATCGGGGGCTGTGTTGCGACGGCTCGAAGACGGGCGATCTCGATAAATCGTACCGAAGCCGATTTCAACATTCGACTCTTTCCGAAATCTATATTTATAAAAGGTAACTACATACAACTTTACACAAAAAATATTTAGAGCAAGGTAAACTATTTGTCTTTTAAGATTTATGGTATATCTTTGTTATATATACTAATTTGAATCAGTAGTTGAAAATAAGGTATAAAAATGCGATGGCTACCTTTCCCATCGTATGAATTAGCAGTCCGCAA
>ENA-UEQW01002020-UEQW01002020.1-human-gut-metagenome-genome-assembly--contig:-NODE-2020-length-15909-cov-32.345061_pt1 | contig 15909 bp, 22 predicted proteins | sample MGYA00242947_ERZ507947 | MGnify/ENA primary metagenome ERZ507947 (study PRJEB26167, sample SAMN06115421) | human gut metagenome | host: Homo sapiens | place: China:Guizhou | collected 2015-03-17... | reverse complement strand
TGGATTATGTGAAATTACAAAAATACTTGTGTTCTAGAATATGTGTGTTATACTATAGGTGTAAAGAAAAGAGGGGACAAAGATATGACTAAACAAAAATATAAAGAAGTATTAGAAACACAATACAATGATGTAATAGCAAAGATTAAGGGGTGGCATGAATTACCTAATGTATTACAAGCTTTAAGCGATTATACAACTATTTGTATTGCTATGTGTGAAAGAATTTATGACGATAAAGAAATAAATTATTCTGATTATATTTATTTGAATGAGCATATTAATAACAACCTTAAAGAAGTATGTAGAATAGTTAGAAGGTAGTGTTATGAGTAATTACACTAGTCTTAGTCGTTTGATTAATGAGTTAAATAGAACGCTTGGTATCACTAGTGATACTGAGCGTGAGAATCTAATCCAATCGTATTACAATCAAGGATTGATAAGTTATATGCAATACTACCTTTTAAGGTCTAGCGTTGTTAAACACGAATACATCCACAACTATTTTATCCAAATGTATAGTGAGAATTGGTAGGTGATAAACATGAACAATGATATTAAAATTGAGTTGGAATTTTATTTTACATTTGACGGTTTAATTGTTGTGCATTCTAAATATTATAGAATTGTTTGGGATGAGTATATTAAGTATTATAATAAATATGGTGCTAATCATGATTATTATTTATATACTGTCAATAAACACGATCTTAAAGATTTTATTAAAATAAAGAGTGATAATTAATATCACTCTTTTAATATTTACTAAGTATATAGCTCAATAGTCTTTTAGTTTCCTGGTTGTTGTAAAAAACACAACCATCTCTATAGGACCTCACTAGTATATTCAAACGTTGGTCTTTACGCCAAAGTTTAGCGATCATCATATTTTCGCGATTGTTAGCACCAATAGAATAACAATAACCATATTCCTTATTTATCTGTTGGTTGATATATACATATCCTGTGTTCATATCAATCCAAGCACCATAATAAACATCATCATAATATAGTGTGCATAAATAATCACACACATTTGTTTTCTTCTTTATAAAGTCATTTGTATCATAAGCAAAGTTACCAGCGTTATAATTTCCATACGTTGTACCTGATATTAATTTATGGAATTTCGATTTTTCTTTGTTTCCTTTTTTATAATCGCTATGACAAATTTGTACTATAATTTGCTCGACTGAATCATTACCTTTAAATGTGTTAAATTCTTTTTCGGGGTTTGGTGTAATTCCAAAATAACTAAAATAAGGGTTAACAATGCTCACATTGTTTGCTAATAAATAAACATGTCCTTCACGTTGTCTAAAAATAGAGTCAATGATATTCAAAAAAATTTCAACTTCATTAGGTATATAGGCGTTAAATCCAGCTTTTTCGGGTATAAACTCGTCCACAATAATTGTATCCACATCTACATAACTTGTTGATTTTAAACTAGCAAAAGATGTTAGAGATGTTGCGTAACCCATTTCGCAACCATTAATATAAAAGGTGGTGAAATTACTACCACCTGTTATCTTAAATTCATCATCTTTAAAGTTTTTGAATTGATCGTTTAAAAATGTTTTGATTTTTTTAAGGTCTGTTTTATACCTTCTAAGATAAAGAAATTGTTTCCCTTTTTTCTTGTAACGACTTATGCAGTCTTTTTTAAATCCATAGGTTTTACCAATTCCACGACCTCCAATAATAAAGTTTAAAAATTTATTGTATGACTTTATATTGGTAGGGCTGTACCAATCTATTGTTTGTGTCATTTAAATACTCCATAAGGTGTTGTATTATATCCGTTTTGGCTTAATTCACCACACGCCATCCATCTACGTTCACCTGTTGACGCGCTAATCCAACTAATCCAGCAATAACCCTCACGCTTAACATAACCATCATAGTTAACATGCATACCTTGTTTATAATATAAACCTGTATCAACACCATTTAAACTTGGGGCTTTTCTAATTTTGATCGTACAATTTGGGTAGAATGTTGCTTTTTCTCTGATAAAATCACTTGGAATATAATTTAAAACATTACCTGTTTTTTCATTTAGCACCATATTTTTAGGAATAAACACAGTAGGGTACATAGCTGAGTAAGGTAAAGTAATAACATTAAAACCCTCATTATTTCCGTGTTGGTTTGTACCTAAAAATCTACCATATGATCCATTCACGTCACTGTCAAAAATTGCGATATGACTATAAGGTGTAACACCTGGTACGACTTTGAAAACAACGATTGCTCCTGGTTGTAATTGTGTTGTTTCAACGCAATGTGTTAACATTCCATTTGTTTTTCTATTCTCCCAAATATCTTTTACATAACCACTAGTTGTACAATTTGCACCATTAAATCCATTGTATTGACAATAGTCCATATAGCCATCCCAACATTGGCAACCATAATATCCATCTTTATCAACTCTTTTACCCATCATTTTCTGACGATAATTATAATATTTATTTGTATCAATATTCATTTTCATTACCTCCTATATTTAAAAAATATTGAAAAATAATCCGTATTCTTGTAGTTCCGCGTACAATTCACTTTCAATTGTAATAACTGCACGCCTTGAACCTTGTAAAACCTCCGCTAAAGTCTGTATACCGATATTACCTTTACGTGTAAAACTATATTCTTCGTGTCCTGTTGTATCATTTGCGCTATTAGGTTTAGAAATTGTTTTCGCAATATTGTTAACATAGTCATTTGTTTCAATGTCGATTCTTCCCTCAGGTGTTACAGAATTTAGAGCTATACTTGTATCTTCTCCGCTTGCTTGCGTTTTGCCACTGCTATCACGTGTATAAGTTTCCGTGTAGTTTGTGTTTGCGGTTGGATCGTCCTGATCTTGAAATGGGATAGTTTTAAATAACGTATAATATCTATCCATGTTGATTTCGAACCAATGTTGAAGTTCAAATTTCCAATACGCATAAGTTTCCTGCCCAATTTCATCAAACCAAAAGTGCTTTAAAATTCCAGTTTCTAACGCCTTACGTTTTTCAACATCATCATAAAATTTATAATTAAAATCAAAAATCTTTTTCCGAGCGATCTCTAGAACTTCCGCGTCACTTAATTCATATTGAGCGTCAATTAATTCTTCAAATGCTAAATTGTGACATACACCACAAATTGTTTCAGTGTTTTGTGCTAGTACCGGACTTTGTAAAGTCAATAAATAGTTTGGTACTTTTAATTTATTCATCATTGTTATCACCTTCTTTAACATCCAAGTTTTTATTAATGTTAAAATCTTTAATGCTAGTGTTTGAGTCTAACTCAAGTAATTTCATGATTTCCTCATAATCTTCGTAAGGTGCAAATTCTACACTCGCATTTAATCCGAATTTTTTATTTAATTCCTCAATCGCTTTCTTACGTTCACTCAACCAAATATTACGAGACGCGATAACCTGTTGGTTGTTAGCGTTGACCTCATCCGAAACTAACCTTTCTTTTTTGTCCATGTTGGCATTTTCAATTCCTAAGAATGTCATACACTCTCTTAAAATCGCTTGTTTCATACCGTGTAACTCATCCGCAATAAAAGGTGCATTTGTGTTTAGTACACTAATATCTTCCGTTCTGAATCCTTTTGACGTAAAGATCGTTTGTACACCTTGTAAAATTTTTTTTATAAAAACTTTAAATTGTTGTAACATTCTTCTATCGCCTGTAATGATGTATGGTGTCCATTGCATTGTTAAATTCTGATCCATAGTTCTACTTGTCAATGCTAATTTTTTGGCGTAAAAATTTAAGTATGGAAATAATCCAACGTATAAAGGACTGTTTTTCATAACTACACATTCATTACTATTTAACGTTTTTCTAACAAGTGGACTTGTTGAAACTGTATGATATTCGGTAGGTATTTGATAGTGGTTTAACTTACCGCCTAATGTGATTTCACTACAAATTAAGCCTAACCTTTCATCATCATAAAAACCAATGTAACCACGCGTTTGTAGAATATACTCTAAATAGAATGTATTAATAGATTCCGGAAGGTCTTTATACTTAAACATATTTAAACTTAACATTTGCAAATATGTGTAATAAATAAAATCCGCTCCATTGTTATTCATTATTGCAATGTCTACTGCGTTTCTACAGTAGTCTGTAAACGTGCTAGTGTCATTTAATAAATCCATCTTAATCATCTCCTTTAACTATATGTTAAATAAAAAAGGTTGAACCGTCAACCTTTTCTATTAATGTACTTTCTTTTCTTTATAGTTTCCGTATTTGTCAACCATGTCCTCCGTATAACGTTCACCATTATAATAGTCATAATTTCCAACATCCTTTGTGTGCCATAGAGTAATTCCATTATCAAATGCACGTTTGATTTTTTCTAAATCGCTAGGGTCGATATTTTCACCTTTGATATTACATTTAACTGTTTGTATATAATTCCAATTTTGTCGTGTGTGTAAGTTGGGATAATCAATTGTATTTGTGGCATAACCGCGCATGTCCCAAATTTTATTTAATTTATTTTGATATTCTTGTGTAGGTTTATATGCATATAAAACTAATGTATTTAAATCTAGTGCTGTTTGTCTTAACACATCATTTGAACCGGTTACAACACTGTCGGCGGTAGCCTGTGCGTCATGAATTCGAGCGTTATAACTATCCATAGCGTTTTGAATATTTGTCTGATTCTGATAGCGAGTTGTTAACTCTCTTAATTGATTACTGATTGCGGTTGATTGTGTGCTAGCACTCGCTTGTGCATTTGCATTTGCAAGTGCATTTGCGTTTTGTAAATTGGTTTGTTTCGTGTTGATTTGGTTTTGCATGGCGGTTTGTGTCATACCTAAACCAGCTCCAATTAAACTGCCTACAGCACCACCAATATTACCAGTTAAAGCGCTGGCAATACCACCGCTCAAGCCACCGATTGCACTAAAACTAGCGTTTATCATGTTTGATTTGTTTTGAAGATCGTTCAAGTTGCTAGCTAGATTTGTATTTCTAGATGTTACACTTAAATTTAAATTATTCTGTAATGAAGTTTGAGCGCTTAACGCATTACCTGTAGCACTTGCGATTGCTGAATTGGTTTCATTTGATCGTCTTATGTTTGATAATCCTACATTCATAGAGTTACGCGACGATTGCATTAAAAGTGCCGTTTGATCGCTTATAATTGGTAGGCTACATTCATATTGTGACTCAAAAGAGTTATCAAGGTTCATAATTACATCATTTATTGTTTTGGTGGTTTTATTTAATTTATAATTGACTGGTACAATATTTAATTTTGAACTGTTAGGACTTCCAACAAACGCGAATTGAATTGCGCTAAAATTGTCCCACAACTCGTTCTTAAAAATCTTATTCGTTCCATTGTTATCACTTAACAATAAATATGAATAAGGATACCATAGTATTTTAGTGTTTTTAATGACTGTCGGATAAAAACGAAGTGGAGCATTCATAATATCCGTTTTAACGAATTGACTAGTATCATTATCGCTCATATTACTAAAACCAAATACACCATATTTTAACATAGTATAGCTACCTTCACCAACGATAGTAAAATTTTCTTTAACTATTCTTAGCTCATTATTTACAAAAGCTAGTCCAGGGATATAGTTAGTTATGACAATAGAAACGCATTTACCAACTAATTTCTCATCCTTACGAATCGCGTCTAAAATGGTGCTTATATTGCTTATTGATAAATCTTGATCACCCGTATTTTTTAGTTTTGTAATTCCTAAACCTGTAATCCTAGAATATGGTAAGATATAATAATTAATTTGGCTAGGTGCACCCAAAGTGCCGGATGTATAAGTGTCACTACCATCCATTTTACATGTCATTCCAATTATAGCAAAACTTATGTAACCCATAGGGTTTAGGCTCATCACATCCTCACATATAAGGTCAGTGCCTATTTCCAAGTTCTCAGGCTGTGTATTGATACATGGTTTACGTTTATCGTCTGAATTTTCTTTATAGTATTGTGGTCTATGTTCATATGCAATATATGATTCCATAAAATTATTTTCAATCTCAAAACGCCAAGTTTGAATTACATCTGTTTCAAAACTAATACTAGTCGCATTATCGTTTAAATATCCTAAGCTTGTGATAAAACAGTAAATCCATTTTGATTTGTTTCCGGTGTCCCCATTTCTATAGATCATATAATTGTATAAACGTAGGTCATCATATAAACCAGGTACAACCACAGCACCGTCTTTTCTTTGGTATGTATAATTTTCAAACACAACATGTTCATAGTTATCCATGAAAAAATTAAATTGTTCTTCCGTGTTATTAAATGCACCCCAAAATGTATTATTCATTGCGTCAATTTCTAAGCCTTTTAATAGGTAAATTTTACTTTGTGGAGTGAATTGATTATTTACGACTCCTATACTCATCTTAATCATCTCCTTTATAAATTTATATTATTAAAAAATAGTTGAAAGTTCAACTATTTTATTTATCTTTGATATAATCATATATTTCACGTGCTTTCGTGCCACGCGTTGGCTGGTTAGGGTCTGCCGGTCTTTCATAGTTGGCTAAAAACTCAATCGCTAATGTGTAAGGGTCGGCAGTTGATTTTGAAAAGCTTGCAAAACTTTCGGGATATGTTGCGGTTGCTATCCATTGCGCGCCATTTTCCATCTCCCACTGAATTCTTTCACATTCTCCAACACCGAATTTTGACACATCTGGGTAATACCCTTTTTCTTTTAGCCAGTCAATTATTTTTGTCCATGGAGTCCATTGTACTAATCCGTAACCTCTAGACGCTACCGGTTGTGCAAATGGTATATCACTCTCCCAGCGGTTCGGATTAACAGTACTTTCAAAATAGGCATTACCTAACATACCCGCAACCGCGTTTGCGGTCCATCCTTTTGCCTTAAAAAACTGCCAAAATGCAATCCAATTTTGTTTAGATTCATCTTCTGTAAGTGGTCTAGTGTTATTAATATCACCTGGTATAATCCACTTGGCTGTTGGTGTTGGCGGTTCGGGTTTGATCTCTTCTTTCGTTTTATAAAAGCCTAAATCAATTCCCAAACCATCTAAAATAAAATAATGTTTAATATATTTGTAACTTGGTTCGGGTGGTGTTGGTGGCTCTCCACCTTCGAAAGTTTTCCAATCCTGTCCGTATCCGTTAACTATATTTGTATCATTTACATAAAATACTTGTGTCGGTAACACTGAGCCACTTAACGCATAGCACTGATTGCCATACCTACATGTAACGCCATAGTAGACAAGCCCGGCATTCTGTGTAAAAGTTTGGTCAATATGACAATGATCTCCAGTAGCATACCCAGCTTCCCCCGTATGATAAATTAAATCACCTTGCGCATATCTTGTTGCTGTTGGTGGGTTCGGGTCATGTGTAAAACTAACTGTAACATATGTTAACCCGTTAGGAGTCCATACGGGATTATCCGAACTATAGGCGCGTGTATTACCTACACTATCACTATATGATAGATGACAAGAAAAAGGAGCATATACGGGTACACGCACTTGCCCTCTGATTGCATTATCAAAAGGATGTCCACAGCAATGTGACTCGGCTGTAGGACTTGACCATTGAGTAATATTCATAGTCTCCATAGGAAAAAGGCAAACCTCACTGCCATTATAAACTAATTTTTGACCTGCTTTCATAAGTTCAATTCCTCCTCTAATATTGTTAACTCCTGTAGCTTTTGTTTACATATATTATATCGCTCATAATCCACATCTTTTAAGATGTGCATACATTGCATATAAAATTCAATATAAAAATAAACGCTTAAACCTTCCGGTAAACTATATGGAATATCTTCAGGTTTTTTCATTTTATAAATACTTGATAATTCACATTTATTATTCATTATATTAACCTCTAATTTTAAAAAAGCTAGATTTTAAATCTAGCTATAATTTAATGCCGTATAAACTACCTTTCACATCACTAGCGGTGCAACATGCAAGTATCTTATCCGGGCCCGTTTTTATTAACGAAACTGAATATTTACGAGAATTGCCTTCGGTTGTAGTATCAGCAGAAATATAATCCACTACCATAAATCCTACGCCTTTATAATTTGACTCAACAGGTAAATCATCAAACAAAGTAATTGGGTATATACAATTTCCAAGAATTTTATTTTTACCATAACCACTATCAGTAAAATAAAGGTTTAAAAGCAATATATCATATTTATTTTTAATCTCATTAACATCCATAAAATTACTATCAACAGGTGATGACGTGCCGTTTGTATTATATGGTGTTAAATTAGAAATTAATTCAATTTTAATATCGTTTTTCTCTAAAAGCTCATGTGTAACATTATTCGATTTTAAAGTATACATTTAAATACCTCCTTCACTTGCTACTGGTGTAGCACCTTTTTTAATGTTTATAATATCCTCTTTAACAGTTGTAATATCTGTTTTAATATTATTGATCTCTGTTAAATTATTTTGAATACTTGATTGCATTGTAACACACAATTCTTTTAAACTAGTAATTTCACTATTAATTGTTGACAATTGATTATTAATATTTAATATTTGATCTGCTTGTGTTTTTTGTTTATTGTCCAATTTCTCTAGAGTAGTATTATATTTATCTTGTAATTGATTGATTGCAATCCCAATGCGTTCATCAACTAAACCAGGTAATTGATCTTTTACATATTGCATAGTGTTTACTAAATTTTCCGCAATATTTTCATTCCATTGAATAACAACATCATTTACAGCTTGCACAGTCCATTCAATATAACCCTGTAATTGATTAATACATTGGTAAATATTCATACCTGTATTGAATGCACTGACATATTGCTGTGCTAAATTTTTACCGCTTAACTTTAACTCATTATATTTCGGTAAAATACTTTGTAGTTTATCATCATCAATAATACCCATATTACTTACCCCCATTATTATATCCAATTAATTCTTTTAGCTTGTCAGGTAGAAGATCAGGATTGATTTTATAAATGTTTTCCACAATACTAACCACTTCTGTGATAATTGCATATGTGCAAATAACCGGCACTAAATCCACACCAAACGGAAGAGTTAAATAACTTTCAGCATAATTGATAGCGATACCTAATGTGTAACAAAAGATAAAACCAACCTTTTTAAATAATCCATCTCTTAATTTACTAGACTTAATTTGTTCACCATCCCTAATTGCACCAACGATACCGGTAACCAAATCCAAGCCGTTAAAAACTAATGCTACTAGAATAATTTTCATATTAATCACCTCTTTCATTTTCTATAATACTAATAAATAGTTGATTATTCAACTATTTTTAAACAAAAGAAAAAGAGCTAACTTAATAACTCTTTTTCCTAAGTTGCAATTTACCTAAATAGAAAGGAGGGTTTCCATGTCCTACTCATGACACTTCTATTATAACATGGTTACACGTTATATACAACCTTAATATCACAAGTAACATTAGAAACTGTATCTTTAATAGTTACAGTGGCTAAGCCTTCCGCGTCAATATCCTCTAAACCTTCAATCTTAACGTGTTTCAAATCGCTTTCGATTGTTGCTTTCACTTTATCATCTACACTAGATTTAGCTGTTAAGCTATACTTAGCATTTAACCCACTAATCTGTACTGTAAATGGTACTGTTACACTTGCACCTTTACGAACTTCAACAACTTGTGGATTTGAATAAATCGCCGTAACTTTTTCCTCCACATCACCGGAAACAAAAGCAATAGCGTTTGCGAAACGGCTTGTCGCAATTCCTTCCCAGTGATGTAAAAAGTAATTCCAATACAGTCCTTTCGCATTGTAAGCAACACCTACACTGTATTTTTGGTCAAACACACGATAAATTTCTGAGTCACAAACGATTGCTTCAATCGTACCTTGTGTTGTGCTAGGTAAAGTTGGTAACACTAACACATGTGTTTTGAACTCGGCAAACTCCAATTGGAATGTTTGAGCCAACCAATCAATGTTTAAATAACTATTGGTTTTACCATTTAAGATGACATAAATGTCATCATATTCATTTTGCTTTGTGACTGCCATAGCGTTATATTCATTTGTTGGTTCAGTTAAGTAAGATACGTATTCTGTAATTTTACGCGCTAATTCTTTTGCGGTTTCTGTATCAGCCACCGCGCTTGTATTAACGATTTTCATGTGTCCATTTTCATAATGTGTAACTAAAGCACTTTTCATATAGTTGTAATCGTCTTTGTTGTCTCCATTGTACATAGAATCAACAATTCTTGCGATCAAACTATTTACGCCGTCCCACGATACAAAATATTTACGCATATCATCATCCGTAATTGATGCTGGGTAATATGACTTACGATTGACTACATAGAAAGCCGTTTTAATGTCCGGCAATTCTCGTTTAAATAGAGTGTTCTCCGCGTCGGCTTGATCGTATTCATGTTCCTTAGCACACTCAACGAAATATTCTTCCATCGTGTAGCCTAATGCCATGTTAGCCATTTTAAATGGAGCTAACTTATTACGTAAAATATTTCTATGTGCAATAACTCTACCAATTCGAGTTGCTAAATTCATAAACTCAACGCCTAATGTGTCCGGATATTCTAATAATCCGTTCATAAATTCTAGTGAACTAATTTCATTAGGATCACCAATTGTACTTTTAAAGTTACTTGAACTTACATTATACATAGCACTCGCAACTTCTTGACCATTCGGTTCATGGTCCATACCTAAATTATCTTGTAATGTTTTCGTTACATCTTTTGCGGTTGTTCTTGGCATGATTAATCACCTCTTTCATTTAAATGCCTAATTTTCTTAAATCCATTGGATGTTTCTGTTTCGGTTTTCCATCACCGGAACTTTCAACACCAATTTGCATGAATAATTTTGAGTTAGCCTCAGTTAACGAATTATTCTTTTCAACTAACTTTGTGTTTTCAGCTTTTAAATCATCCAACTCTTTAAAGTTTTTTTCGACTTCTGCTCGCATATCATTTAACATGGTTGAGCGTTCCGCCTGACCTTCAACTGTCAACACTTCCGTAAATTTGTTTCTAAGCTCATCACGTTCCATTTTTACACATCCCTTCTATTTATAAATATATTCTATCAATTTTATAATGTCAATATAAAAATAAAACCCTCTTTTATGAGGGTTTTATAAATATAGGTTGTAAAGTTTAAAGTGTTACCAGCTAGATTACTATTCCTAATTATGTTACCGGCATGTTTCACCACGAGTAATTCCGGTATCCATGTCTGATTTCCGTTCTTTATTCCTTACATATTAATAATATCATGTTATTTTATTTTTTCAAATCTTCTTTAATTTTTTCTTTGACGTATTTACTAAATTTTTTGGATTTCAATAAACACTCAATATAATCAACTATTTCAACCTCCTCTTTGTTAACACAAACACAATACTTATTAACATGTTCTCGATACCATTTATTTCGATTTTCTTTTGACTTCTCACTCATCATACTTATCACCTTCTTTTTCTTTAGACCATGCTAATGGTTTTCCTAATATATATGTGTGCACAAATTCATTTGTCTCATGGTTGACAATGCTCCAGCCATTATTTAAATATTCATTTAATGCGTCTATGTCTTTTCTGTATGCGCTATAATCATAGTCTTTTATACTCCTTACAATCACAACTTTATTTTTAAGCGGAGGACTTCCAAACATGATCTCGTTAAATTCTTTTAAAGTCTTATCGCATTTTTTAAATACAGCGTCACCACGATGATAAACTTCATGACTTAAACTATCAATATCTTTTCGTAAGGTTTTATTTTCATTGCGTAAATTGGTATAACTATAATCAATAATTAAACCAACGAAAACAACAACAATTGTATTTAATAACAAATTCATAATATCACTCCTTTATAATCCAAACAAATATCAATATCATTCCTATTGCGTATACAGTAAATAAAAATGTTACGCTTAAACAACATAATACCATAATTAAATATTTTATTATAACACTTATCACCTTATCAACCTCCTTACCTGCTTTTAATGCTAAATTGTCTATCAACTAACACAATACCACCAGGTACATGTGTCTTTTTAAGACAATCATTAATAACATTGCCAACTCTAAAGTTATCATATGTTACATTTTGCTTTGCCTTTTCCGTCATTCCAGCACACTTTACATTCAAGTAATAACAGACCCCACCACGAATATAATAAAGATTATCCTTACAATCATTTTCATCAATGTATTCCTGCTGGTGCTCTACATATTCTTTATAACTGATTTCAATTTCTTCAACGTAAGATTTTGCGCCAATAAAATAAGAACGGTTAAATATAGATTCTAAACCCCAAAATCCTAACTCTTTATCATCAATAATATCTTTAATTGCGTCCGGAACTTGTGCGCCTACTAAATGTATAGAATCCGTATCAATATATGCAACTCTATAAATACCTACCTTTTGTGCTGTACTTATCGTATACTTACGTGCATAAGCGGTAACAAATTCACCGTAAGGTAAATAAATAGGATCGCGAAATTGTTCATCAATAACCTCTTTCACTTCTCCATCTTCAAACGTTGTATACATAGGATCGTGTAACCTTAACACTCCATCATCTTTATCAATAAAAGGAATCTTAGGCGTGACGTTCGGGTTCGTTGCAAATTTTCCATACACCGAATTTAATTGTCTTTTTGCAATAAACCTTTGCGCACCTTTTGAATTTTTCTTGACTTCCATTTGTTCATCAATAAACTGCCTAGCGATACCAACACAACCTTTGAATTTATACCCGTTGATAAATTCAACATCATAAATATCGTATTGCTCGTTAAACAACTCCCAATCTACGCTGGTTACAGTCATTCGCACAATATCACCATTTGAACTTTCAACGTATTTTTTACTACCAAAAAATCGAGAAAACTTGTCTAATGAAATACAAGGAATATGATCTTTTTTAATATCAAACGCAAAACTAACTACACCAACCCATAGAGGATATTCATCATCCTGTTGATATTCACCCTCAAAATAAACGGGACTATCATATGGCAATAATTCATAATACATACGTGACGGAAAAAGTGAATTGACATCAAACACAATGCCATGCCCTATCTCTTTTTCTTTTAATTCAGGGTTTGCCCATACAAACCCACCAGCATACGCGGGTCTTAAATCTCGGTCAACAATCATATTTAAAGGTGGAAATATTTTTTCAAATGACATAGGTAAAGTTTTCTTAAATGCGTCAAAACTACAGCTTGTAGCTGTCATTTTGTTAAATCCTAGTTTAAAACATTCGTTTAATGCCATACCTTCAATATCAATATCGTTAAACAAATAATCTATTTCATGCGGTGTTAACTCATGCCCTTTTTCTCTCTTAGTGGTATAATCTAGCTTTAATTTGCGTATTGGTAAATTAAAGTCATGCGCAATTTTTTTAATACTAAAAGGAATTAACTTGAACGAATCCCATATGGTAGTTTTTGTTGAACGATAAATAGAATACTTCCACCAAATTTCTATCGAGTACCACAACCCTGTATTTGATATGATCGTCTTAAAACAATTCGTTTTCGGTTTTTCAGAATATTCAAATCCATTATTTAATAGCCAGCTAACTATAAATTCACCATCAAAAGCAAGGTTATGAAAATATAATTTTCGTGATTTTTCTTTACACCAGTCTATAAACGTATCAATTGTATTACCATATTGCTTTATATCTGAATCTTCAACAAAGCTTGCACCCCAAGCCCAAACGCGACAATCTAAAGGATCTGTAGTTGTCTCAAAATCGCATGCCCAAACTTCTTTCGGACTTTTATTTTTCGACATACCACAACCCCCTTTATACTACTTATATTTAACCATACCGTCTTTAACATAAGCACGGCCGGTAAATATAGCTAGACTATCTCTTACATCGCTTAAATCTTCTCTTATAGCTTTACTTAATTGTTCATTAACAAATTTTTGATTTTCTGTGTACTCACGACTTAAATCCAAATATTTAAAAGTATTTATCGCTTTTCGCTCTTGATACAGCCATTTCAATAATTCTTTATCAGACAATGATCTCATATCTTTTAAAATTTGTTGTCCTTCTTCCTCTGTTATATTGTGCCCTCGTATTTGTTTTTCTATAGCTGTTTTATAATTCTCTCTAAATGTGGTGATTTTTTTGTTTTTCGTCTTAGTATTTTCCTCTAAACTTTCAATCCGATTATCTAATTGTTTAGGATAACGATATGTTTGAATATTTACATGATGGACAGGTTCGAAAAAACCACCTCTATCATCTTTTAATACTGATAAAGCCTGCCTGACAGAAACACCCGTTGAAATACCGCCTTTTGTTTCCTTTAATTTATTTAAACCTACAGTACGTATCAATTTCTTTTTCTGTTTATTCTGTTTATCTATTAATTTATTCGCTTTTTCAATGTCGTTACGATTAAAAACAACACCGTATTGATTTTTAAGATAACGATTTTCTTTGTTGAATTTTTCAATTGATTTTAAATATTTATTGAACTCTTTACGATCATTAAAATCTTTTATTGTACGAATGTCATTAAATACAACATCCTGTCCCATGTTTTGCGCTTTCGTTGCTGTACGTTTGGCACTTGCTATAGCATTTCGCAAGCGCTTAACGTCTTTTGTGCTTTTTCTCATTTTAGCCAATTTAAACACCCCCTTTTAAATAAAAAATAAAAGGGTGTTTGGCTAACACCCTTAATTAAATAGGCTATTTAACAGCCATAGACAAATATTTATTTGAGCTTGAGTTCGATTTCTTCTGGATGATAGTGACACAAACCGGTTCTTTCGTCCAATCATAGTTAAATACCTGCTTTAACTGCTTTAAGCATTGTAAGAAAGGTTTACTATTTGTCGCATATGCTTTACCATCTTTATCAATAACAGTAATTAATTTTGAGCAAATGATCTCACCTGTTTGTTCATTTTCTTTTTCAACATCCTGTACAATGTAACCTGTTAACCATAAATCTTTACCAACTTGATCACTTAAACCTTCCGCATTATTTACCGCGTTGAATAAATTAGCACGTTGTTCGTGTGTCATGTCCTCAGTTACAACCAACCCTGTATTTTCCATTGCTACTACTTCATTTTTTATATTTTCCATTTTAATTTTCTCCTTTTAACTTTAAAATTGCTTTTTTAATTAAATTATTTTCAATTGTTTAATTTTGAAATCAGCATAACACCTATAACCTATACGCTTTTTAGTGAAGTCATAACACTTATTATTTTACATTTCGCACCTCCATTAGTTCATCTATTTGCATATTTATTAAAACAAACCACATAACTAACATCACAATTAACATTATGATGAAAATTATGTATCTGTTTGATACTTTGTAATACTTAAAGTTTCCTACACAGTGTTGATATATTTGGTATACAGATAATAACACCCAAATTATGAAACTTGCAAGGATTAAATTACTAATCATAATTATATCCTCGTCTTTCATTTTCTTGAAACATATCATTAAGAGATACAACACCTTGAAAAACTTTTCGTTTAAATAATGTTAACGTCTCATATTTAAATGAGTATGAGCCTATAATAGATTTTGAATTTAATTTACAAATATCCATTCTTATTAGGTGGCTTCTTTGGTAGACTAAGTGAAACGCTAACTTATAATTACACAAATACGTTTCAACCACATCAACAATCATATCAATGTTATCCATAGTTAGATCACTAGGATAATGTCCATGTTTATAAATTCGACTCATTTATTTCCCCTCTTTTCTTTACACCTATAGTATAACACACATATTCTAGAACACAAGTATTTTTGTAATTTCACATAATCCA
>ENA-UEQW01002018-UEQW01002018.1-human-gut-metagenome-genome-assembly--contig:-NODE-2018-length-15918-cov-4.111293_pt1 | contig 15918 bp, 11 predicted proteins | sample MGYA00242947_ERZ507947 | MGnify/ENA primary metagenome ERZ507947 (study PRJEB26167, sample SAMN06115421) | human gut metagenome | host: Homo sapiens | place: China:Guizhou | collected 2015-03-17... | reverse complement strand
CCCACCCCCGACCCGTAAGGGGCACGCCCCCCGCCGTGCACCGGGGACGGCAGGTCGAGCCGACGCCGCGCCAACGCCGCAAAAAAAGTATAGGCGACCGCCCCGCTTTTGTGTAAGTCGGCTATAGACAAACCAAAGTAGGTGTGCTATAATAAAGTGTTGAAATAATGTCGGAAAACGGTTCGGCACGAGCCGGGAAAGGCAGGCGCACATGAAGTACTCCCGCGAGGAGATTCTGCAGTATGTTGCCGAGGAGGATGTCAAGTTCATCCGGCTGGCTTTCTGTGACGTGCGCGGACGGCAGAAAAACATATCCGTCATGCCCGGCGAGCTGGAGCGCGCGCTGGACGGCGGCATCGCCATCGACGCATCGGCAATCGCCGGCTTCGGCGGCGAGGTGCGATCCGACCTCCTGCTGCGTCCCGATCCCGCTACGTTGGCACCCCTGCCGTGGCGCCCCGAGCACGGGCGCGTCGTGCGCTTGTTCTGCACGCTGGAAAACCCGGACGGCAGTCCCTGTCAAGCCGATACCCGCGCCCTGCTGGCGCAGGCTGTGGCGGACGCGCAAGCGCAGGGACTGGAATTCTCCTTCGGCGCCGAAATGGAATTCTACCTGTTCCGCCGCGACGAGGAGGGAAAGCCCACCGGGATCCCGTTTGATTCCGCCGGCTATATGGACGTCGCGCCGGAGGACAGGGGCGAGAACGTGCGCCGGGAAATCTGCCTGACGCTGGAGCAGATGGGCATCCGCCCCGAAAGCTCCCACCATGAGGAAGGTCCCGGACAGAACGAGATCGACTTCCGCTACGCAGACCCGCTGACAGCGGCGGATCAGGCAGTCACCTTCCGGAGCGTGGTGCAGACCATCGCCGCACGGAACGGACTGTACGCGGACTTCTCCCCCAAGCCCCTGCCGGACAAGCCCGGCAACGGGATGCACATAAACCTCTCGGCAGCGTATACCCTGCTGTCCGGACGGGCGGGCGAGGATGTCCTGCCCCGCCTCATCGCCGGGGTGCTGTACCGCGCGGCGGAGATGACTCCCGTGCTCAACCCCTCCGAGGCATCCTACCGACGCTTCGGCTCCTGCAAGGCGCCCCGCTATATCTCGTGGTCGGCGCAGAACCGCTCCCAGCTCATCCGCGTGCCGGCGGCGGTCGGCGCGTACCGCCGGGCGGAGCTTCGTTCCCCCGACCCGGACTGCAACCCCTACCTTGCCTACACCATGCTCATCCGGGCGGGGCTGGAAAGCATCCGGCTGGGACTGCCCCTGCCCGACCCCGTTGACTGCAACCTGTACACCGCGCCCGCGGAGCTGACGGCGGGACTTGCCCGTCTGCCCGGCAGTCTTGCCGATGCGAAAGCTGCCGCCCGGGCAGGCGACTTCCTGGCAGACTGTCTGCCGGAGCCGGTGCGGGCGTTTTACCTGAGCTGAGGGGGTATCCCGATGCAGTCCAAGCAACCCGACTGCCTCCGCACGTACAGCCTGCTACTGGCGTCGCCGTCGGACAGGTTCAACCAGACTCTGCGCCCCCTTCTGCCGCCGGAACGCTTCTCGCCCGTCATCACGGTGAGCAGCGCGGCGGACGCCCGCCGTCAGCTGGCGGCGCGGCACCCCGACCTGCTGCTGGTCAACGCGCCCCTGCCGGATGAGTTCGGCACGGCGCTGGCAACCGACACCTGCGGCGCCGGCGCGACCGGCGTGTTGCTGCTCGTGCGGGCGGAGCAGTACGCCGACCTCTGCTGGCAGGCAACGGCGGCAGGCGTGCTGATCCTGTCCAAGCCGACTCCCTCCGCCCTGCTGCTCCAGTCCCTGACGCTCCTGTGCGGGACGCGCGAGCGCCTGCGCCGCATGGAGCAGAAAACGGTATCCATGGAGGACAGGATGGAGGAAATCCGCCTTGTCAACCGGGCAAAGTGGGTGCTGATAGACCAGCTCCGCATGACCGAGCAGGAGGCACACCGCTACATTGAAAAGCAGGCGATGGACCGGTGCGTCACCCGCCGCGCCGTGGCGGAATCCATCCTGGCAACCTATCGCTGAGCGCCGGGGAGCGCACCGTCCCCCCGGACACCTGATTCTGAACTGATTTTGAGGAGGAGTATCCCATGACCAAATATATTTTTGTGACCGGGGGCGTCGTCTCCGGGCTCGGAAAAGGCATCACCGCCGCCTCGCTGGGGCGGTTGCTCAAGGCACGCGGCTTCAAGGTCGCGGCACAGAAGCTGGATCCGTATATCAACGTGGATCCCGGCACCATGAGCCCCTATCCGCATGGCGAAGTGTACGTTACCGAGGACGGCGCCGAGACCGATCTGGATCTCGGGCACTATGAGCGCTTCATCGACGAGGACCTCAACCGTTTTTCCAACCTGACCACGGGCAAAGTGTACTGGAACGTGCTCAACAAGGAGCGCCGCGGCGAGTACCTCGGCTCCACCGTGCAGGTCATCCCCCATATCACCAACGAAATCAAGGACTTCGTGTACCGCGTCGGCAAGCAGACCGATGCCGACGTAGTCATTACCGAGATCGGCGGTACCATCGGCGACATAGAGTCCCAGCCCTTTCTGGAGGCCGTGCGGCAGATTTCTCTGGAGGTCGGGCGGGAGAACAGTCTCTTTATCCATGTCACGCTGGTACCGTTTTTGCGTGGCTCGGACGAGCATAAATCCAAGCCGACCCAGCACTCGGTCAAGGAGCTGCAGGGCATGGGCATCAATCCCAACATCATCGTCCTGCGCTGTGACGAGCCGCTGGAGCCTTCCATTTTTAAGAAGATCTCCATGTTCTGCAACGTCAAGCCGGACTGCGTGATCGAAAACCTCACCATCCCGTACCTCTACGAGGCACCGCTGATGCTGGAGCAGGCAAACTTCTCCGCCGTGGTCTGCCGTGAGCTGGGACTGGACGCGCCGGAGCCGGATCTTGCCGAGTGGTCGGACATGGTCACGCGCATCAAGACGCGCGAGAAGGAGGTACACATCGGGCTGGTCGGCAAGTACGTGCAGCTGCACGATGCCTACCTCTCCGTGGCGGAGGCTATGCGCCACGCCGGGTACACGCTCAACACGCACATCCGCATCCACTGGATTGATTCCGAGACGCTGACCGAAGCCAACGCCGGGGAGACGCTGGGCTCGCTGGACGGTATCATCGTGCCGGGCGGCTTCGGCGGGCGCGGCATCGAGGGAATGATCGTTGCCGTGCAGTACGCGCGCGAGCATCGCGTGCCCTTCTTCGGCATCTGCCTGGGTATGCAGATCGCCGTGATTGAGTTCGCACGGCACGTGGCGGGCATTCCCGATGCGCACTCCGGCGAGTTTGACGAGCTGTGCCGCCACAAGGTCATCGACTTTATGCCCGGTCAGAGCAACAACATCGACAAGGGCGGCACGCTCCGTCTGGGCGCCTACCCCTGCCGCATCCAGCCCGGCACGACCATGGCGCGCTGCTATGGCACCGAGCTTATCTCCGAGCGCCACCGCCACCGCTACGAGTTCAACAACGACTACCGCGACATCATGCAGGCTGCCGGACTGACGCTGTCCGGTCTGTCCCCCGACGGCTCCCTGGTCGAGACCGTGGAGCTGTCCGACCGCCCCTTCTTCGTGGGCGTTCAGTATCACCCCGAATTCAAGTCCCGTCCCAACCGCGCACACCCGCTCTTCCGCGGCTTTATCGCCGCCGCACTGGAAAAGGCGGAGACGCGCTGAGCGCCGGACGGCAAACGGTAAACGGTAAACGGTAATCTCACCCCGCCGAAAGCGGAAGATGGAAAGGAAGGATCAGATGAGTTTTTATGCCGGATCGGAGGGCAGATGCCTCCGCACGCAATCCGACGGACGCACCCCCGACACCCTGCACGAGGAGTGCGGCGTGTTCGGCGTGTACGCCCCCAGGCAGACCGATATTGCAGGACTGATTTACTACGGGCTGTATTCGCTCCAGCACCGGGGGCAGGAAAGTTGCGGCATTGTGGTCAATGACGACGGCGTGTTCGTCTCCCACAAGGATCTGGGACTTGTCAACGAGGTTTTCGGCAAGGATGTCCTGCGCCGCCTGCCCACCGGGCGGCTGGGCGTGGGGCACGTCCGCTACGGCACGACAGGAGGCACCGACCGCGCCAACTGTCAGCCCATTGAGATCAACCACAGCAAGGGGCGGCTGGCGCTGGCGCACAACGGAAACATCAGCAATGCCTACGACCTGCGCTGTGCGCTGGAGTCGCGGGGCGCCATTTTCCACACCACCAGCGACACCGAGACCATCGCCTACATCGTCACGCAGGAGCGCCTCTGCACGCCCTCCATTCAGGAGGCGGTCAGCCGCGCCATGTACAGGCTGGACGGCGCCTACTCCATGGTGCTGATGTCCGCCGCCAAACTCATCGCCGTCCGCGACCCGCACGGCTTCCGCCCGCTGTGCTACGGCATCATGCCGGACGGAACCTACATCGTCGCCTCCGAATCCTGCGCGCTGGGGGCGGTCGGCGCCCGCTTTGAGCGGGATGTCCTGCCCGGCGAGATACTGGTCTTTGACGAGAACGGCGTGCATTCCGACACCTCGCACTGCGCCCCGCACACGACCTGCGGCAAGCACACCTGCGTCTTTGAGTACATCTACTTCGCCCGCCCCGATTCGGTCATCGACGGGGTATCGGTACACGCCGCCCGCCAGCGCGCCGGGCAGGTTCTGGCACGGCGCCATCCCGCCGAGGCGGACGTCGTCATCGGCGTGCCGGACTCCGGGCTGGATGCGGCACTGGGCTACGCGGCGGAATCCGGCATCCCCTACGGCATCGGATTCGTCAAGAACCGCTACATCGGGCGCACCTTCATCTCGCCGGGGCAGGATCAGCGCATCAATCTTGTGCGCATCAAGCTCTCGCCGGTGACCGAGGTGGTCGCGGGTAAGCGCGTCGTGCTGGTGGACGACTCCATCGTGCGCGGCACGACCAGCCGCCAGATCGTCTCGCTGCTGCGCGACGCGGGCGCGACCGAGGTGCATATGCGCATATCCGCGCCGCCATTCCTCAACCCCTGCTACTACGGAACCGACATTGATTCCCGGGATCACCTGATTGCCGCCCACCACACGGTGGAGGAAACGGCAGCCATCATCGGGGTGGACACGCTGGGCTACCTGCCCGACGGGGATCTGCCCGTGCTGGTCAACAGGGAGGGGCAGACCTGCGAGCAGGCAGGGCTGTGTCACGCCTGCTTCTGCGGGCATTACCCGACCGCCGTCCCGGAGCATACCGAGAAGGATCGCTTTGAAGCAAAGCTCTCCGATAAACCCGCCAAACCACGCTCCCGCAACCGGGAGTAACCAACCGCTGCACAAAGAAAGGATGGATCAAACCATGGAAAATCTGGTCAAACTGTACGAAGGCAAGAGCAAGATCGTGTATGAGGGCACCGAGCCCGGCACCTGCGTCATTTCCTACAAGGACACCGCAACTGCCGGAAACGGCGTCAAGAAGGAGGATCTGCCCGGCAAGGGAAAGCTCAATGCCGCCATCTCCAACATCATCTTTGACTATCTGGCAAAGAACGGCGTCCGGACGCACCTTGTCCGTGTCATCGACGACACGACCGTGCTGGTGCGGAAGGCGGACATCGTGATGGTGGAGGTCATCGTGCGCAACGTAGCGGCTGGCAGCTTCTCCAAGAAGTACGGCGTGCCGGAGGGCACCGCGCTCAACAACCGCGTGGTGGAATTCAGCCTCAAGAGCGACGAGCTGGGCGACCCCATGATCAACGACTCCCAGATTACGGCAATCGGCGTGGCAACGCAGGCGGAGCTGGACGAGCTGCGCGCCATGGCTCTGCGCGTGGATGAGCTGATGACCGAGCTGTTTGCCAAGTGCGGCATCCGGCTGGTGGACTTCAAGCTGGAGTTCGGCAGAGCCGGCGGCGAGCTGCTGCTCTGCGATGAGATCTCGCCGGACTCCTGCCGGCTGTGGGACGCCGAGACCAACCGCAAGATGGATAAGGACAGATTCCGCCGCGACCTGGGCAACGTGCTGGACGGCTACCGCGACGTGCTGGCACGCCTGCAGGCGGCGCACGTCTGAGGATCCGGGGGCTCACATGGCTGAGAAACACGCTGTTTACGAAAACCCCCTGTGCCGCCGCTACGCGAGCCGGGAGATGCAGGAAATCTTCTCGGACGACCGCAAGTTTTCCACCTGGCGGCGGCTGTGGGTCGCGCTGGCGGAAAGCGAGCGCGAGCTGGGGCTGAATATTACGGTGGAGCAGATCGCCGAGCTGCGGGCGCACGTGGACGACATCGACTACGCCGTGGCGGACGCGCGGGAGCGCGAGGTGCGGCATGACGTCATGGCGCATATCTACGCCTACGGCAAGGTCTGCCCGGACGCGCGGGCGATCATCCATCTGGGCGCGACCAGCTGCTATGTCGGGGACAACACGGACGTGCTCCTGCAGCGGGAGGCGCTCCTGCGCATCCGGACACTGCTTTTGCGCACCATCGCGGCACTGGCGGATTTCGCGGAGAAGTATGCCGATCTGCCGACGCTGGCGTATACGCACTTCCAGGCGGCACAGCCGACCACGGTCGGCAAGCGCGCAACGCTGTGGCTGCAGGACATGATGCTGGATCTGGAGCATCTGGAGTTTGTGCTGGGCAGCATGAAGCTGCTGGGCTGTCGCGGCACGACCGGGACGGGGGCGAGCTTCCTCGACCTGTTCGGCGGGGACGGGCAGAAGGTCCGTGCGCTGGAGGACAGGATTGCGGAGAAGCTGGGCTTCGCGTCGGCTTACGCCGTCAGCGGGCAGACCTATACGCGCAAGGCGGATTATTTCCTGCTTTCGGTGCTGTCCGGCATCGCGCAGAGTGCCATGAAATTCTCCGGCGACATCCGCCTGCTCTCGCACATGAAGGAGTTCGACGAGCCGTTTGAATCCGGGCAGGTCGGCTCCTCCGCCATGGCGTACAAGCGCAACCCCATGCGGAGCGAGCGCATCACGTCGCTTGCACGCTACGTCATCACCGACACGCTCAATCCCGCCCTGACCGCCGGCACGCAGTGGCTGGAGCGGACGCTGGACGATTCCGCCAACCGCCGCATCAGCATCCCGGAGGCGTTCCTGGCAACCGACGGCATCCTGTCGCTCTGCATCAACATCATCTCCGGCGGCACGGTCTACCCGAACGTCATCCGCAAGCACCTGATGGAGGAGCTTCCCTTCATGGCGACCGAGAACATCCTCATGGAGTGCGTCAAGCGCGGCGGCGACCGGCAGATCCTGCACGAGGCAATCCGCCGGCACGCAGTCGCCGCCGGCAAAGCCGTCAAGCAGGACGGCGCCGACAATGACCTGCTGGATCGCATCGCCGCAGATCCGGTCTTCGGGCTGACACGCGCCGATATTGACGCCATCATCGCCGCCGGGCACTTCACCGGGCTTGCCCCGGAGCAGACCCGCGCTTACGTTGCCGCAGTGCGCGCCGCCCTTGCCGCCGATCCCACCCGGGCTGCCGCCCTCGCAACACCGGACGACACCAAGGTGCTGGTCTGAGCCGCACTGCCGGGGCAGTGCCGCAATTTTCCGTTCCGCCGTGCTATTCTCTATACTTATGTAAGGAGACAAAACATCATGTTAACCGCAATCGTGGGAATCAACTGGGGCGATGAAGGCAAGGGCCGTATGGTCGATCTGCTCTCGTCCGACTATGACATCATCTGCCGCTATCAGGGCGGCAACAACGCGGGGCACACCGTCGTCAACGACAAGGGCAAGTTCATCCTGAATCTGCTCCCGTCCGGCATCCTGCGCGAGACCACCGTCAACGTTATGGGTAACGGCATGGTCATTGATCTGGAGCATCTGGTGGGGGAGGTGACGCACCTGCGCGAGAAGGGCATCGCCATCACACCGGACAACCTGAAAATCAGCGACAAGGCTATCATCTGTATGCCCTACCACAAGCTGCAGGACATCATGGAGGAGGATCGCCTTGCCGACCGCAAGTTCGGCTCCACCCGCCGCGGCATCGCGCCGGTCTACGCCGACAAGTACATGAAAAAAGGTCTGCGCATGGAGGATCTTCTGCACCCGGACACCCTGCGGCAGAAGGTGTACGACATCGTGGAGTGGAAGAACATCACGGTCACGGGCTACGGGCACGCACCGGTCGATCCGGAGGAAATGCTCGCGTGGCTGGATCGCTACGGCTCCGTCGTCGCCCCCTACGTGACCGATGTGTCCGGGTACCTGGAGCAGGCGATCGCGGCGGGCAAGCGCATCCTGTTCGAGGCGCAGCTCGGTGCCCTGCGCGACATTGATTTCGGCATCTATCCCTACACCTCCTCCTCCACGACGCTGGCAGGCTACGCGCCCATCGGCGCGGGCGTCCCCGGTGTCCGGCTGGATTCGGTCGTGGGCATCATGAAGGCGTACTCCACCTGCGTCGGCGAAGGCCCCTTCACCTGCGAGATGTTCGGCGATGAGGCAAAGGCGCTGCGCGATGCGGGCGGCGAGTACGGCGCCGCGACCGGGCGTCCCCGCCGGGTCGGACCGTTCGACGTGCCTGCCTCCCGCTACGGCGTCCGGATGCAGGGCGCCGACACCGTCGTGCTGACCAAGCTGGACGTGCTGTCCTATCTGGACAGGGTGCCGGTCTGCGTTGCCTACGAGGTGGACGGCGTGCGCACCACCGACTTCCCGACAGGCGACCGCCTGCTGCGGGCAAAGCCGGTCGTGGAGTATGTTGACGGCTTCGGCGACGTGTCCGCCTGCCGCACGTGGGACTCCCTGCCCGAGAACGCAAGGAAGTATATCCGGTTCATCGAGCAGGCGGTCGGGTGCCGCGTGGGCTATGTCTCGGTCGGCGCGGGACGTGACGAATATATCAAACTGTGATAAGAGGTTTTGATACGTATGGCGAATGTGCAACAGGGACAGCATGAGCTTTTGCTGATTCTGGACTTCGGGGGGCAGTACAAGGAGCTGATCGCCCGGCGCGTGCGGGAATGCGGCGTGCTGTCGATCGTCCGGGCAGGGGATATCTCCGCCGCGGCTGTCCGGGAGATGGCGCCGATCGGCATCATTCTCACGGGCGGTCCGAACAGCGTATACTGCGCGGATTCCCCGCACTGCGACAGGGAAATATTTGAGCTGGGCATTCCGGTGCTGGGCATCTGCTACGGTTCCCAGCTGCTGGCATGGACGATGGGCGGCGAGGTTGCCCCCTGCTCCACCAGCGAGTACGGGCGGACTCCCATGCGCGTGGACACCTCCTCCCCGCTGTTTGCGGGGCTGGACGCGGAGCAGATCGGTCTGATGAGCCACACCGACCGCATCGTGCGCCTGCCGGAGGGCTTCTCCTGCGCGGCGTCCACCGACAACTGCCCCAACGCGGCGCTGGAGGATCGGGCGCGGCGGCTGTACGGCGTCCAGTTCCACCCGGAGGTGGAAAGCACGCCCAACGGGACTGCCATGATCCGCAATTTTCTCTACAACGTCTGCCACGCGGCGGGCGACTACAATCTCCGCGATCTGGAAAAGCAGCTGACGGAGGCTGTGCGGGCGCAGGTCGGAACGGATCATGTCCTGCTCGGACTGTCCGGCGGAGTGGATTCCTCGGTCTGCGCGGCGTTGCTGTCGCGTGCCATTCCGGGACAGCTGCACTGCATCTTCGTGGATCACGGACTCATGCGCAAGGATGAAGGCGATGAGGTGGAGGCGGCGTTCCGGGGGCGCGATCTGCATTTCATCCGCGTCAACGCGGCGGATCGCTTCCTCGGCGCGCTGAAGGGCGTGACCGATCCGGAGCAGAAGCGCAAGATCATCGGCGCGGAATTTGTCCGGGTGTTTGAGGAGGAGGCGCGCAAGCTGCCGCACGTCCGCTACCTCGCGCAGGGAACCATTTACCCCGATGTCATCGAATCCGGCGGCGGCAAGGGCGGCAAGGCGGCGACCATCAAGAGTCACCACAATGTCGGCGGTCTGCCGGATAACATGAGCTTTGCCGGCGTGGTGGAGCCGCTGCGCGGGCTGTTCAAGGACGAGGTGCGCGCACTGGGGCGCCAGCTGGGGCTTCCCGCCGCCTTCGTCAACCGTCAGCCCTTCCCCGGTCCGGGGCTGGGCGTGCGCGTGGTGGGCGAAATCACCGAGGAAAAGCTGGCGATCCTGCGTGAGGCGGACGCCATTTTCCGCGCGGAGATCGTGCGGCGGCACATCCGGGCGGATCAGTACTTCGCCGTGCTGACCGACACCCGGTCGGTCGGTGTGGTGGGCGATTTCCGTACCTACGGGTATACGGTCGCCCTGCGCGCCGTGCGCACATCCGACTTCATGACCTGCGTCTATGTCCCGATTTCGCACACGACGCTGAGCGCCGTTGCCACCCGCATCGTTAACGAGGTGCCCGGTGCCGGGCGCGTCGTCTACGACATCACCGGCAAGCCGCCGGCGACCGTGGAATGGGAGTGACGGCAGCTCCGGCGGGACGTCCCGGGGACGCTGCGCCGCTTACCTTTGCCAAACTGCACGGACTGGGCAACAGCTACCTGTTCGTGTATGCCGACCGCGACCCCGCCGCGGCGTGGGGGCGGACGGCATGATCTGGATTCTTCCCTCAGCGGTCGCGGACTTCCGTATGCGTGTTTTCAACGCGGACGGGAGTGAAGCCGCCATGTGCGGCAACGGCATCCGCTGTCTCGGCAAGTATGTGTACGACCGGGGGCTGACGGCACGCACCGAGCTGACCGTGGAGACGCCCGCCGGGATCCGCCGCCTGTGGTTACACACGGCGGGCGGGCGCGTGGCGTCGGTCACGGCGGACATGGGGCGTGCGGCTGTATGTGCCGCGCAGGCGCTGACTCTGCCGGACGGCGAAACAATTACCCTGCGCCGCGTGTCGGTGGGCAATCCGCACGCGGTGCTGTTCCGCGCCTCCATGCCGGATGCGGCGCTCCTGCGTCTCGGCACGGCGCTTCAGACGCACCCTGCCTTTCCCGGCGGCGTGAATGTTGAGCTGGTGCATCTTTCTGCTCCCGCTGCCCTGCGGATGAGGGTTTTTGAGCGGGGCAGCGGTGTGACCTCCGCCTGCGGGACGGGCGCCTGTGCCGCCGTTGCGGCGGCGGTCGCGGACGGGGTATGCGCATCCGGGGCGGACATCACGGTTCGGCTGGACGGCGGCGAGCTGACTGTCCGCGCCGAGCCGGACGGGACACTGTTCCTGACCGGGGCTGCCGAAGAAATCTGTGAGGGAACCGCCTGGGTATAAGCGGGGAAGGAAAAAGCACACAGAGCCGGCAGGTTCAGCCAATGCCGCAAAAATCCATTTCCCGCATAGACTTTTCAGTTTTGACCGTTTGCCGCCGCGGACAACGCGGAATCATCCATTCCGGATCGGGCAGATGACGCCCGGAATGAAAGGAGAAAGAAACATGAAGCAGAAAGACCGGAAGCTCGTCTTAGAGGACGGCAGCGTGTACACCGGCTACGGGTTCGGATACCCGGCAGACCGCGTGTGCGAGATCGTGTTCAACACCTCCATGGTCGGGTACCAGGAGATCGTTTCGGATCTGTCCTATACCGATCAGGCGGTCGTGATGACCTACCCCCTCATCGGCAACTACGGCGTTACCGATGACGACTTTGAGTGCAAAACACCCGGGATCGGCGGCATGATCGTGTATGACTACAACGATATGCCCTCCAACTTCCGCTACACCAAGACCCTGTCCGAGCTGCTGGAGGAGAACGGAATCCCCGGGCTGTCCGGCGTCGATACGCGCAGTCTTACCCGCAGTATCCGGGATCACGGCACGCGGCGCGGCTTGCTGACTGCCATAGACACCCCCGTCGGGCAGGCGCTGGAAATCATCCGCGCAACCCCCGTTCCGCATGACGCCGTAGCGCGCGTCAGCTGCCGCAAGCGCTGGTACGCCCGGACTGCCAACCCCCGCTTCAATGTCGTGGCGGTGGACTGCGGCATCAAGCTGAATATCGTCCGCAGTCTGAATCAGTTCGGCTGCAACGTCACCGTGGTGCCGTATACCACCACGGCGGAGGAAATCGCATTCCTGAAGCCGGACGGCGTCTTTCTCTCCAACGGCCCCGGCGACCCGGCGGACGTCCTGCCCGTTATCCGGACGGTGCGCGGTCTGCGCGGACGCTTCCCCATCTTCGGCATCTGCCTCGGGCATCAGCTCATTTCGCTCGCCTACGGCGCCGAAACCTACAAGCTCAAGTTCGGGCACCGCGGCGGCAACCACCCGGTCATGAACCTGACGACGGGAAAGGTCGAGATGACCTCGCAGAACCACAGCTACGCCGTGCGTCCGGAGTCGCTGGAGGGAACGGGGCTGACCGTCACCCACCGCAACCTGCTGGATGACACCGTGGAGGGTGTCGCCTGCCCGGCGGACAGCGTTTTCTCGGTACAGTACCACCCGGAGAGCGCGCCCGGGCCGCAGGACAGCCGATACCTGTTTGAGCAATTCGTCCGGAGCATGGCGGACGCAAAGGAGGTGAGCCGGAATGCCTAAGAGAACCGATATACGGAAGGTGCTTGTCATCGGCTCCGGTCCCATCGTGATCGGACAGGCGGCGGAGTTCGACTACGCCGGCACGCAGGCGTGTCTGGCTCTCAAGGAGGAGGGCTACGAGGTTATCCTCGCCAACTCCAACCCCGCGACCATCATGACCGACACCTCGGTCGCCGACAAGGTGTACATGGAGCCGCTGACGCTGGAATTCCTTGCGCGCATCTGCCGCATGGAGCGTCCCGACGCCATCGTGCCGGGCATCGGCGGGCAGACCGGACTGAATCTTGCCATGCAGCTTGCCAAAAAGGGCGTGCTGGCTGAGTGCGAGATCGAGCTTCTGGGCACCGATGCCGACAGCATCGAGCGCGCCGAGGACCGCGAGCTGTTCAAGGAGCTGTGCGAGCAGATCGGGGAGCCGGTCGTGCCGTCGCAGATCACGTACAGCGTCGAGGAGGCAATCACCGCGGCGGAGCAGATCGGGTACCCTGTCATCCTGCGCCCCGCCTTCACGCTGGGCGGCACGGGCGGCGGCTTTGCCTACAACCCCGACGAGCTGCGCGAAATGATGAAGAACGCGCTGGCGCTCTCCCCGGTGCATCAGGTGCTGGTCGAGAAGAGCATCAAGGGCTACAAGGAGATCGAGTACGAGGTTATCCGGGATGCCAACGACACCGCCATCACGGTGTGCAACATGGAAAACCTTGACCCCGTGGGCATCCACACCGGCGACTCCATCGTGGTGGCGCCCAGCCAGACGCTGACCAACAAGGAGTACCAGATGCTGCGCGACAGCGCACTGAAGATCATCCGTGCCCTGCACGTCAAGGGCGGATGCAACGTACAGTTCGCGCTGGATCCCCACTCCTTCCGCTACTACGTCATTGAGGTCAATCCCCGCGTTTCGCGCTCCTCGGCGCTGGCGTCCAAGGCAAGCGGCTACCCCATCGCGCGGGTGTCTGCCAAGATCGCCGTGGGCATGGATCTGCACGAGATTCGGCTGGCAAACACGCTTGCCAGCTTTGAGCCGACGCTGGACTATGTCGTGACCAAAATGCCGCGCTTCCCCTTCGACAAGTTCCCCGCCGCCATGAACACGCTGTCCACCCAGATGAAGGCGACCGGCGAGGTCATGAGCGTGGGACGCAGCTTCGAGGAGAGTCTGCTCAAGGCGATCCGCTCGCTGGAGGAAGGCAAAAATCACATCCACCTGGAGAAGTTCGACGCCGCGCACATGAGCGTGGATCGGCTGCTGGAATACATCCGGGAAGGAACGGACGACCGCATCTACGCCATCTCCCAGCTTATGGGAATGGGCGTTGACCCCTCGCTGATCTGCAACAGGACGCAGATTGATATGTTCTTCCTGGACAAGATCAAGAAGATCGTGGACTTCGAGCGCGAGCTGGAGCGTGCGCCGCACGATCCGGCAACACTCCGCGAGGCAAAGCGCATGGGCTTCTCGGACGCCTATATCGCCGAGCTGTGGAACACGACCGAGGACGAGGTGTACGAGTGGCGCGTCCGGGAGAACATTTTCCCGGTATACAAGATGATCGACACCTGCGCAAGCGAATTCGACAGCTATGTGCCCTACTTCTACTCCACCTACGCCGAGGAGAACGAGTCGGTCGTGACCGACCGGCGCAAGGTGATTATCCTCGGCTCGGGACCCATCCGCATCGGGCAGGGCGTGGAGTTCGACTACTCCACCGTCCACGCGGTGCATACCATCCGGGAAATGGGCTACGAGGCGATCGTCATCAACAACAACCCCGAAACCGTTTCGACCGACTACACAACGGCGGACAAGCTGTACTTTGAGCCGCTGACGGCGGAGGACGTGATGAACATCGTCCATCTGGAGCATCCGGAGGGCGTCATCGCCACGCTGGGCGGGCAGACCGCCATCAATCTGGCGGAGCCGCTGGCGCGCCGCGGCGTGCGGATCATCGGCACCGACTGCGAGGGCATCGAGAAGGCGGAGAACCGCGACGCCTTTGACGCGGTCATCAAATCGCTGGGCATCCCGAACCCGCAGGGTGAGGCGGTGACCGACATTGAAAGCGGCGTCCGCGCGGCGGAGCGCATCGGGTACCCGGTGCTGGTACGCCCCAGCTTCGTGCTGGGCGGACGTGCCATGGAGATTGTCGCCAGCGAGGAAATGCTCCGGCATTACCTCCGGAACGCAGTCGAGGTGGACGAGGACAAGCCGGTTCTGATCGACCGGTACATCGTGGGCAAGGAGGTCGAGGTGGACGCCGTCTGCGACGGGCATCAGGTCTTCCTGCCCGGCATCATGGAGCTGGTGGAGCGCACGGGCGTCCACTCCGGCGACAGCACCAGCGTCTACCCGCCCTTCTCCATCCCACAGTCGGTCAAGGACACCATCGCGGACTACACCACGCGGCTTGGTCTGGGCATCGGCATCGTGGGACTGTTCAACATCCAGTTCATCGTGGACAGCTCAAACCGCGTATTTGTCATCGAGGTCAACCCGCGTGCCTCCCGGAGCGTGCCGTTCCTGTCCAAATCCACCGGCGTCAATCTGGTGCGCATCGCAACGCGCGCCATGCTGGGCGAATCGCTTGCGGAGCAGGGCATCACGGACATGATCCTGCCGGAGCGGAGCTGGTGGTATGTCAAGGCGCCTGCCTTCTCCTTCGCCAAGCTGACCGGCATGGACGCGTACCTCTCCCCGGAAATGAAGTCCACGGGGGAAGCCATCGGGTACGACCGCCGTCTCAACCGTGCGCTGTACAAGGCGCTCAAGGCGTCCGGCGTCCGCATGAAGGACTACGGCACCGTTATCGTGACCATCGCGGACGAGGACAAGGAGGAGGCTCTGCCTCTTGTGCGCCGTTTCTACCGGCTCGGCTTCAACATTGAGGCTACGCTCGGCACTGCCATGTTCCTCAAGCAGCACGGCATCCGCACGCGCATCCGCGGCAAGATCAGCGAAGGCAGTGAGGAAATTCTGGATTCCATCCGTGCCGGCTATGTCAGCTATATCATCAACACCCGCGCCATTCTCTCCGGCGTTCACTACGAGGATGGCGTCGCCATCCGCCGCTGTGCCGTACAGAACGGCGTGACCACCTTTACCTCTCTGGATACCGCCCGCATCGTTCTGGACGTGCTGGAGGAGTCCATCCCGGAAATCTCCACCATCGACGGGGAGAGGAAAGGGAAATGACTGCGTCCCCCGCCTGCCTTTCCCGGCAGGTGGGGGATTTTTTGCCCCCGGCGGGGCAGCGTGCCCGGCTGGTCGCCTGCCTGACCTTGCCGCCGCTGTACCCGGCGGGGGATGAACCCCAGCGGCACTTGCTATCCCTGCCCCGGGGGAGAGGACCATCTCAAACGCCGAAGTTCCTCTCCCCCGGTCCCCCCTCTC
>ENA-UEQW01002012-UEQW01002012.1-human-gut-metagenome-genome-assembly--contig:-NODE-2012-length-15958-cov-3.643033_pt1 | contig 15958 bp, 17 predicted proteins | sample MGYA00242947_ERZ507947 | MGnify/ENA primary metagenome ERZ507947 (study PRJEB26167, sample SAMN06115421) | human gut metagenome | host: Homo sapiens | place: China:Guizhou | collected 2015-03-17... | reverse complement strand
ACGCTCGATAACGTGACCGTCAAAGGTCGGCTGCTCATATGGGGCGGTGGCACGGCGGCCGTTTATTGCAATGGCGGAACAAATATGCCAGCCGTCGTTGTAGCCAGTGTGGACGATGCTGTAAAGGTGATTTATGACAGAGATTCCACTCTCGCGGTCATTGACACGATCAAGGTTCGCATTACCGAGCGCGCGAAGCAGCACAAGGAAACAGAAGTCATTTTTTACGACGTTTCCGGATTGCGCGAAGCACAAAAGCAGCTCAATGCCATCGTTGCGGACAATCAAATTGCTCTTACTGCTCCTGCTCATCTATATGCTCTGGTCGGAGAATCCAGCGTGAAAGCCGAGTTTATCAACAGCAGCAAGGCGGACACCTATAAAATTGAGATTCGCAGGAATAAGGACAACGCGCTGATCGCGGACGCTTTTGAGCTTGCCGCAGGAAAATCAATCTCGACATTGACGCTGAGCGAAGCGCCGGAGTTTGGAAATGTGGATTGCACTGTAACAGTCACGGCTTATCGTGACGGCAAACAGATCGGAACGCTGAACACGGAGTTGAGGCTCCATGCGGCGTATCTCTGGCCGAAGGAGGTGCAGTGAGATGAAAAAATCCTTGGCGCTGCTCATGGCGCTTGCACTTATTTTCGCCTTTCCGGTCACCGCGTCCGCTGCGGAAACAACCGAGGCGCGTGTGCCGGTCACGCTGACTGTGGTCAACACGGTTTCTCCCATTTCCTGCACCGTACCCGCCGCGCTGCCTGTTTCGCTCGTAGACGGCTATGTGGTCTGCGCGAACAACGCAGCCATTACAAGCACTGGAAAAACCGGCGCGATCAAGGTCACGAAAGTGGACGTGCAAGCGGGAACATTCGAGATCGGCAGCTATGACGATTTCAGCGCAGGCAAAAACAGCATTGCGCTCAGTATTAACGGCTGCTCAACCAAAGGTGCGGGCAGCCTGACGCTTGCGGACGGCGCATTTCCGGCGATTCCGGCTGAGAAAAATCTTGCTATCCGATATAAAGCAAAAGTTTCTGCGTCCGAAGCTGTTACGAACGTCAATGCAGCAACGATTGTGTTCACCATTGCCGCCGTGAGTGAAAAGGAGGCTGCATGATGAAGAATTTTAAGAAATTCACCGCATTTGTGCTTGCCCTCTGCACGGTGTTTTCGCTGAGCGTTTCGGCGTTTGCAGCCGAAGAACATGACCACCATGAACACACGGTCTACGAAAGCGCCCCGGATGAAGAAATCGCCGTGCAGTCCGTTGCTGCCGAGTCCGAAACGTCTGGTACAATTCCAGGCAGCAGTATCAAGTGGTCTCTGGACTCCAAGGGCTGGCTGACCATCTCCGGCAGCGGCGAAGCGCCGGTCTTTACCAGTGTGGACGATCAGCCGTGGGCGGCTGTCCGCGACCAGATCACCGAGGTCTGGTTTGAGGACGTGGAAACGCTGACCATCCCAGATCTGGCATACTGGTTCGAGGGCTGCGTCAACCTGACCACCGCCGAGCTGCCGCTCGCCCCGGTCATTGGCCGCCATGCGTTCTATAACTGCCCGAAACTCTCTACACTGACCATGTACTACGGCGAAACGGTTCTGAACAGCATCGGCGAAGAAGCCTTCTGGCGGGAAAACGACAGCGGCGATACACTCTATATCGGCTATATCATCGGGTATCCCAAATCGTCGGTGCCGTTCTACGATTATGATTGGGCCGGCTCCAATCGGAACAACAAATACTTCTACGATTTGTACGGCATATATTCCGATACCCCCGCAGCCGTTGGCATCATGAGTGCGCCGGGCATTTCCGTCACCTCAACTGGCTCGATTATCGGCAACTGCCCGTCGTGTGGGAAGTATTCATTCCAAGGAACATACGTCGAAGTCGCACATTCCTCGCGTGGTCATGCCAACTATAATGAATGCAATAGCTGCCATTACGTTCAATATTTAGGAACATACACTACCAAGAGCCACGGATCCGGTGCTTATGGGTCGGGCACCTGCCCGGATTGCGGCAGCCATACATGGGTGTTGCAAAGCCAGCAGGCAGCGACCTGTACCAGCAACGGTTACAGAAGCTATTCTTGCGCTTGCGGGCAGACCAAGAGCGAAACGATCTATGCAAGCGGTCATAGCTATAGCTATGGCTCGTGGGAACAGTATTCGTCCAGTCAGCACCGGCGCACAGGCTCTTGCCGAAACTGCGGCGCGACGGACTACGATTACGCTTCGCACAGCATGAGTTATGGGTCATGGAGCAATGCTTCCTCCAGTCAGCATAGCCGAACGGCATCCTGCCGCACCTGCGGATACAGCACCACGGACTACGGTTCGCATTCCTACTCTACCGGCGCATGGAGCAAGTACAGCGATACCCAGCACCGCAGAAGCAAGACTTGTTCCGGCTGCGGCGCATCAACCTATGACTACGCCAATCACAGCTATTCCTATGGCTCGTGGGTGTCGGACAGCGAAACGCAGCATAAGCGCACCAAGACGTGCTCGGCCTGCGGCGATTCTGGCTATGAATACGCTGACCACACCGACGCGAACGGTGACGGCAAGTGCGACGATTGCGGTGCAACTGTCAGCCTGACGATCAAGTGGGACGCCGGAACGAACGGCGGCACCATTGATGGCAAAACCAGCATCACCACGACAGGCAAGCCGAATGCGACGGCAACCGCCCCGACGAGCACGCCGGTCAAGGCCGGTCATGCGTTCAAGGGCTGGTACACCTCCGCTTCTGGTGGCAGTCTGTACAATACCGTGACCATCACAGCGGCTAAGACGTTCTACGCACAATTTACCGCCAACAGCTATACGCTGACGTGGGATCTTGGCAATGGCACGACAGAGGAAACGAAGCAGACCTATGGGGAAAAGCTGACGTTGCCGACTGAGCCGACGCGCAAGAATGCCGAGTTCCTCGGCTGGTTCACGGAAGCGAACGGCGGCACGGAAGTGACAGCAAATGACGTTTTCACGGAGACTTCGGATACCACTTATTACGCACATTGGGAAATCACCGAAGTCTTTTCCGTGACCGTGCCGGTTGTTCTGCCCCTTACGGTCGATGAAAACGGCGAGGTACACACGGGCAGTGCAGAGATCATCAACGGTTCCACTGGCGAGGTCGTTGTATCCAGCGTTTCGATTTCCACCAAAAACGGTTGGCAGATCGTGCCCTACACGACCGATATGGCACACGAAAAGGTTGATGCCCAGCTTCTCGGCTTTAAGATTAACGGCGCACAGACTACAGAAAACGGCAATGCGGAAACGTTTGCACTGTCCGCGCCGTGGGAAATTGCGGAGAACAGCCGGATGACGCTCTCTTATGATGCTGTTGTCAGCGCCGTTTCCAAAGCAATCACCGAGCAGGAGGTCCTGTCCGTCGTATTCGTGCTGGAATGGCGCGGAGAATAACTGTATGGATGAAGAAAAAGTCACAGAGCAAATGACCGTGCTTGTCGTCGAGCCGGGCTATGCGCCATACGAAAAGACGATTCCGCATGAGCTTCATGCCATGCAGGAGATCGTCGGCGGCCTGATTACTGCTATTTATCCATACGAGGAACCGGTCGGCATTGTTGCAAACGATGAAGGACTTCTTTTGGGTATGGATTTCAACCGTAGTGTCGAGGGCGGCTATGGCGGCGTTTTCGGGCCGTTTTTCGTGTGTGGCCTGACGGATGAGAGTTTTTGTTCGCTTCCACCCGACCAGATGGAACGCTTCAAGAAGAAATTCCATAAGGCTGAGATTCTGGTAGGCTTTTGCGGAAATGAACCAGTCACATTGAAGGTCGAGCCAAAGCAGAAAAACGCGACGCCCGAAAAGCAGCGCAAACCACCGTCGCAGGAGCGTTGAAATGGGGTTTGAACTGACCGGTGCAACACCGGACGAACGTCTCAAAGAACTGACCGAAAAACTGGAACAGGGTGTCAGCGAGATTTTTACCAGTGGGCGCTACGCGGAATATCTGTCTGCCATGTCAAAATTTCACACATACAGTTTCGGCAACGTCATGCTCATTCTCATGCAAAACCCGGCTGCATCCTGTGTGGCCGGGTTTCACACATGGAAGAAAGAGTTTGGGCGCAATGTAAAGGCGCATGAAAGCGGTCTGAAAATTCTCGCTCCGTGCCCGTATCGGCGGTTCATTGAGCAGGATAAGTTGGACAAAGACGGTACGCTTGTGCTTGATGCGGCGGGCGAACCGCTCCGGGAGCGGACACTGGTGCAGCTCATGCGATTCCGTATTGTCACCGTCTTTGACATTTCACAGACCGAGGGCAAGGAGCTTCCCAGCATTGGTGTATCGGAGTTGAGTGGAAATATTGACCGGTTTGAGGAACTGGCGAACGCGATCACAAGCGTTTCGCCGGTTCCCATTTTGTATGAAGCGCCGCATGGAGCAGCAAAAGGCTGCTTCAACCACGTCACGGAAGAAATTTTGGTACGCCCCGGCATGAGCCAGAAGCAGACGCTCAAAACCATGCTGCATGAAATCAGCCACGCCACACTCCACCGGCGCAAGAAAAACGAACCGCCGTACAAAGACCAGCACACGCGCGAGGTCGAAGCCGAAAGTGTGGCGTATGTCGTTTGCCAGCATTTTGGGATTGATACGTCGGATTATTCGTTCGGCTACGTCGCCGGGTGGAGCAAGGGCAGGGAACTGGATGAGCTGAAAGCGTCACTTGATACCATCCGTTCCTGCGCCGCCGGTTTGATTGACGCCATCGAAAAGCAATGTCCGTCGTTAGCAGTTTCCAGGCAGCGTACCGTGTCTGCCACGCTGGAGCGATAGCGGGAGGTGCATGACGTATGCCCGTTTACACCCGGCAGGATTTAAGCATCATGCAGGCGTGGCCGCTGGAACGCAAAATTCGTGTGACACAAGCTAAAATTCTGGAATGGTATCACCACTATGGCGGCAAGATTGCCATTTCCTTTTCGGGCGGAAAGGATTCTACCGTGCTTCTGGATTTGGTGCGGAGGGCATTTCCGGACGTTCCAGCTGTGTTTGTAGACACCGGCTTAGAGTACCCAGAAATCCGTGAGTTTGTAAAGACCGTTCCGAATGTGACGTGGCTGCGGCCGGAAATTCCGTTTTCAAAGGTTTTGACGACGTATGGCTATCCTATCATCTCTAAAGATGTTGCCAGACGCATCTATTACGCGCGGCAAGGCAGTCCGTGGGCGATCCGACACCTGAATGGCCTGAACGCAGACGGCACACCTTCAAAATACAACGAGCGATATGAAAAATGGCGTTTCCTTCTGGATGCGCCATTTCTCATATCAGACAGGTGTTGCGCTGTAATGAAAGAGCGCCCCTTACATAAGTACGCCAGAGAACATCATCTATATATGATCCTTGGCACGATGGCAAGTGAAAGCGTTCGCCGCCAGAGCAGCTATTTGAAAACCGGCTGCAATGCGTATCTCAAACGCGACCCAACTTCCCAGCCGATGTCATTCTGGACAGAGCAGGATGTTTTGGCCTACCTCAAAATGACGGGTATCTCGTATGCGTCTGTCTACGGTGAGATCGTCGAGGAAGCCGGAAAACTGACAACGACCGGCGTAAAGCGCAGCGGTTGTATGTTTTGTATGTTTGGCGCACATCTCGAAAAAGAGCCGAACCGATTTCAGCGCATGGAGGTCACGCATCCAAAGCAATACGATTTCTGCATCCACAAACTCGGCTGCGGCGACGTGCTGGATTATTTGCATATCCCATATACCACAAAGGAGAGAACGCTAAGCATGGAAAACGAAAAAGACTACCAACCGGACATCCTCAATTTTTTAGAAAAGATTGTCCAGCGGAACACCCTTGCCTACAAAGAAGATTTTGACGTTGACAAAGAAATTCTCTGGAACAGTGCGCAGGAATCCAGTTTGGAGCATCGTTCTTTTCTCTGGATGAGCCGTCCGTGTGGAACATGGTGTGTGCCGGAGCGCGAGACGTATTTGCAGGACAGCCGCGCATACAAAACGTGGACGTTTTACGCAGACCAGCCGAACGGCATCAAAGCATATCGCGTTGTGGTGGATGGCGTTCGAGACGGCAAGCTGGCAGGCAAGGTCGTTCCCATCGACTACGCCAAACAGGTACAGCGCGTGGTCAAATCCGCGCTTCCCATTGCAAGGGTGCAATACCGCGATAAAGACGAGTATTTTTGCGAAAGCAGCCATGAAACATTCATTCACCGCGTATTGCGGTTGGAGGAAAACACACACGATATTCGATATGTACCGGAATGTGAAGCGGAATTGCAGCGCCTTTTATCGCTGGAGCACCAGATGGAAAAGCAGGATAAGCGCCCTCGACGGACAAAATCTGTTACCATGCAGCGGTAACGGAATCAGCACCGCTTGCGGTGCTGATTTAGCAAGTATGTCGTTTGTTAAACGACCCTTGTTAGGGGTGAACCCCTAAGACCCCCGCGTTTTGCGTCTCACGGTGAGACGTATTTCAACTGGACAGGAGGGATTTTTTGCGCAGTCGATCACATTTCACTGGCGTATGGCTGAACGACGCGGAATATCGGCAGCTCATGCAGCTCTGCCAGAGCAGCGGTCTGTCTGCCAGCGCCATGATCCGCAAATGTATTCTGGGTGAAACCGTCAAGCCGCGCCCACCGGACTGCTATGCGGAGCTTTTGCGTGTGCTGTCTGGCATCGGCACGAATATCAACCAGCTTGCGCATTGGGCCAACGGCAAGGGCTACGTCACACAGGCACAAATTCACGACGCTGCGCGGTTTGCGCGGGAGGCGTGGGAGCTGGTGCGGGAGTCGATATAATGGCATACGATAAGATTATCGTCATTCATTCCCGGCTGGATCGCTGCCTGGATTACGTTCAAAATGACGGCAAAACGGATTTGGGAAACGCCGTGGATTATATCTGTGATCCTGTCAAAGCGGGCTTCCAGACGGCAATCAACTGTACGCTGGATAAGTCTTTTTTGCAAATGCAGGAAACCAAACGGCGCTGGGATAAGCACGGCGGGATTCTCGGTTATCATATCATTCACTCCTACGCTCCCGGCGAGGTCACGCCAGAACAGGCACACGAAGCGGGCGTAGAGTTCGCACGGCGACTGTTAGGAGACAAATACGAAGCCGTTGTCTGTACGCACACCGACCGTGACCATCTGCATTGTCACATTGTTTTCAATTCCGTTTCATTCATGGACGGCAAAAAGTACCGGAGTGATTTCAACAGCTATTTCCACGATCTGCGCGGCATTTCCAACGAAGTCAGCCGGGAACACGGTTACTCCGTAATCGAACCGGATGGGAAAGGCGCATCGTATTCTGCATGGAACGCAAAGAAGCGCGGCAGCGGTACAATCCGTGACCTTATCCGTCGTGACATAGACGCAGCGCTGGCTGGGAGCCTGACCTATGATACATTTTTGGAAACGTTGCGGCGGCAGGGCTATTCTGTCAAGCGCGGCCCAAATGTCAAGCATACCGCCGTCCGTCCACCGGGCGGGCAGCGGTTCGTCCGCGTGGAAAGTCTTGGCCTTGGCTATACGGAAGCAGAGCTGATGCAACGCTTGAACGAGCAGCGGCACGAACCGGAACCGACAGCGCCAGTTTTTTCAGCACAAAAGCGCTATACCATTCGCCGCCGTCCGCGCCGCCATCCACCCGTCAAACGCGGCAGTTTCCGGGCGCTATACCTATACTATCTGTATCTGCTGTCACCGCGAAAGAAACGTCCGCAAAAGGTTCCGTTTGAAACGCGAGCAGAGATCAGACGCGCGAAGCAGTACCGGCAGCAATTTTTCCTCTTGCAGAAGTATCACATAGATACAAATCCAGAGTTAGAAATGCTGTCCGATGCACTGTCAAATGAGATGCAGATTCTAGTGGATCGGCGCAAAGAATTATATGCGCTACGCCGGGATCAGCCGTCTGAGCCGCTTAACGCGGACATTGATGCGTTGACCGCGCAGCTCAGGCCCTTGCGTCGGGAACTGCGGTTATGCGGAAAAATCGTGGAATATGCGCCGCGGATGCTGCGGCAGGTGCAGGAAAGCACTTCACCATCAACAGAGAATCATTTGCCAAACAAGGCAAAAGAAAGGAGCCACAGCCTATGGAGGTAAGCGGCGAAGCTGCTGATCTCGTGATGAAAGAGGGCGTACAAATTTCAGAAGAAGCCATTAAATTACTGGCGCGGGGCGCAAAGAATCTCGCGGCACTCTTGTATGCACTGGCAAAGGATCAGAAAAAGCTCTACGGCAAGGTCAGCATGAATCGGCTGCTCAGGGAGCAGCGGCCCATTCAGGTCCTTCCGCTCCGAACGGAGGACTTTGACGAGTTCCGGCGGCGGGCAAAAAAGGTCGGTCTGCTGTTCTCGGCCATCGTGGACAAAAAGAGCGATGCGCCGTATCTGGAGATTCTGACCAACATTGACCATCTATCGCAGGCAAATTACATTCTGGAGCAGATGGGGTATCAGCCGAAGCAACCGGAGGATGCGCAGCCAAAAAAAGAGCAGACCCCTGCCCGACCAGAACCATCCTTGCAAAAGCAAAGGAATGGCTTGACGCAGGGGACGATTTCGACCAATGAGAAAAAGCAGCCGGTTCGCGGGCGTCTGGCGGCATTGCGTGCCAGCGCCGAGCGGACGCGGCCGGAACCCCAGCGAGAGCTGGAGCATATCAGATAAGGAGTGAGTATTATCGCAAACTTAGGAAATATCATTAACGAAAAAAACCAGAGTTCGGAGCTTTGGCAGGCGCAGCGGCAGGCTGACCGCGAAAACACAAACGCCATGCAGGACGCAGGCGTGATGCAGATTACCAGTGACCCGGAAACGTATCTGCGGTATTTGAATTGTCAGGCCGACAATCCGAGTTATAGCGCTGGCAATGTTGCGCTCGTTATGGTGCAGGATCAGGATGCAACCATTTTCGGAACAAAAGACCGCTGGAAAAGTCTGATGCGCAGCGTATCTCCAACCGAGGAAAAGAATGGCGTGAAAATTTACACCCGTTCCTCTTTTGGCAAAGGATATGTACTGACGGACGTTTACGACGTGCGGCAGACAAGCGGGCGCGACCTGAAGCACACCGCATTGCAGCCGGACAGCAAGGAAATGACGGAAGCCCTCAAAACGCTCCTGAATTATTGTGTTGTGCCGCTGGTGAGTGATGAGAGTATTCCCATGCCTGCGTTCTACGACCCAAACCAGATGAAAATGGCGGTCAATCCGAAATATAACGATGCAGAAGCGTTCACAGGCATCGCAACAGAGATCGCCCACGTCCGTTTTCATGCCAAAGGCTATAATCAGAACTATTCGCGGGAGGATTACGAACTGGACGCGCAGAGTGTCGGCTACATGATTTGTCGTCGGTTCGGTGTCCCGTGCGAAGCGCCCGACGTATCAAATCTGGCAGCATTTTATGACGGCTTCGAGCCGCAGGATCGACGGCAGGCACTCGGACAAATTCAGGACATGGCGCAGAAGATCGGCGGCAGCATTGAACGTGCGATCACGCCGCAGGTCCGGTCACGGAATATGAACCGCAGCGCACGTTAAAGAGGTTTGCTCCCCTCCGGGGGAATATCTTCCGCTGGCTGTCCGCAGTCAAGGCCGGTCGATGCTGACGCATCGGCCGCAGAGCCAGCCAGTGTGCGCACTGGCTGGGCCTTGACAGCTGCCACCCATCGGAAGTGTGGCAGCCAAGGGGAGCAAACCAGAGAAGCCCGCTTGTGCGGGCTTCTCGATCATGGGGAGACGTGCGCCCGACCAGAAATGCGTCTCACCGTGAGATTTATTTTATGGAAAATGGAGGTTATTGAACGTCTATGAAAAAACTGCTTTTTATCATTCCATCGGTCCTACTGCTGCTGGCCGCTGGTACGCTCGTTCTCTGCAAGTACCATGCTGAGCGCACCGGTCTGGCCTGTATGGATATTGACCTGTGAGGAATCAAAAGAAGTCATTTCGCAGCGCCGCCCCAGTGTGGGCGGCGTTTGTCGTCCCCATCATCTGGCTTGCGGTTCTCATGGCAGGATGCTATGAACCTGGCATGACAATTTTCACGCTGATGGATGCCTTTTCAGCCGCGACAAAGAATCCGTTTTCTCTGCACTGGACGCCATACACGATGAAGTTTATCGGCATCTTTTTACTGCTCTACGGCGGCGCGATCCTGTTCTACTACACCGGACAGAAGAACACCAGACCCGGCGAAGAACACGGCTCCGCGTCGTGGGGCAGCGTCAGGGAGCTGGATAAGAAGTACCGCGACAAGGATGCAGGCAAAAACGTCATACTGACCCAACACCTGCAAATGAGCATGAACGGTAAGCTGCACCGGCGAAATCTTCTGCAAATTATCGTCGGCGGTTCCGGTTCGGGCAAGACGCGATTCCTCGCAAAACCAAACCTCATGCTTGCCAATGCGAGTTTTATCGTCACTGACCCAAAGGGCGAAATGCTCCGTGCCGTCGGAAATCTGTTTCTGGAGGAAGGTTATGTTCTGCGCGTTTTTGACCTGATCGACCCGTCAAAATCGGACTGTTACAACCCGTTTTGCTATATCCGCAAAGATGCAGATGTGTTCAAGCTGATTGACAATTTCATCAAGAACACCACTCCAAAGGGCGCGAAAGCAAACGATCCGTTCTGGGAAAAATCGGAGACGGCGCTTGACGCTGCGCTCATGCTCTATCTGCTGCACGAAGCGCCAGTTGAAGATCAGAATATGGAAACCATTCTCTACATGATTGAAAATGGCGGTGCAAAGGAAGAAGATGACGATTATCAATCTCCGCTTGACCTGCTGTTTGAAGCACTGGAGGAAGAACAGCCTGACCACATTGCCGTGCGGCAATACCATATCTTCAAGCAAGCCGCGGGCAAAACTGCAAAATCGATTTTAGTAAGCGCCGCTGTTCGCCTGGCTTCGTTTACACTGCCGGAGATTCAGCGCATCACTGGCGTGGATGACATGGAGCTTGGAAAGCTGGGCGAACGCAAGCAGGCCATCTTCTGCATCATCCCTGACAGCAACGACGCATCGCTCAATTTCCTCGTCGGTATGCTCTATACGCAAGCGTTTCAGGAGCTTTACTATCAGGCAGACAAAGTGCATCAAGGAGCGCTGCCCGTGCCAGTGAGATTGATGTTCGATGAATTTGCGAACGTGGCCTTACCCGACGGCTATGCCCGATTGCAGGCGACTATGCGCTCTCGAAACATTATGTCAACCATCATTCTGCAAAATATTTCGCAGCTCAAGGCGCTGTTCAAGGACGATTGGGAGGGCATCATCGGCAACGCGGACAGCTTTGTGTACTTAGGTGGCAACGAACAATCGACGCACAAATATATTTCGGAGCTGCTTGGAAAAGAAACGATTGATACAAAAACGTCAAGTCAGAGCAAAGGCCGGAACGGTTCTTTCTCGCAGAACTTCCAACAGACCGGACGCGAGCTTATGACACCGGACGAGGTGCGGCGGCTCGACAACAAAGATGCAATCGTCCTGATTCGCGGTGAAAAGCCGGTCATTGATGAAAAGTACGACATTCTGAAGCACCCGAATATTCATCGCACGGAGGACGGCGGCGCACCGCCGTATCTCCACACGCCGCTGCGCGCGTTCGCGGCAGACGATCTTTCGTTCCCCATTGAAAACATTGACGATATTGAGATTTTGGAGGAATTTACATGAAACATGAATTAACCTCGCGGCGCAAGGAGCGCCGCATTATGGCCATCTGGACAAGTCTTGTGATGACGACAGCGCTGTTCACGACCTCGGCATTTGCGGCTGACAGCGATCCGCTGACCATCGTGAACAATCTTTCCGATTTTATCTTTTCCTGCATTAAGGCAATCGGCATTATCATCCTCGGCTGGGGCGTTGTGCAGCTCGGTATGTCCGTGCAGTCGCACGACGCGACGCAGAGAACGCAGGGTGTTCTTTGCCTGTTCGGTGGTCTGCTGATTGCGTTTGCAAAAGAAATCCTGACGGCGATCGGTGTGGTGTAAGCTATGAAGCAGACGAAAAACGCAGTCGAGCGCCATGTGCTTTGGAGCGACATTCATCTTGACTTGGACGATTGGCGCGACTTTCTTATGGAAAACTATCCGGAACTGCCCGAAGATAAGCTCTATGAAAAGATGCACGAGCTGAACGCCGAATACCTCGACGACGAGCGCCGAAATTTGGACATTCAGTTTTCACAGCCGATCCTTGTTATTGGTGATCTTGGGTTCTGGAATGGTCGGGCGCAGGGATATAAGATGATTAAATCCGGGAACATCCGTGATTGCCTGTATTCGGACACAGATATGACGGAATGGTATGTGGATAAAAACGGCGACCTGCGGGCAGATGCCATTCACCACGACGGCACGAATCACTACCTCTATCGTGTGTTCAAGCGCGGAGTTACCGATGCGCAAATTGAGAATCTGCAAGACAAGATCTATTGCCGGAGAGCGACACGCACAGATATTACGAGAGTCACACAGCGGCTTGGTGACAGCATTGCAGCCGTCTATGGATTTCGGATTCCAAAGCAGCGAACCCGGCAGCGTGACGCGAGGTAAAACAGGACACGCAGAAATGCGTCTCACCGTGAGACGCATTTTGAAAACGAAAGGAATGAGATTCAGCTTGCAAATATATCATATTCCTGATATACTATGGATAGAAAATACAGGAGGTGGTTCCATGCAAATCAGAGCATCTACGGCATTGCGCAATGAATATCTGCAAATCTCGCAGCTTGCAAAGGTGTCCGGCGAACCGATCTATATTACGAACAAGGGCGAAGCCGATCTGGTCATTCAGAGTATTGAAGCCTATGAGCAGCGGGAAAAAATGCTGGCACATCGGGCCAGTGTCCTGGAAGCGGAGCTGGATCGTCTGAGCGGTGCGCCGACATATTCTCCAGAGCAGGTGCGCGGCAGAATGAAGGAGATTTTTGATGCAGCAAGAGTATCAGATTAAATATCTGCGCGCTGCTATGCGTGATCTGGAGGGAATTGCACAGCTTTACCTCGGTTTAGCCGGTGCGGATTCTGCTGAAAAATTCATCGATGAAATTCTGCACACCGTAGACCTGCTGCGGACATTCCCGTATTCCGGTGCGCTGCATCCGGATATGGTGCTGGCAGAACGGGAGTTCCGAAAGGTGGTTTGCCGAGACTATGTATGCGTCTATAAGGTCATTGACAGCGAAAAGACCATCTATATCTACCGCATCGTGAACGGCAAGACAGACTATCCACAGCTCTTGTACTAACTATATTACGCATAAAAACCAGTCTCTTTTCATAAGAGGCTGGTTTTTCTATGCAAAAATTCTGTTTATCGTTCTTTCCGGAAAAGAACATCCAGATAGTCTGTTTTCCCGTGGATCACAGCGCCGACAGACACGAACTCGCCCTCGATGCGATAGAAGATCATATATCCCTCGCAGACCAGATAGCGCACATCCGTGTCGATTTCAAAACGGGCGCTGAGCGCCGTGCCGGACTGAGGAAACTGCTTGAGATTCGCGCACTGGGCAAAAATACTGTCCGTGATGCGTTTGGCTGCTTTCGGGTTTCCGTATTCGTCCCGAATGAAGCGACGAATTGCCGTCAGGTCGTTCATGGCGCGCGGCGTAAATCTCAGCTTCATGCGTCCAACTCCAGCCGGCGCATAGCTTCCTCCTCGCTGACCCATCTGCCCTGTTCCGCGCTTTTCCAGCCCGCGTCCAGCTCCGTCATCAGGCGCTTGAGCGCCTTGGTCTGCATATATTCCTCGTTTTCCGGCGAAAGCAGGAACGGCAGGCCCTCCACATTGAGTGACTGCTGGATGAAGATGTTGATAGCATCCGTCAGGTTCAGACCATAACTTGCGTAAAGCTGCTCGGCGCGCTGCTTGATTTCAGGATTCATGCGCATCTGAAACGTCGTTGTTTTCGGCGCGGATGAAACATTGTATGCCTGATTCATAATCATACCCCCTTTTCTTTTAGTATATCCTTTTGCGTGAAATTGTCAATACGCAGTCACTACATTTCGGAGGTGATGATATGTGAGTGATAACTGGGTCGTATCGACCCTTGAAAATGCGCTTTCCAACTGGAATGACCACTTGAACGAAATCTGGTCGCTCGTATCACAAACGCCTGAGAGTTTTCGCGGCGGCGAGATTTGGACAGTTATTGTCAGCATTCACAATGCACTGGTAGGCTTCAGCTATGGTCTGCTGGTGTTATTTTTTGCAATGGGCGTATTCCGCTCAGCGGCCAGCTTCCGCGAACTGCAAAGACCGGAATTTGCCCTACGGCATTTTATTCGGTTTCTGCTTGCAAAAGTGGCGGTCGGCTCGTCGCTGGAGCTGATAACCGCGATTTACAAAATCTGCGGCGGTGTGGTAAGTACCGTCATGGGCGGCATTGGTTCTGCAATTTCCACGACGGCAACGCTGCCAGACAAAATTGTGGAGGCCATTGAGGACGTGAGTTTTCTGGAATCCATTCCGCTCTGGTTGGTATCTCTGCTGGGAAGCCTGCTGATTACGGTCCTGTCCTTTGTTCTGATTCTGACCGTCTACGGCCGTTTTTTCAAAATCTTTATCAGTATTTTTCAAATATAATAATATTATAACACAAGAATTATATACCGAAAAGATATATTTGTCCATAATCACGTTAATCGCGCAATCCGGTTGACAACGGTGTTAAAATAAAAACTATAATTATAAGAAGGCGACTGATAATATGAGAAAATTCAGCAAATCACACAAGCTCGACCACGTTTGCTACGATATACGAGGCCCGGTACTTGAAAAAGCGAGCGAAATGGAAAGCGCCGGCACAAAAATACTGAAGCTCAACATCGGCAACCCGGCACCCTTTAACTTTTCCGCTCCCGACGAAATAATTCACGATATGATATACACCCTGCGCGACGCGGAGGGCTATTCGGACTCAAAGGGTATTTTTTCGGCAAGAAAATCGATAATGCAGTATTCGCAGCTCAAAAATTTGCCGAATGTCGGAATCAACGACATATACACGGGAAACGGCGTCAGCGAGCTTATAACAATGTCAATGCAAGGACTCCTTGACAACGGTGATGAAATACTTGTCCCCGCCCCCGACTACCCCTTGTGGACAGCAGCGGTAACGCTTGCAGGCGGAAATGCCGTTCACTACATCTGTGATGAGCAGAACGAATGGAACCCCGACATTGACGACATCAAGAAAAAAATCACCGACAGAACCAAGGGCATCGTAATTATCAACCCGAACAATCCCACAGGCGCGCTCTACTCGGAAGAGATACTTAAAGAAATAGTCGAGGTGGCGCGCAGTCATCAGCTTATAATCTTTTCGGACGAGATATATGACAGACTTGTTATGGATTCGTTAAAACACATTTCGATAGCCTCTCTCGCTCCGGATATTCCGTGCATTACCTTTAACGGACTTTCAAAATCGCACAGAATAGCGGGATTCCGTTGCGGTTGGATGTGTATAAGCGGCAACAAAGCACCTATAAAAGATTATATTGAAGGACTCAACTTGCTCTCATCCATGCGTCTTTGCTCAAACGTTCCGGCTCAGGAAATTATACAGACTGCATTAGGCGGCTATCAAAGCATTGACGAATTGCTTTTACCAGGGATGGATCGCATCTATTCAGGTGATCCGATACGCCTCCGCCAGATAGTCAGCAAAAAATATAACATCAAAAACTGCGGGCAGATGGTATATGATTTCCTTGTAAGTAAAAAAATTCTATTGGTTCAGGGAAGCGCATTCAACTACCCCACGCCCGACCATGTGAGAATAGTGTATCTGCCCACAGTAAAGCAGCTTAATAAAGCCTGCGAGGAATTTGAAGACTTTCTTAAACATTACAAGCAAAAATAAAAGCACCGACCGTTTT
>ENA-UEQW01002011-UEQW01002011.1-human-gut-metagenome-genome-assembly--contig:-NODE-2011-length-15959-cov-6.152877_pt1 | contig 15959 bp, 9 predicted proteins | sample MGYA00242947_ERZ507947 | MGnify/ENA primary metagenome ERZ507947 (study PRJEB26167, sample SAMN06115421) | human gut metagenome | host: Homo sapiens | place: China:Guizhou | collected 2015-03-17... | reverse complement strand
AAAATAAAGATAATTAATATCACGGAAACGAGGTAGATTTATGTATACCACAGATGTCCTGAAAAAAAGAATGACCGACGGCGCATATGACGCCGAGCTTTCAAAGCTCTATCCGTCCGGCACCGTCGATGCTCAGAAAAAGCGCTATTGCCGCGTTATCGGCGAGTTCGAGGAGTTTTACGGTTCGAGCCGTGAGGCGGGTCTCTTCAGCGCACCCGGCAGAACCGAAATCGGCGGCAACCACACCGACCATAACCACGGCCGTGTGCTCGCCGCGAGCGTCAATCTTGACGCTATAGCCGTTGCCGCGAAGAGCGAGGGCACCGTAGTCAATGTCAAGAGCGAAGGCTACGCCATGGACACGATCGATATCAGCGACCTCGAGCCGCACGAAGCCGAGTTTGGCAAGTCAAAGGCACTTGTCCGCGGCGTGTGCGCCGAGTTCAAGTCGCGCGGATATAATATCGGCGCATTCGATGCGGCGACAGCGTCTGATGTGCTCTCCGGCTCGGGCCTTTCGTCCTCTGCGGCGTTTGAAGTCCTGCTCGGAACTATCCTCAACCATCTGTTTAATGACGGCAAGGTGAGCGATGTTGAAATCGCGCAGATAGCTCAGGCGGCGGAGAACAAGTTCTTCGGCAAGCCCTGCGGTCTGCTCGACCAGATGACAAGCTCGGTCGGCTCGTTCGTTGAGATTGACTTTGCCGACCCCGCAAATCCCGTTATTGAGAAGCTTGATTTTGATTTCGCCTCCTGCGGATATGCTCTTTGCATCGTGGATACCGGCGGAAGCCACTCAGATCTTACCGATGAGTATGCCGCCGTGCGCAAGGAGATGGAGAGCGTCGCCGAATACCTCGGCAAGAGCGTCCTGCGCGAGGTCGACGAGGACGAGTTCATGAAGAACATAGCCGATATCCGCTCCTCCTGCGGTGACAGAGCAGTGCTTCGCGCCATGCATTTCTATGGCGACAACGCGCGCGTCGAGAAGCAGGCAGCCGCACTCAAGGCGGGCGACTTCGAGACCTTTAAGAAATATATTATCGAGAGCGGACGCTCTTCTTATATGTACAACCAGAATGTCTATTCCTGTAAGAAAGCGTCCGAGCAGCCTGTGTCGCTCGCGCTTTCGCTGAGCGAAAAGCTGCTTGACGGCTGCGGCGCATGGCGAGTCCACGGCGGCGGCTTCGCAGGAACAATTCAGGCCTTTGTACCGCTCAATAAGCTTGATGAGTACAAAGACCTGATGGAAAAAGTATTCGGTTCGGGTTCGTGCTATATTCTCTCTGTCCGCCCTGTCGGCGGCGTCGAGCTGTAAATTATCCTATCTATGAGCCTCAGGATTGCTCCTGGGGCTCAATGCCGGGATAGAGGACTTCGTGAATGTCATTCTTGACCTTTGCCCAGTTGACTATCAGCACCTCAATCAAACACCAGAAGATAAAACACCAGCGGCAGCAGCTTCATGATTTCCTCCACCACCGGCGCGATCTCCGCCGTGGCGGCAAGGGCGTCCGCCTGACATACCGCCGCGAGGAAGGTGTTGATATAGGCCGAAAGCAGGCACACCCCCATCCCGGCAATGCAGAACAGGAAGAAGCGGAGCTGCCGTCTGCCCATGCACAAAGCGGCCACCAGCAGCGGAGACACCATGCACAGAAAGATGTTTTCGATGTAGGTCATGCGTCCACCGCCTTTCTCGTGGCGGGCAGCAGCCCCAGAATCGCAAGCGTCAGCAGCATATCGCACCAGAAGGTGGGGCTTGCCAGAGAGGTATCCGGCCAAAAGCAGCCCACCGTCCAAAGCAGATACTCCGCAAACGCAAAACACAGCACGCCGATGTGGAAATATCGCATATTCCGCACCGCGCCCGTCTGCCCATTGGCGTAGACCAGCCCACGAATGGCGCAGAAGGAGAGCCATATCATCATGCCGCACCAGATCAGGTTGGAGAGAATGTCCCCGAAGATGCAGTAGAACGCCAGCAGCGGCACGCCGAACGCAGGCGCAAGCCACGCCCTTCGGCAGCGGAAGCTGCGCTCGTCCTGACTGGTGAGCGTGGCCTGCAAAATGCGCAGGAAGATGAGGCTGGACACCCAGCCGAACTCCGACACATAAAAGACCCGCGGCGTGGTGTCGAACAGCAGCAGATACAGCGTCCAGTAGAGAGAGCCGAGGGCAAAGCAGCCATAGAAGCACAGCAGCAGAAAGTACGCCTGCCTGCGGCTTTTCCGGTAGGATATGCCCGAAAGCAGCGCGCCGACGAACGTGGTCAGCAGTTGCAGCAGGTTCTCAATCAGCTCCATGCGCATCCTCACTTTCCTTGTCCTGCGCGTTCTCGCGGCTGAGCTGCCGCAGCCGGAAGCACAGAACGGTCACGCACACGCCGAGTAAAAACGCCAAAAGTCCGATGACGATGTATCCCAAGGCCGCGCCGCCGTGAAAGATGCTGGCCGCCGTTTCAAAGCCGGAATAATCGCCTGTCTGTATCCGCGCAGCAATGCCGGGCATGGCGAGGGACGCGCCGATGAGCAGTATAAGGCACGCCGCCACGGCGGAAGCCATGGTGATCGTATTGCGCCGCCGCTGTTTTTCTCGTTCCATTTTGGCGATGCGCCGCTTCGTCTCCGCAACGCGCTCCTCATGACTCCGCATTTGTGATTCCCTCCCGTTCTAAGAGCCTTCGCAGGCTTTCTTTTCCGCGATACACCAGATTGGTGATCTGCTTCACCGTTTTTCCCGTGACCTCCGCCGCCTGCGCGTAGCTCATGCCTTCAAAATAGGTGAGATACAGCACCTCCCGATAGTCCGGGTTCATTTCGTCCATGCAGAAATGCAGGACGCGGTTTCGCTCCTCTGTCCGTATGACCTCCTCCGCCAGCAACCGCCCGTCCGGTTCGTCGGTCAGCGCATCGAGGCTGAACAAGGGCTTTCGTTTGCTCTTATGGCGCAGCGCCATGTGCCGCGCCGCCTTATAGAGATACGCCTTGAAGCCGCCGTCCCGGATGCGGGGCTTTTTCGTGAACAGATAGGCGAAAACATCCAGCATCAGCTCCTCCGCCTCGTGAACGTCGTGCAGATAGCCGTCAATATACAGGGTCAGGGGGTCGCCGTATTTTTTCATCAGGGCCTCCAGCCCTGCGTCGTCGCCGCTCAGATATTGGCGGTACAAGCTCTCGTCGCAGGTCATAGCGTTCACTTCCTTTTTGCGGATGCTTAAATGCAGAGGGGTATCCGTCAGGTGCTTGTCCTGTCGGAATCAACGGTGCTATTATATCGGAATATGCAAAGAAGTACAAGCGCCAACAGAGGAGCAAAGTGCCTTCGTCACAAAAAAGAACGATTTTTCCCATGGCGGCTTGCCAGCGGGCATTGTGAGAGCGTGCCGGAACGGTGAAAAGACGTGGATCCTGTTCGGATGACTTTTACCTGTTTTCCTCTCAAGAACACTGAAACAGACGGAAAAGACAGCGTTTTCACAAATTATTTGGGTGAAGTATCAAAAAAACAATGTGATGAAATTATAAAATCTCCATACTTGATTTTTGAGCTTTTATCTGGTATAAACTTATTAGGCGTTGACGCGGGCTCAATATAGTGACCGCAGACTATAAACACAAACAAGTGTTATGCGGTGTTTTTGCACCGCATAACATTTGTCTGCTTGAGCGCGCGCCAGCATTCTAGGCAAGTCACAGGAAGTCGGACTTGCCCCTTTTTGCGCCCGAAAACGGGCAAAATTTTTGCTGATGAGAGGAGATAATTATGAAGAATCAGCACAGCAGGATCCTCGCATGGCTGCTGGTTTTCAGCATGGTTCTGGCAATGATGCCGGCGATGCTGATCACGGCCTCTGCTGATGAGCCTGTGTCCGCGGCGACGTGGGCAAAAACAGATTTGAAGGACATCAAGTCGACGGATACCGTCGCCATCACGATGACGCGCGGTGAGGTCACCTATGCGCTTCCCACGACGATTGACGCGGAGAAGAAGGTGGCACTTGCACTCGTGTGCACCGTCAAGGGCAACACGCTCACCATGAGCGGCACAGACGCGCAGTACGGCTGGCACATCTCCGCCGCAGAGGGCAGCGACGGGTATTACATCACCACCGGTGAGAACTACCTGTCTCTGGCCAATACGGCAAAGGGTGTTGTAATCGGCAAGGACGTGAAGGCAGTCTGGACAGTTAATGAGTACGGCTACCTGAATGCTGATATTGTCCTGCCGGACAAGACGGTCAACCGTATGCTCGGTGTTTACGTTCCGACGAAGGAAGACCAGACTCCCGATTGGCGCTGCTATTCCGCGTCGAGCGGCGTGCCCAGCAACATCAAGGACGAGACGCTGAACTTCTGGGTGCTTGGCGGAACCGGCTCTGTGCCGACACCCAATCCCGACCCCAAGCCGGAGCCAGACCCCAAACCCGAACCCGACCCGAAGCCCAATCCGGCAGCCGGCGAAGCGGCGCAGCTGACGGAGCTTCACTCCGGCGATCAGGTCTACATCTGCAACCCGGCGTCCGGCGAGAAGGGCAAGAATCGCGTCATGTCCGGGCTGGGCGAGGACGGCAAGCAGTTTACCTCCGTTGAGGCGGAGATCAACGACGGCATTCTTTCGGTCACTGCGGAGATGCTTGCGCTGACCGTCACCGTGGACTCTGACGGCAATTATACGTTCCAGGACGAGAACGGAAACTACCTGACAGTCAACGGAAAGAACGATATGTCTCTGGAGAGCGCTCCCTCCGAAGCCAGCACTTGGACGTTGGAGGCTGCGAAGGACAAGGAAGGCAACGAGATCGCGGGCAGCTTCCTTGTCAAGAATGCGGCGGTGTTTGAAGAAAAGAATCTGTATCTCGAAAACTATAAAGGCAACTTCACGTCCTATATTTTCCAGAGCTGGAGCAGGCCGATGTACACCATGCAGTTCTTCTCTGCCGGTAAGACTTCAACCGGCGGCTTTACCACGGAACTGACGGCAGGCGACAAGGTCGTGCTCTATCAGCCGTCCAGCGGCATGGCACTGTCCAGCACTGTCGCGGACAGCGAGAAGAAGAGCAACCTTGTCGGAACGGATGTAACTGTTTCGGACGACGGCGTGATGTCCGGCTATGCGGAAGAGAACATCTGGACGGTCGGCGTCATTGAAGGCGAAAAGGGCAAGCAGTATACCTTTGAAAACGGCGGTAAGTATCTGGAAGGCTATCCGGTCAAGCTGACGCTGGGCGACAAGGCGTTCAACTGGAATCTCTCCGCGGCGGAAGGCACCGATATGTTCTTTGTCAAGAACTTTATGAGCGCGCAGCTGGGCTGGAGCACGGAGAGCAAGAGCTTCTATCTGGGCTTCAACAACGAAGGCGCGACTGAAAACTTCGGCTTCCGTTTCTACGCGATCGGCAATGGCGGCAGCGGCGGCGGCTCGGTCACCAAGACCGTTGCAACGCCCAAGGCGTCTCCCCGTTCCGGTGAAGTTCACAACGGCGATAAGGTCACCTTCACCTGCGCGACCGAAGACGCGACCATTCTTTACAAGGCAAACGGCGCTGCGGACTGGACGACCTACACCGCTCCGATTGCCATCACGGAGGACATCTCCTTCACCGTGAAGGCAGTCAAGGAAGGCATGGAGGACAGCCGCGAGGTCACCTTCAAATACACGGTCTATGTCCCGCCCGTACTCGGCGAGCACAAGGCGGAAATCGTGAAGGATGCCTCCATGCTCTCCTCCGGCGACCGCATTCTGGTTGTTGTCAAGGAGCTGGACTACGCAATGGGCCAGACCCAGAAGGCGAACAACCGCGACAATGCGCCGGTCATCAAGGATGAGGCCGCTGGACTGCTCAGCTACGAGCCGGAAAGCGCACAGATCATTCAGCTTGAGTCCGGCATTGAGGACGGAACGTTCTCGCTGTACTGCCTGAACGGCAACCACACCGGCTATCTCTATGCACCGCTCGGCTCCAGCGCGCAGGGCAGCAACTGGCTGCGCACGCAGGACGAAAAGGATATCAACGGCTCCTTTACCATTGATATCGCTGCGGACACCACCGCGACCATCACCTCCAAGGCGGACAAGGGCTCCAACACCATCCGCTACAACACGGCAGGCATTTTCTCCTGCTATGGTCCTAAGAGCCAGAAGGCAGTCACGGTCTACCGTCTGCTCGAAGGCAACGAAAAGCCCGGCCTGCCGAACGCAGGCGACAAGGTTGCCATCTACAACCTGCTGGCCAAGGGCGTTCTGTCCGGCATGACCGGCGACCTGTCGGATATTTACGGCTGCGCGATCAGCGCGACCGGCGCTGAGATCAAGAACGGCAAGGCGCTCTGCGACAACGGCGCCGTGATCTTCACGGTCTCCAAGAGCGGCGAGTTCTACCGCTTCCACAACGAGGCGTTCGGCTATCTCTGCTCCTATGGCACGGGCAACAACGCCTACTACTCCACCGAACTGACGGACGACGCGAACTGGACGCTGGAAGCCTACAACGGCGGCTATCGCATGAAGAGCAATGCGGCCTTTGAGGACAAGAGCCAGTACCTCCAGTACTTCTCCGGCGGCTTTACGACGTGGGGAATGTACAACGTCACCGACCGCGACGTATTTACCTATCACTTCTATCCCTGCGCAAACGCCAAGCTGACGGACGGCGTCGTCAACGAGCCGAAGGCTGTTTTCGGCAACCTGGCGGACGCTCTGGCCGGTCAGCGCTACATGCTGCATTTCACGATCGACGCACTGTTCGGCGTGAAGGAGCTGCATGTCGCTATGAACGGCGTGGAGCTTGCGTACACGGAGCTCGACGGCCACTACACGGCTGTCATCCCTGCCGAGTACATCAAGGGTGAGAAGCTGACCGTCCGTGTCTATGGCGCCGACAACAAGGGCGTTGCCATCGACTCCACGGTTGACATCCAGATCAAGGACGAGCCCGGCATCACCGACGTTCGCCCCATCGCAAACGCGCAGACCAAGAACGACAAGCGCCCCGAGATCTCCGCGGTGCTTGCAAACGTCGGCACGAACCCCACTGTCACGATGAGTGTGAACGGTGTGGACGTCGCCTTCACCTACGAGAACGACAAGGTCAGCTACAAGCCGACCGCCGACATGGAGGACGGTCGTGTTTCTGTCACCATCACGGTCACCCGCGCTGACGGCAAGTCCGTCACGAAGACCTGGAACTTCGTTATCGGTGAGACCAACTACCAGATGCTCTTCGGCCAGCTCCACTCCCACAACGGCGAGTATTCCGACGGTGCAGGCACGCTGTCCATGGCTCTGGACTATATCGCAAGCCTTCCGGAAAGCGCGAATGTTGACTTCGTTGCCTTCACGGACCACTCCAACTACTTCGATACGACCGACGCGCCAAACCCCGCCGAGGCACTGCACGACATGACCAAGGCAACTGCGTTCTCTCAGGAGCGCTGGGCGACCTACAAGAACACCGTTGCGCAGTTCAATGAGACCCATGAGGGCATCATCGGTCTCGCGGGCTTTGAGATGACCTGGTCCGGCGGCCCCGGCCACATCAACACCTTTGCGACAAAGGGTATCGTTTCCCGTAACAACAAGACGCTGAACAACAAGTCCGGCGACGCGGGTATGAAGGAATACTACGCGCTGCTGGCGCAGGACGAGGGCAAGGACTCCATCTCCCAGTTCAACCATCCGGGCACGATGTTCGGCAACTTCTCGGATTTCAACTATTGGAATCCCGAAGCCGACAGCCGCATGCACCTCGTTGAGGTCGGTAACGGCGAAGGCCAGATCGGCGGGTCCGGTTACTATCCCAGCTACGAGCAGTACACGCTGGCACTGGACAAGGGCTGGCATCTGGCTCCGTCCAACAACCAGGACAACCACAAGGCAAAGTGGGGCAACGCCAACGATGCCCGCGACGTCCTTTTTGTTGAGCAGGCCACGGAGGAGGGCATCTACGATGCGATCCGCAACTACCGTGTCTACGCAACGGAGGATAAGAACCTTGAGCTCGGCTATACGGTCAATGACCTGCCGATGGGCACCATCATTGAATCGGTTCCCGAGATGCTGAAGTTTGATGTTTCCGTCATGGATCCGGACGAGCAGGACTCCATCTCCAAGGTGGAGCTGATCGTCAACTCCGGTAAGGTCGCCTACACTTGGGACGATCCCGCAGAGCTTGCAGCCGGTATCCTTACGGTAGAACTCAAGCCCGAATATTCCTACTATTATGTCAAGGTCACGGAGGCCGACGGCGATCTGGCGGTCACCGCACCTGTCTGGGTCGGCGAAAGCCTGCAGCTCGGCATCACCGAGATGACTGCGGACTCCACCAACCCCATTGTCGGTGAAACGGTCACGCTCACGACGAAGCTTTACAACAAGGAAAGCTCCGACGCGCAGATCAAGAGCGTTGTCTACACCACCGAAGGCTCCAAGGTCCTCTTTACCGACACCACGCCGCGCGTCCTTTCTGCCGACAGCTCCGTGAGCATCGACTGGAAGTACGTTACCGAGCTTGCAAAGAAGACGACCATCACCGTGACGGTCGTGGTCGAGATGGAAGGCAAGGAGTACACCTTCTCCGCCGCCGTCGATCTTGATGTGCAGGACGTCAGCAGCCTCGCCTATGTCGGCGTTGACGCTTCGCACAACAACGAGTATGTTTCCGGCTACAACAAGGGCCTGATGGGCAACTTCACGACGATTGCTGCCGACTCTACGGTTCGCGTTGACATGCTGGACACCTCTGAGAAGCTGATCGCCGCCTGCAAGGACGGCAAATACGCGGCTCTGGTCATCACGCCGCCCTCCCGCCGTGTTGCGGAAGGCAAGGACTACACTGAAACGGAGCTCAAGGCTCTGGCTGAGTTCAACGCCGCCGGCGGCGTCCTGCTGATCTCCGGCGTTGGCGATACCAACGACCAGCTTCCCGGTGCAAAGCACACGGCTGCAACACAGAATGCGCTGCTTGAGAAGCTCGGCTCGTCTCTGCGTCTGTCCGACGACGGCCTGTATGAAGACACTTCCTTCGCGCTGACGCTGAACAGCTTCGGCAGCAGCAAGCTGGTGCAGGGCCTCACCACCGGCATCTCCTACTACGGCGGTTCTACGATCTACGCGGTCGATGCCACCGGCGCAGTCTCCAGCGAGATCCCCGCAACGGTTGCAGCCATGCTCTTTGCGAATGCAGCCGGCACCTCCGTTGACAAGGACGGCGACGGCCTTGGCGGCGAAACAACGCCGAAGTACGCATACGCGGAAAATGACGCGCGTCTGCTCGTCATGGCTTCCGAGCAGCTGCCCGGCAAGGGCCTGATCGTTGTTTCCGGCTCTACGTTCATGAATGACTTCGATCTGCAGATCCCCGCAGCCAACGGCAACAATGCGCTGCTGCAGAACATCTTCAAGGCAATCAATCCTGTGAAGGTCACCCCGATTGCCGAGGTGCGCAAGCAGACGGAGTCCGGCTACAAGTACACCATCGAAGGCGTTGTCACCTCGAATGCCTCCGGCTACGACAAGACCACCGCGTTCTTTGACTGCATCTATGTGCAGGACGCAACGGGCGGCGTCTGCTGCTTCCCGATCTCTGGTGATTTCAAGCTGGGTGACGTTGTCCGCGTGACCGCCACGACGCACTTCTTCCAGGGTGAAGCGGAGCTTCAGGTCGTTTCGGCTGAAAAGCTGGGCGAGACCACGCCGGTCGAGCCGACCGTCATCACGGCGGCACAGCTCAACAACCGCTCCAAGGAAGGCCTGCTTGCAACGATCAAGGGCACTGTGACGAAGATCACCGAGGCCAGCGGCCTGCCTGAGTCCATCTATGTGAAGGATGAGAGCGGCGAGGTTGCAAGAGTATTCATCGACGGCTACATTTGCAGCCAGATGGAGATTGCCGGTCTGAAGGTCGGCTGCTCCATTGAGGCGACCGGTCTTGCGTCCTACGATGACACCTATGCCATCGAGAACGACAGCCATGCACGTCTGCGTGTCAGAAACCGCGCAGAGATCATCTGCAAGGAGAGCACCAACCCCACCGAGCCCGAGAAGCCCGAGGTCAAGCCGAATCCCGGCGTGATCGTCATTCCGGGCAGCGGCAGACCGTCCTCCAATCCGTTCGCTGATGTGGCAAAGGGCACATGGTACTATGACTATGTCATGACCGCTGCCAGAAACGGTCTGGTCGAGGGCGATCAGTACGGCAACTTCCGTCCGCAGGCGGGTCTGACCCGTGCGGAGCTGGTCACGCTGCTGTACCGCCTGGCCGGTTCTCCCGCAGTGTCCGGCAAGCCCTCCTTCACGGATACCACGCGCGAATGGTATCAGGACGCCATCGCTTGGGCTGAACAGAACGGCATCAGCAACGGCCTTGGCAACGGCAAGTTTGCTCCGGATGCACTGGTCACCCGTGAGCAGATGGTTACCATGATCTGGCGTCTGGCAGGCGAGCCGGCGTCCAATGCGGACCTCAGCTCCTTCAAGGATGCGGACAGCATCCCCGCATGGGCTCAGAACGCATTTGCATGGGCTGTCGAGCAGGGTATCGTCAGCGGCACGCGCCACTGGAACCGAATCGGCCTGTATCTTGCACCGCACGATGACATCAAGCGCTGCGAGTCCGTGAAGATTCTGGTTGTCTACGCAAAGCTGAAGTAAGTCTGCAAAACTGAAAAATCAAACGTCCCACCCTGCGCTCGCGCAGGGTGGGACAAGCGCCATTCACATAGATACCTTCTTTCAAGCAAGCATCCGCTCGGCGGATGCCTGTTTGACAGAATGTATTTTACCGGGTAGGGGTATGAAATGAAAAATAAGAACAATTCTATAAGCCGTTCCAATCGCACTGCCGCCGCGTCTGTGCTGGTCGTTGTGCTGATTCTTGGGATATTTGCGGCGCTGTATTTCTATGCGCATGATGCGGAAGAAAATACGATAAAGCCAACCGAATACGCGGAGTATGAAAAAGGCCGCGTTGTCGAGATTTTGATGGACAACTGCGAGGTCAGCGAGGTGGCGGAAAATGCCTACCGCGGCGACCAGAAGCTCCTTGTCAAGGTCACCTCCGGTCAGTACAAAGGCGAAACGATGCTGGTTTCCGGTTTTGTCGGCCCCATCTACGGCGAGCCTGCGAAGGTCGGGCAGAGCGTTGTGCTGAGCATCAACACCTATGCAAACGGCGACCACACGGCCACCGTGTATGAGTACAACCGGACGCCCATTGTCTTTCTGATACTCGGCATATTCGTTCTGGTGACGATTGCGGTGGGCGGCCGCACCGGCGCGAAATCCGTGCTCGGCCTGATCCTCACCATGGTCGTGATCCTGATGGTCTTCCTGCCGCTTTTGATGAAAGGCTGGCTGCCGATCCCTACCTCATTCCTGCTTTGTTCGCTGGTTGCGGTCGTGTGCTTCGTCATTCTGGGCGGATGCAGCAAAAAAGTCCTCTGCGCGTGCATCGGCACGATCGGCGGCGTCGCGTTTTCCATGCTCTTCGGCATCCTGACCCAGAAGCTGCTGCATCTGGACGGCCTGCGCGCGACCGATGCCGAAGCACTTTTACAGCTCCGCCAGACGGGCACACCCGTTCACATCAGAGGGCTGCTTGTTGCAGGCGTCATCATTTCCGCCTTGGGCGCGGTCATGGACGTTGCAATGTCCATTGCCTCGGCGCAGTCCGAGTTGAAGGCAGTCGATCCCGACCTCTCTGCGCGGGCGCTGTGGCGCTCCGGCATGAACATCGGACGCGATATGGTCGGTACGATGACCAATACGCTGATCCTTGCGATTCTCGGCAGCGGAATGGTGCTGATCCTCTATCTCTACTCGCTGAATCTCTCTTGGTATCAGTTGATGGCATCCAGCTACATTGCCATTGAGCTCATCAGCTCCGTCTCCAGCGCGATCGGCGTCATTCTCGCTGTCCCCCTGACAAATGCCGCCGGAGCGCTGCTCTATTCCACGCGTGCAAAAAATGCCGCCAAATAAAAAGGAACCCGGGAATCTGAGAGATTCCCGGGTTTTTGGCACCCCAGAGACGATTCGAACGTCCGCCCCTTCGCTTAGGAGGCGAATGCTCTATCCCCTGAGCTACTGGGGCATGGAAAAGGGGAGGCGTTTTGCCGCTAGTATTCTACAATGAAAAGGTATCGCTGTCAAGGATTCAAAACGTGTGGCCGCTGTGCAAGCCGCCCCCGCCGGACAGACTGGCGGGGGCGGCTGAGTGCTTGCTGTGTTTTGGGCGCGTCAGCCGATGATGCGGCGGGCGCCGATGTAACGGGTGTTGTAATACGTCTCGTTCAGCGAGTTGATACGGACGCCCGTGGTGGGGGTAGAGGCGTGGACAAAGTTTCCGTTGCCGATGTACATGCCGACGTGATTTGCATAGCTGCCGTAGCCGAAGAAGACGAGGTCGCCGACGATCAGCTCGTCGCGGGACACGGCGCTGCCTTGCTTCATCTGGTCGTCAGCCGTGCGGTTCATCTTATAGCCGTACTGCGTCAGGCAGTAGTACATGAGGCCGGAGCAGTCAAAACCGGTCTTGGGGCTTGCGCCGCCGTAGACGTAGGAATAGCCGATGAAGGACATCACGAACTGCGCGATATCCGTGCCGGCGCTGCCGCTCGGGGCGGGCGTGACCGGCGTGGAGCCGCTTGCGGGCTTCTTTTCCGTCAGATACTTGCCGGAGACATAGGCGACATGGCCCTCATACTGGATGCGCACCCAGCCGTTCGAGCACTTGCCGGTAACTGTGACGGCTGCGCCGTAGGACAGCGTGCCGACCTTGGTGCTGCTGGAGCTCCAGGAGTCGCGGACGTTCAGCGTCTCGGTGTTGACGTAGCGCGTGCCGCTGAGCTCCGTGACGGTGACGTTCGGATCATAAGTTTCATCATCTACGACAGTCGCGCTTAGAACGACCTCAAAGTAGTACTGCCGCAATCCCTTGAAGCAGCGGAGGAACATCGCCATCGCCTCCTGACGGGAGGTGTTGTCACCCGGGTTCAGGGACAGACCGGAGGAGGTCTTGGTGCCGTTGACGTATTCGCACTTCACGCAGATCTTGGCTGCCTCAACAGCCCAGCTCGAAAGCTTGCCGACGTCCACGAATTTGGACAGATTCGCGCCGTCTATCAGGCGAACGACACATTCCAGATGCCGGGCATCAACTTGACCCTGACCGCTCAGTGGCAGCCGGAAGAAGCGACATACACCGTCTCTACCAGCGTGAACGGCACGCTCACGCAGATTGCAAACGGCAAAAAGGCAAATGAAGTGTACACCATCGCGGTTGACGATCCGACGCTGGACGGCCACACCTTCACCGGCTGGCTGCTTTCCTCCACCGGCACAATCGTGAACAAGGGCGATACCTTCAACATGCGCGCAGGCGACGTTGTTCTGACTGCGCAGTTTGAAAAAGTCGAAACCCGCACCGTTACTTATCAGTACGGCAATGTGACCAGCGCCGCCGAATCCTTCGAAGTCGGCAGCACGGTAACCGTCACAAGAAATAACCCCACGCAGAACGGCAAGACCTTCCTCTACTGGCGTTCGAGCTACGAGGGCAAGCAACTCCAAAAGGGCGACGCCTTCACCATGCCGAACGCGGATGTCGTTCTGACGGCCGTCTGGCAGGAGAACCCGACCGAATATACGGTTCAGTTCTATGTTGACGGCAGCCTGATCGGCCAGGAGAAGGGTGTTGCAGGCAGCTACGTTACCCTCAAGCCCGCACCGCAGGCGAAGGACGGCTATACCTTCATCGGCTGGCAGTCCAGCGTTGGCGAGGGCACGGTTTATCCGGCAAACAGCCGCTTCGAAGTCCCCGCTACCAACGTCAAGATGAACGCAGTGTGGGAAAAGAATTCCTACACCGTCACATGGAAGAACGACGACGGCACGATTCTGGCCAAGGATACCGTTGAGGCCGGAAGCACGCCCGAGTATGTCGGTGCAAAGCCCACCAAGGAAGCAACCGCCGAAACGTCCTACACCTTTGTCGGTTGGGATCCCGAAGTTGCGCCGGTTACCGAAGATGTGACGTATACCGCACAGTTTGAAGGAACTGTCCGCACGTATACCGTCAAGTTCTACAATGCGGACGGCACGCTGCTCGAGAGCAAGCAGGTCAAGTATGGCGTTATTCCGAAGCTTGGTCGTGAGCCGAAGAAGGAAGGCGATGCACAGTACAGCTACAAGTTCAAAGCATGGTCTCCGAAACTTGCACCTGTCACCGACGACGCGGAATACTACGCGACCTACACCAAAACAGTCAACACTTACACCGTAACGTGGGTCATCGACGGCACGTCCGAGACGCAGACCTATGAATACGGCAAGATGCCCGCCCATGCAGACCCGGTCAAGGCAGCGACAGACGATGCTGTTTATACCTTCGAGGGCTGGACTCCGGCACTGAGCATTGTTACCGGCAACGTTACCTATACCGCGCAGTTCACTGAGACGGCCAAGCATACCGTCAGCTATAATCTGAACGGCGGTACGCCTGCGTTTGCAAGTGCAAAGTATGCAGAAGGCGAAGCAGTCAACACCCCGGCAGACGTTCCCACCAAGACCGGTTATGTTTTCACCGGCTGGCTTATCAGCTTCGAGAACAAGACTGTCAACGCAAACGACACCTTCTCCATGCCCAATACGGATGTTACCCTGACGGCGCAGTGGAGAGTTGCGATCACCGGCAACGTCTACATCCCTGCAATCGACCCGGTTCCCGGCGTACACGAACAGCCTTATAGCGCTCAGCTTACCGCGAAGAAGGACAATGCTACCGGCGACCCGGTCGCAGCCGACGATGTCCAGTTTGTCCTGGTCGACGAGGATGGTCATGCAGACACAACCCGGAACATCGGCCATGGCCTGACGCTCAATGTTGACGGCAGCATTACCGGTACGGCAATGGGCGCTGGCGAAGTGCCCTTCCGTGTGAAGCTTGCAAATGCGGACGGCGATTTCGTTTCTGATGAAATTTTTGCGTTCACCATTGTGATCGAAAAGGCGCCCAGAACCTGCACCGTAACAATTGCAGACTGGACCTACGGTGACAAGGCAAGCGAGCCTGTCGTTACGCTCTCCAAGACAGAAGTTCCGGAAACCTACACCTACTACAAGGTTAAGGGCGCACCGGACGACACCTACACAACGACAGTTCCTGTCGATGCAGGCGAGTATACCCTCAAGGCAGTTGTTGCCGAGACGGCAAACTACCTGTCCTGCGAGGCAACGGCCAACTTCAAGATTCTCAAGAAGCTGATCGTTTCCGTTGATCCTGCGGTCACCGCACCCAAGGCTTGCCAGATGCCGCAGACTACCGTTACGGCAGAAGGCTATACCGGTGTCATTACCTGGGCTCCTGCCGATGAAACCTTCAAGTACAGCACAGTCTACACGGCAACGGTCGTTCTGACGCCGGACAGCAACCATAGGTTCGCCGACAGCACGACTGCGGAGAATGGCTGGACGAAGGAGGCCTATGACAGCGCAGCCGGCACACTGAAGCTGACCAAGACCTTCCCGAAGACGGCACAGGATACCGTCAAGACGCCTGTTATCAGCCCCAACGGCGGTAACTTCTACGGCAGCCAGCGCATTACCATCACTTGTGCAACTGAAGGTGCGACGATTTACTACACCACGGACGGCTCGACCCCGACACAGAGCAGCAAACAGTATACCGAAGCATTCTCCATCACGGGCGATACTACGGTTAAGGCAATTGCAGTCAAAGCAAACTAACATGACAACGCTGGAGCTGGTTCTCAATATGCTGGCTGAAGCCACAACCACGGAGATATCCAGGCAGAAAGCGCCGGAAGGTTTGCGAGAGAATGTCGAGGTAGCACGCTCCGGCGGCAAGGTCGCAGGTGATGCACGAAAAGCCATCGAGCAGCAGACCCGCAGCGCCGTGGTCAACGCCTCCCGAGGCACCGTTTATGACCGAAACCTCAACA
>ENA-UEQW01002007-UEQW01002007.1-human-gut-metagenome-genome-assembly--contig:-NODE-2007-length-16003-cov-3.908075_pt1 | contig 16003 bp, 21 predicted proteins | sample MGYA00242947_ERZ507947 | MGnify/ENA primary metagenome ERZ507947 (study PRJEB26167, sample SAMN06115421) | human gut metagenome | host: Homo sapiens | place: China:Guizhou | collected 2015-03-17... | reverse complement strand
TGTACGTGAATGAAGTGAAGTTGATTGGGTTGAGTGGGTTGATGAGTGTGGAGATTGGAATGAACAGTTTCACGAAGTACAAGAGTACATCGTTTATTACTCCAGACCAAAATCGTCATTTCTATTTGAAGAACTGTCCCAAGTTGAAGTCATTGAAGATGGGTCGTTATTCCTTCTCTGATTATTCTGTGATTGAGATTGAGAATGTGGATGCGTTGGAAGTGATTGAAATGGGTGATATGAATGAATGGAGTTACAGTTTCCATTTGGCTTCGTTGGAGTTGAAGAGTATTCTCATTCACAAAGCGTGATGATTAGACATGCCTTCTCTCAAATCGCTCATCTTTGGTGGAGGTGCATTCTTTGAATGTTCTCGTGTTGTGTTTGAGAGTGATTGATTGTGATGGGCGTGATTGACTAGACTTGCCCGAGTTAGAGTCCATTCAGATGGGCTATCATGCATTCAAGTTCAAGAATGATGACGAATCAACCACACTGATCATGCGAAGTGATTTTCATTAAGTGATTTGATTGACTAGATCTGCCCAGACTCACCACACTCACCACTATCAGTGATGGTAGTTGGACATTCCACTATCCTCGTCAAATCACTCTTGAAAGTGGCTCCCACCTGCTCTGAAATGAGACGTAGACATGCCCAGTCTCACCCGTGTGTATCTTCCAGGAGCACCCAACTTCAAATATGACACCAAAACCAATGGAAGTATCCATTCCGTCCCTCTTTCAAACACAGAAGAAGAGAATGATCCAACACTGATTAAAGTGATCCTGTAGTTGCTCACACGAGTCCACAGTGTTTTGTTGTCACATAATCCCCATCATAGCACGAAGCCACTGCCCAGTTCAAGAGATGATCCCATCCCTTCTCTTCCAATACCTCGACCCTATCACCCTCCTCTCCACACGCGCACTTCCACCCCTATCCAGCAACAAAACAAAGGGCTATTCAGTCATCCCATGCGCATCATAGATGACCGAACGCGCAGAGTTGAATTCTTCAATCTCCAAAAGAGCCATTCTACTCGGTATTGAAAGAAGTAGGCGCTTGCAGCTCGTGATTTGCCATCAAAGCACATGCTTACCCTTCCGCTAGATGTCAAAGGCTGTGAATGTTGTTGGCAAGGTGTTGAAGTGGACCGTTGGCTGCGGTCTCGTCGGCTGGCTCGGTTACGAGTCCCTTTATAACAGTAGGTGCTGTCTGTGTGGTGATTCCCCTTCTCACGGTTCTCAGTCGATTCGGGTCACCGTGGTGTCATTTACAACCGTATTGGTGGTATCAAGAACAAGGTCATTCCCGAAGGTACCCACTTCCTCATTCCCTGGTTTGAGCGCGTGAACAAGTACGATATCCGTACCCAGCCCAGAACGATGACGTCCCTCACCGGAACGAGAGGTTTGGGATCGGTAGTGGACGTGAGTCGCTAGATCTGCAGATGGTCAATATTTCTCTCCGAGTCCTGTGCCACCCTGATGTGGAGATCCTTCCCAACACATACAAGGAGCTTGGATTGAGTGGGTGTTCTCGCTGCCCTTGATCCGTAGACTGGAACGAGCGCGTGATGCCTTCCATCGTGAACGAAGTGCTGAAGCAGGTGGTCGCTCAGTTCAACGCCTCCGCCCTTCTTACACAGCGAGAGCAGGTGAGCCGTCTGATCCAGCGCAACCTGATCGAGCGCGGTCGCGAGTTCGGCATCGTGATCGACGATGTCGCCATCATCGACCTGGCCTTCGGTCGCGAGTTCACCAACGCCGTCGAAGCCAAGCAGGTGGGTAGGTGTCAGTGCGAGGCGGTGAGGCGTAGCCCAGCAGGAGGCGGAGCGCGCCAAGTACGTGGTGGAGCAGGCGAAGCAGGACAAGAAGTCGACGATCATTCGCGCTGAAGGAGAAGCCACGTCGGCGCGTCTGATCGGTGAGGCTATGGAGAACAACCCGGGCTTCATCGAGCTGCGTCGCATCAACGTTCGCGCGTGGGTGCCGAGTGAGGTGTAGACCGCCAAGGACATCGCCGCGACGATCGCTCGCTCGAACAACCGCGTGTACCTGACTTCGGACTCGCTGCTGCTGAACATCATGAGCGATAGCGGTGCTACGGAGTAGGGGCGGAGACGGGGAGTGAGGCGTAGGCGTATGTCGCAGGAGAAGAAGGACGCGGTGAAGAGCCCTGAGGAGAATAGCATGTGGTAATTTATGTGGGTTTCGCTTGTTTGTTTCAGTTACTTTGTTTTGGCGATTTGGATGCAGAAGAGAGAGGCGTATGTGGGGATCGACTTAGGAACGACAAACTGTGTAGTATCCTACTATACCTCGGACAAGCGAATGGATACGATTCACATCGCCAACAGCGTCCTGGTCCGTTCGGCAATCGACTTCCTAGAGAATGGAAAGATGATCGTTGGGGATATGGCGCTAAGGAACGCGAAAGACCTGGTTTCCGGGAATGTGGTGTTAAATGCGAAGCGAGTTATCGGAAAGAAGATAAACAGCGTGGTTGTGAACAGAGTGAAGGAGAGTTGCCGAGCAGAAGTGGTTGCGGATGATATGGGTTACGCGGCGTTCGCGATCCCGCATCTCCGCCGGGTTGTGAAAGCAGAAGAGGTGAGTGCCCACCTGTTGAACTACCTGTACACGAATGCCACAAGGCAGTTGCAGGACTACGTAATCAAGGAAGTGGTTGTCACGGTGCCTGCTTCGTTCGATTCAGATCAACGGTTCGCAACCATGAGGGCGATCCGGATGTCGGAGCTGCCAAAGAACACCTCACTCCTCTCCGAGCCCACTGCGGCAGCCATTTCCCACGGCGTGTTGGAGCTCAACTATGACATGAACATCCTCGTGTACGATCTCGGAGGCGGCACGTTCGATGTCTCCGTCATGAGCATCAGGAATGGAAGGGTGTTCAGGGTGATCGCTACGGACGGTATTTGCGGAATCGGTGGCGAGGACTTCGACGTGAGCATTCTGAACGCCCTAATGAACCAATACACCTCGAAGAACCCCGATGAGTCTCTTCTCCCAGAGAGCGTCCACGAGAAGACAGACGAAGTGTTTCAGAAGTGCAAATCCAAGTTGTTGGAGCAGTGTCGAATCGCCAAGGAAGAACTCTCCTATGGCAGCAACGACTCCGTGGACATCGATTTGTCGGAGTATTTCGACGGTGGGTGGAACGATGAGAGTGATGATCCTGACGATTACTCTGGACTCGTTGAGTCCTTCACGTTTTCGCTCACCCGAGAGGTGTTCGAGGCGTTAATCGAGCGAAGCATCGACAGGACAATCCGCAATGTGCAGAAGTGTCTGGACATGGCGAATCTCACCCCCAACTCCATTCATCGGGTGATTCTTGTGGGCGGCTCGAGTCGCATTCCGCTCATCCGAAAGAAGCTGGTTGCTCTGTTCCCGTTAGACAGGATCATTCTCTCAGACCCCGACACGTGTGTGTCGAAAGGCGCCGCATACTACGGCGCGGCACGGGACAAGGTAGTCGACATCTCTGTGGAAGACTGCATTGCGCGGTATAGCTACTACACGATGGTGAAGGAGCACAAGCAGATTGTGTTCGATCCCATCATTACCAAAGGAACTGTATTGCCGTCCACGAACACGAAGAGGTATGTACTCAGGAATGCGTACTGCATGGAGGACACTGTGTTTTGCGGAGAGGAGCCCAATCAGGAATCGTGTGAAGTGCTCGCTACCATCTCGTGTCCACGGATTCCGCTTACAAACGGGAAGGCAGTCCTCTCGTATTCGTTTAAACTGACAAAGGACGGCGTTTTGTACTACTCGATTGTCGAGGAGCAGAGCAAGCAGGTGCTAGTGAGTGAGCACGTTGTGTCAAATATGGAAATGAAGAAGTCGTGTGTTTGTTGAAGCAGGTGCGACATACAATTGCTCCTCCTCGAGTCATGTTCAAAGAAGTTGTTGTCTCCGCTTCTCTGAAAGAGAATACGATCAATATTTGGGACTTGAACTCCTGTTCCAACATCTTTGAATTCAAGGACAATTATGGCATTCGAAACGGTACTGGATTATGTGGAGCATGATGAAATAGGTACTGCGCTTGTTACCATCGCCAATCACAATGACGACTACGGACTCTACCCTCACAGCATTTATTCCATCCAAGTCACTTGTCGCAGCATGCTATAAAGGGTAGTCAACAAAACCACTCATAAACACATGGAAGTACGGAAAACCCTCACCGCTGTTCCGCAACTCCACAGGAGAGAGAGTATGCAGTTCTTTCGATTCGGTGTGACGCGTAGATGACATGTCTCTGTGCTTCCTCGGATGGTGTGTTCCTGTTCGGAGGTAGCTTCACTGGAAAGCTGTACACTCTCTTCTACCCGCTGAGCTGTAGCTATGTATGGTGCATAAGCAGTGGCGATCTCCTCAACGTGATTGACGCGCATTACAAGGCTTTCTCCACTGTCCGCTTGTGACACATAGGGAATCACAGTCATTCGCTGTCTTCCGGACATGAGTTCGATTCTTACGGGAGGAGATGTTGACGTGTTCTCTTGGGCTCACTCCTAGGACGGTTTGATTCGTCAGTGGAGCATGGCCGAATTGATCGGTGGGTTGGACGACGTGAACCGTCTGATCCGCCCTCTTTGGACGGCGAGCGATCATGCGCTGGGTGTCACCGATCTGGTTCTGAGCACTGGCAGTATTGCTTCGATTTCAGATTACCCGCAGTGTACCTGGTTTCGTCCAGTCTGGACAAGACCATCCGCGTGTGGAACCTCATCAGTCATCAGCTCATCAGCACCATCACCGCTCCCTCCATCCCCCGTTGTGTCCGTGCACATTCATCAACTCACTCCTAGTTGTGTCTCACCCACACGGAGAGCCGCTGCTTTGTCGGCAACTCCGATGGCTCGATTTCCATAATCGACCTCACACATCCTCTCGACGCGAATGTGATTGCAGGCAGTGGTGAGGAAGACCACGTTACGATGAAGAGCGGCCACACGGACTCCATTACTTGGTCGATGTGCATTCTCGCGATGATGTCTAGTTTATCGATTACGGGTGATGACGGTTATCTCATCAGCGGAGGAAAGGATGGCTGCGTGTTCGTCTGGGACGCGAATAGCCTGCAAACCGTAAAGGAGTACAAAGGTGGAAACGCATCATCAAAGGGGAAGGAAACGGGGTCGAAGGAGAAGGAGGTCCAGGATGCGAGTATTGTGTTTTTGGAAGTTATTCCGTATCCCACATTGCTATTTGAGAGTAAGACATGGAAGGGAACGTAATGACGGGCAGATGAGAATCTTCTCTATCCGCTCAAGCCTTTGAAGAAGTTCAAGATCACCAACATGAAGGCATTCGAGCCCACGATAAGTCTGCCATCGCTGATGATGGAGACGGATGGAAAGCAGTATGTTGGATGCGAAAAGGTGCAAGCAGAGCTGGGAGCCGCAATGCCTTCGACGGAACAAAAGCCGTAGTGTTCTTCAGTGATGTCCATGTCTAGGAAAGAAGAGAAGAAGACGGATTTGGAAGCAGAGAATGCAGAACTGAGAGAAATGGCGGGTTTGGACGACGAAGGGGAGTGAAGTGTAGAGAAGTGGAAGGGCATAGCGGAACGCATGTACCAGCAGATGGTGACGATGCAAGATCAGTAGTGACTCTCATTTCCCTTTTCCGGGTTTGTTACAGAATCGGTTTTCGTTCTTCCCGCCTCCCCACTCTTTTCGATACTCGTCTCAATGCGATTCCACTCGACAAGTGTGAGGGTTAGACACCAACTCGTTGTCGATGAAACTCCGAAGAGTCCTTCAGTAAAACACAAACCGGTATGGACAAAACATTTGAGACTATTATATCGGAGCGTCGTAGCATTCGTTCGTAGGATTAGTATGCGCGCCTGATGTTCAGCTTCAATTCGACCCCTGTTCCCGACGAAGTACTATATAGAATATCACAAGACATAAATCTGTGCCCAACGGCCGGAAACATTCAAGTAAAGCGTGCTTTCTCTTTTCTGACCGTTCCAGTCATATCACGTGTATATCGTGAGAAACCCGAAGCTCATCGAAAGACTCACAAAAGCCGCAGGACAGGGATGGATACAACAGGTGGGTTGTGCCGTATTCCGTTGACGATAGGCACCCTGTGTCTTTGTGTTCTGCTGCGACTTCAAAGACCACTACTACGGAAAGCGCGGAGTGGAACTGTACAGTATTCAAGATGCGACGATCGCCCAGACTTTCGCCATCATTTCTTGCCAGAAGGAAGGACTGAGTGGGACGAGGTTGGTGCGCGGTCAATCGTAGAGTCATGTTGGGTGGGCAGTTTTGATGAGTCCGAAGTGAGCAGCATTTTGAACATCCCCAGCCACCTCCGCCCCATCGGAATGCTTCCGTGCGGTTACAGCGAAGCGCCTCCTCGTCATGAGCGCTCGCGTCGCGATCTGGACGAGACCTTCACCTACTGCTAAGCGCACGTCTGTTTCTTCAACAAACACCTCCACTCGGAGTACGCGTTGCTGCGATGCTTGGGCGCAAACGAAAAGCCCTCACTCACCTTTCCTAAGAACATTTCGGAAATCCGAATCCAATCAGATGGCTATTCGTTCATTTCTCTCCACACATCCCACTTGTCGGCTTCCTAACAGGGTCTCCAACTCGCTTCTTCCATAATACGCGCAGGGCCGTTGGTTGATGAGTTGCGGTCTTTCCAGAATCCCGAAGGGCACGTAGCGGCACAGGAAAGACAGCCACTCCAGCAGGAACGACCGCGTGCGCTCCACCCCCACGCGATCGCTGCCCCAGTGTTCCAGCCCGTACTCGCAGAAGGCACGAATCATGTCCAGTCGCTCGCTCGCCGAGATGTCCCAGTTGCCTTCGGGTGAAGAGTCACTCAACGCACTACGATGCTCCTTGATCTCCGTGCACAGCCAGGGCTTGATGAGGGCGCCGCGTCCGATCATCACTCCGTCGACCGCGTGGTCGTGGAGGTGGCTCCAGTATTCCTTTTCGTCATCTGTTTGTCTCACACCTACACTCGGGTTGAACACGTCGCCGTTGCCGACGATCGTCATGCGAGGGAGGTCGCTGCGCTGGGCGAGACTGCACGTGCGAATATAACTACGACTCACGCCACTCGCCACCACACACTCCCAGTTCGCCTTCTTCGTGTACCGGCCCTGCTTGGTGCGACCGTGAACCACCACAGCGTCGACGCGTCTCCCGTCTCGTCCTCGAAGCGCCTGCAACTGAGGAATCAGGCGGTGACTCGTGTTCTCGTGGTCCCCTGTCCGTATCTTCACCACAAGGGGTACGTTCTCCAGACTGTCCAGCATCCCACGCACCACACGCTTCAAACGACCCACCTTCGTCAACAGACCCGCGCCGGCACCTGACCTCTCCACCGCATCCATGGGACACCCCACATTCAAGTCCACGAAGTCCACGCTCATCTCGCGACGCGCCAGCTCGCACACCGCTCTCGCCTCCTCCTCGCGGCGAACGGCGAACTGTACCCCGAACACCTTTTCGCTCGGGTGACGACGGATCAGAGCCCAGTCGGACGCCTGCGACTTGAGCAGGTTGTGCGCGAGGACCATCTCGGAGCAGGTGATGTCGGCGCCGAAATCGACGCAAATGCGGCGAAAGGGGAGGTTGCCCACGGTGGTCAATGGAGCGATGTACACCTTGTTGCGGAAATCGATGTGTGCTGGCTCACTGTCTGCGAGTGCACCGCATGGCTTATCAACTGCAGGAGTCTAGTGGTGAGAGAAAGGGGGAATCATGACATCTTCCTTCTCCCCCTGCTGGTATTCGAAAACGTATCGCCTCTTACGTAGTAGACGTGAAACGGAGGAGCAGTGATTCAGTTCGACAAAGGGCGCGATATCACTCTTCTTTCGTTCAATTGGATGGTAGTTCGTCATATCCGTATGCGACGATGACCAGCAGCAGTTCATTCCGCTCGGACAGCAACCATGTTGTTCCTTCACTTCACAAACACAGTCATGCATACCCACACTGGACAGACCGGACCAATGTCAGGTCTGCGCTTCTTGAAAAAGGCGGCGATGTCATGTTCATTCCTGCATTTGTCACCGAAGGGACAGACCGCTCCCCTCTCAATATATCGGCACTACACTGAATTGCTAGAACAACTTGTACTAGTGTATAGTTGGCTTCCGCTGTGCTCACAACACCATCGTGGGGTTCCTTCCTCCTCTTGATTCCCTTGGATTGTACAGTTGGAGTATTCTCTAGAATGAAGCAAGAGGAACGGCTTTACGATCATCCCCATCCTTCCTCTCTCTATCAATGAATCTAGTGGATTATCCATTCGACTGTCATGCACTCTTGTTTGATTGCAACGAATCGATGATCTGGCTGGAGAGAGGAATGGAGTCCCTGTTCATGGCTCCCATTTCTATCCATCATTCGGCACGCACAGCAAAACTCCATGAAGCGATTGGACGACTCCACTTGAGAATAACTGTGCCATCGCTTTTCAACAAACAGAAGCACGCACTTTACATGGACATAGTACAGATAGTATTGCAATTGTGCAGCAGACTTCTTGCTCCTAAAAGATAGCGATGAACCGCCTTCTCGACGTAATCATAAAACTCGATGCTCATCTCGTGCTATGCTTCACACCGCATGAATACGGGATACAGCAATCGTGGACAAAACCTTGTAATACTTGCCGTCAGCGGAAATGAAACCTGGCTTCAGTGAAGACGATTCTTTCAATTGAAGGACTTCAACAACCAACTTTCCATTCTTCATCTACCCATCATAACTCCCATGCATACCGACGAAAAAACGAGAGTAGTACGACCCCTTCTCTTTCGGAATGGCGCCGATTCGGTGGATTGGAGAATAGCTCGTCTTGGTGTTATTCACGCCGAGCGAATTCAAAATGAGAACTAAAAGGAAGGATACTTGGGAGAGAACCTGGATCATCACGTCGCACTTTAACAGCTCACAGAGCAACACTCCTCGATTGTGTGGATCGGTGTCGCATCGATGAACTGCGATAACTCCCTCATTTGGACGATCGCTCTCTCAATGGAAGGGATGACGATCCTTTCACTTGATACGAGGGAGAGAATCGGTTTCTGAGAGTACATGAAACTCTTATCGCACATCTAGGGATTTACGAGGACGTCGACCGCTACTTGATACTGGGAAGAAAGAATGCAGGAACCGATCAAACACACATATCCGGACAGGACATAGGGCTTCTCTTCCCACTTCGTAAACGTGTAGGGATCTTCGACAGTGAAACTCGCCTTCTTCACATAGACGCGTTTCTTGTATACTTCACTATCATCGCTGCACGACTCGATTGGAGGAAAGCGCTACGGGTGATCGAGTCGATCTCTTCAGTACGGAAACGATCGAAGAAACCACAACGCGGGTACTGTCGTCGATGTCCGGAGTCGTGAGGCGGTCGACGCATTTCTCCAACCCTTCCTGCAAGTCAACACAGACAAAGACGCAAACGTAGACACTCTTCAGATAGACTTGTGTCTTCAAAGCAAATCTCTCTGCGTACACCTCCTACGTCCTAATTGTATACACAGAGAACACAACCACAGCGGGCTTCTTGCTTTCATTGTTATCCGACTTTGTTTCAGCAGGAGGATTCGAGTCCTTCTTCCTGTCCTTTATCTCGGAAAACCGGATCGCCAGAATCTTTTGCAACACGCGATTCTCCTCCCGGGTTATTGCCTTTACAGTACACGAACTAGACAGTTCGTCCATTGCAATGGAGTATGGAGGAAACACGAAGCCAAAAGTGATAGACTACAATTCTTGTTCCATGACTCGCCTGATCTGGTTCACGTCGATAGTATACAGTTCTGTGTTGTCTTCATCTGCGCCTGTTGATCGCAGCGAATCGAACAGAGGATGCTGCAGCAACGCCTACATCTCACGAATAACATCAAAATCCACTTCGTGTCGCATCCGAGACTCTCCGTTAAACTGCATCAAGCTCAGGAGAACATCTTCCAGATGGGGAATGGACTGGCAGAGAGAGCGTGCTTTCTGCAACACCGGGTCATCGCCCACTCTCCACGAATAGCGAGACACGTCCTTCTTGTACTGCTCGAACACAATCGCATCATTCTTCGTCTTCACCTCCTCCCCCGAAACAATGCCATACAACCGTTTCCACAACTACCCATCAGCCCACACGCCCTCTCCGACATTGCTATCAAACACATCCTTGGAGACGTCAGCGGAGAACCAGAGCACGAGTCCCCGGTACACGGTGGTACACAACACGTTCTCCTCATCGTCCTTCAGCACCTCGCGCAGCGTCGAGAACTCCCCCGAGGGCGAGCGTCGCGACCAGTACCACTTGAGCAGACGCACCAGCGCTGGCGGACACACACACTCCCTCAACACCTCTTCGTATCTGCGGTTCACACCACACACAACCCATACGGCACTCCACACAATGCGTGGAAGATGCACAAACCGACATTCCACAAATCGGCGTTTATTCCGCGCATCACTTTTCCCGCCAACAAGTACTCCGGAGGCGTGTTCTCCAGCGTCGTGTACTACTCCTCACACTTCCCGCCAACTCGCACCTGACCCAGATCGATCTCCCCCGAACACTTCCGTTCCGCCGTCCCGAAGTCGCTCAACTCCAGCGTGCAACAACGACCATCGACCCGAGGCATGCGGTAACGCCCCCAAGGGAGGGAAAAGAGGGGAGACGGAGAGTCGCGGAAATCGACCAGGAAATTGAGCATTTTCACGTCGTAGTGGACGATCCCCAACTAATCGTTATTCCCGCGGGAATCGAGTACGCCCTCGTTCGCGATGTACAGAGAGAGGACGATTTGGAAGAGAATGCATAATAGCGAGTCTTTCTGGATTTCCACTTTTCGGAGGAATTGTTCGCAATCGCCCTCGCTCGCCAGGTCCATGCGAATCAACAGGAACTCGGCCGACGGCGCTTGGACTCCCAAAATCGGGGGTAATTCGGTCACGTGGAGGATCTAACGATGACGAGAGCGAGGAGTGACGACCTCAAGAATATGTGTGTATAGGGGTGCGATGTGATGATGCGTGAGCAGCGAGAGGAGCAGTGAGCACTGAACCTCCTGCTGTGCCACGATAAGCAGACCGTTCTGTTGCAAGGAGGACAGGTTCATCACGCTAAGAGCCTCGCGCTGGTGGGTGGTGGTGGTCATGGCGAACACTGTCTTGTATCCACCCTCGCCGATCACCGTTCCCGTCGTGTACTCCACACCCAGCTGACTCAGCACCGGGAGATGGGTCGTGGCGGCCAGTGCGTGGGCACTTTTCCACACAGTGAACAGAGACGCCATCGCGGGAGAGAGTGTGGGCAGTGACTGCAACGTGGCGTCAGAGCAGTACGGCAACACGCAGTGGAGCAGGCTCAGTTGACGAAGATGGTTGTGGTGGCGTGAGAGAGACTGAGCGGGGTCTGCGGGCTCGGCGGACACGACGTGGGAGAGGCGACGACGCTCGGTGTCCTTCTGGGCTACGGGTCAAAAACGGGGGATGCCCCTCACTCGTCATGATGGTCAGACGACGTCGGTTCAGCTTCTTCTGAACAGAGGCTACACATCACGCATCCCCAACAACCACACATAACCGCGGCAAGTCGCCAAGAAGCGAAGATGTCTCCGAGGTGTTGACAGAGTGCTCGCTCAGGAGCGAGAGTCGCGACGCGGGCGGGGGCATCATGAAAGACATGCTCACACGACTCGCCTGCGCGGGCGCCTCCATCAGCGTGGACTCGTCGTCGATGCTCACACGATATTGCCCGGCGGCGTCGTGGAAGAAATCGCCCTCTCGATGCTCGCGCTGGTACTGCTCGCGGTGCAGCTGATGCAACAACGACTCGTCCGCGTCGCTTGTGGAGAGTTGCACGCGCGACTGGACAGGGCTGGCGTGGAAGGAGCGTGTGGGCGAGGCGGCGACGGACGCGGTCTGGGCGATGGAGGCGTTGCGTGTGGTGAAGCCCTGACGGATCGCGTTCTCGATGGAGAGGATGCGATCGACGAGCTCTTGCTTGCGGCCCGTGACCTTGACGCCGTAGGACTTGCAGATGGCACGAAGGGAGGGAAGGGTTTGGCGGGAAAGCTCGTCGGAGCGAGATGAGGGATCGACTGGAGGGGTTTGGTTGTTTGTTGAGAAACGAGACGAGATGCGTGATTGCGACGTGTCGAGCGTCGATTGGTTTAGGGTGGAGGAGGATTGTTGATTCAGAGTCGAGGATTGCTGATTCAGAGTCGAGGATTGCTGATTCAGAGTCGAGGATTGCTGATTCAGAGTCGAGGATTGCTGATTGAGAATAGAAGAAGATTGCTGATTGAGAATAGAAGAGGACTGCTGATTGAGGGTGACGGAAGAGGAGGATGGGAGCTGGGAGCCACCACTCGGTAGCGAAGAGTCCTCCGACGAAGTGATGTTGTAAACGGCCTGAACGCAGCGACGAAGATTTGAAATGGCGGATCGCGGTATAATCAGCTTTACGTTCATCCCGACAACCGTCTTCCTGATTCCCAGTTTTAGTGCCCACGTAGAGAAGGTAGTGGCGCGATGTTGGCTCCAGGCGGCAGGGAGATCCACTTGGATATCTCCAACACGTTGGTTCTTCTATTGATGATTCGGAGTGCTATCAACGCCGACAAGAATCGCCTTCTTTAGGAAATCAAGATCCTGCTCAGGACAGCTAATGAATGTGCTTATCATGCCGGGCAATGGGTCTTCGTCGATGATCGCATCGTCAGAGTCCTAACTGTTTAAGCTTAACTTGAAAACTCACATCATCGTCAGATAAGTGAACGATTCCGATTGGTTTCTTCTTCCCTTCCTTTGACTTTGCAAACGCCGTGCGAAATAGCGAAGAGCCGGGAGCCTTAGCGACTTCCTGTGTCTTCTTTGAAACACGCGATTTTGGTGTTGTTTTTCGCTTTTTGAATCGAACTATGCAATCACCACACACGAACACGCAAGAATACACAACCCACCAGAATCGTCATCAGAAGACAGATCACTACTCATACCGAACTCTGACTACAGTCCAAATCGTAGCGATGAAAAGGGTGCGATGGAGATGTTGGGTAATGGACAAACAGTCGGGCAATATGATACAAATGGAAATCGACGGGCTAATAGAACGGTAGGACTACTCTTTCGAGGAGTAGTGGTTTAGGGAAAGCTGATTGTAGGGTTGTACGTAGTTGAACTCCATATACATGTCCCTCTACTCGTCACAAACCCCACAAAACGCGCACCCGGCTCTCAATGGCTTCTCTCGTTTTCCCTCCTTCCTCCGAATCCAGCAATTGCAAGAGCGGGTGAGAGGGAGCGGACAGACCAATGTCCAGAACCCACTTCACGCACTCCTGCTGCAAATGAAACTCATCGAAGAGCGATTTCAACTGATTCTCTAATCATCACCGACGACTCCCTTCCTCCTACGAAGAGACGGATTCTCGCAGCAGAACGCGGAGACGATGGCAAGGGAAAGATCGCGTGGCAAGAACTTGATGTACTAGCAATCACCACTCATCACCAACCATACGTCGTAATCGAGAAGAAGGCGGTCGCCCAGATCCATGCATCTGAAGTAGAGGTCAAAGGGGAGGTTGTCCTCCTCTCTCTCCATCTTCCTCAAGTAGAACAACACCCAGTCCGCAATCGTCCCCGTCATGAGATGCCACTCCAAATCCTGGTCGTGACTGTGGCAGACAGAACCCTACCCTCACGATGTGCTTCTCGATGGAGATTAGCTGGTCGCGAGTGCAGCTGTTTCCCGTTGATTGAATGATCATGTCCAGGTTCACAGAAACGGGCTCCTATTCATAACACGGAGGAGAGGCAGACATACCCACAACTTCAGTGCGATGATAACGCACACGGCACCATAGGTCTGGAACTCGGACTTCTTGATGAAGTGGTTCTATGCGTCACCGAGTTGCAAATTGCCGCACGATCGCGATGGTTCTGTCGAGAATGTTCACCGCCGTGTGGAAGGTGATTCTGTGGAGCGAGTAGTTGTAGCACAGCTCGGACATCCAGTCCACGAGAATCGCCCTCATCCCCGCAGTGATGTACATCTGCTCGTCCATCCCCGGTTTGATGCGGGCGTACTTCTCCGTGCGATTCAAAAAGTCATAATAGCCGACGAGATCGGAATACACTGAAATATTGGATTTGATCTCCTCCACGACCTTGGATGGGGAAGGCTTCTGGATTCGGCTCTTCTTCATCTGAGGATTCGGGGTTAGGAGCATTTGAAGATTCTCCCTCTTTCGGCTTCCGGACTACGGCATTAGCCACCGACTCCCCAGAGATCTTACACTCGCTTCAACGCGCATTTCAAACGACTGGCAGTCTTCGGAATTCGTAGTCTTGCTCATTCTTGATGGTGTATGCGCTCCTGCCTCTTGCGTTTGAGAAATCTTGAAGAGAATCGATTTACCGCGAAAAGTTGCCTCCATGAAACGCCAACCTCCCGCGCGATTCAGTCCTCCCGATTTCACGCTCCATTCACTTCGATGGAATACGTGGAGTGGGTAGCAAGTGTGGTATCAACAAACCAGTGACCAGAGAGAGTATCATGCACACTTCTTCTTCTCTTCCAATTCCTTTCGGCACTGTTCGCACTTTGAATAGCCTACACGTCACACTTCACGAAAGACGCATACCTCGCAAGAAGGCTTGCTGTCTGTCATACACGGACTGCTTCCACTCAACGCCGTGTTCGCACTTCCACCACACCGCAACCGCACTCTGCGTACTCACATCCTCAGGACGCAGCTTTCCATTCTTCTCAAAGTCCCACTCCTTGGCAAGTGCCGGATTCAGCTCGGACAGGATGCCGCCCTCGTTCCGCTTTCGTTTGCAAATGGGACAGCCCGCATTATGCTGAACTCGGAATCGGACGCTCGCCCTCCACTGATGGTTCGGGTTCACTGGACACACCCACCACACCTTGCCCGTGTACTCCAACCCCACATCCTTAGGTGTCAAGTTGGCATTCCGCTCCAACGACCACTGCGACGCGAGAACCGGATCCAACGCTGACAGACTAGTCTCCTTGGTGATATAGGACTGGTTGCAGAAGGGACACCCGCTGTGGTTCATCACTCGTTCGGAGGGAGGCATACAGTAGTGGTGATTTGGGTTCTTTGGGCACGTCCACCACACTGCGCGAGTTGAAAAGCATGTCAGCTGGTCTGGTTTGAGACTTCCATTCCTCTCTGTGTCCCACTCTTCCGCTATCTTGGGATATCGAGTCGCCAGACAATTTGTGACAGATATGTGACGACCAGAACAGCATGCGCAAACAACTACCCATTATCCTTCCTCTCTAACCCTACACGTTCCGCGACGTTTGAAAGAGCGAATTCGTGACGCCAGATCGCTCTCCCATATGTGATCGGGACCCTTTGGACACACCCACTTCACGATCGTTGAGGATTCGACGAATTCTGCATTGAACAGCTTCAACGAGTCGGGATGGATGTGGTTATATAATTCGGGGTAGTTTTCCTTAAAGTGGTAGATCTTCGCAAACCAGCGCTTTGAAACGCCGCCTGCGGCTCCGAACCCACTTTGCAACGGAGGCAGAAACCGCCTCGACAGAAGCCGGAACATGCAAAAGAACTCTCCACGTTTTCTCATCACTCAGCGTTGCATCCGCTTCGTGGGTTTCCTCGTTGCTGTGATCCGACTTGCGGCTTTCGCTCACTTCTTCACTCACTTCGGCTGACACCGAGTTCACCGCTATACCACTCTTCTCGTTTGCAGGAGTATCCTCTCTGGAAGCCGGATCCAAATAGACTGCGGGGGAAATGCGCGAGGCTTCATCCTCGTGCGTGATCCTTGTGTTTGTGTCATTCGCTCTCTCTTTCTTCCCGTCCTCCTTCGCAATCCAGTTCATGATGTTCATATGTGTCTGGTCAATAACGACCTCGTTCACCTAGAAGTCACGTCCATGTCACGAGCTC
>ENA-UEQW01002003-UEQW01002003.1-human-gut-metagenome-genome-assembly--contig:-NODE-2003-length-16016-cov-3.755003_pt1 | contig 16016 bp, 18 predicted proteins | sample MGYA00242947_ERZ507947 | MGnify/ENA primary metagenome ERZ507947 (study PRJEB26167, sample SAMN06115421) | human gut metagenome | host: Homo sapiens | place: China:Guizhou | collected 2015-03-17... | reverse complement strand
TTCCAATTTGTCTCCTTCCGAACTGCCTTCAGATGAGGTGGATTCGGTTTCGGAGGAGGATGCTATGGTGAATGGAGAGGAGGGAGTGTCAGACTCTGATTCTAATTCTGACTCTGACTCTGACTCTGATTCTGATTCTGATTCCGATTCAACACCCGATTCTGACTTGGATTCAACACCCGACTCAAACTCCGACTCAAACTCAACACCCACCTCATCACCCTCATCCCCAATCACACCCCCTCACCACCGCAAACGCATCATTCCTCTCAACAAGAACGTCTTCGGTCGGTACTCCAAGTGGGAGGACCACATCCAATACTTCCGCAGCATCCAAGAAACGTCCCTCTCTCTCCTCTCCCTCACCCCCAGATTCTGGAACACCTCCAACACCATCACCTACGTGAAGCGCGGCACCACGGGCATCTCGGGACAGCTCATCGGCATCTGCGACGCGCTCTTCATTGGCTTCTACACCAAGCGCGCCGTTCGCTGTGGGTTTTCTCCTCTCTCGTCACGAATAGTCACCTCGAACATCATCACCGACGACCTCTTCGACTTCGGACTCCCGCACATGCACCTCAACCTCTCCGCGCAGGAGCTGAGTAGTCCCTCGCCCTCCGCTGAACTGTAGAGGTCGCGCGGCAGTACGCGCCGCCCTCCTTCCAGACGGTGTACTCGCTGGTCATCACGGGAGAGGAGAGACCGGACTACCTGTCGAAGCTGGAGCGAGTGCGGAAGGTGCGCGGACCCATCCAGCTGAACACGCTCCACGTGATGGCCGACCGGTTCTTCCGCAGCGGCAGGAACAACGACCTCCTCGTCAAGACGGGCATTCTGCGCAGCGTCTTCGACAAGAGCATTCACGACCAGAAACAGCTCTATCGCCGCGTCGACGCGTACTACGGGCGGTGTGTGAAGACGCTCTTCCAGCCCTCGGAGGAGGTGACGGCGCTCGTGAGGCGGTACGAGCGACTGCTCGGGGACGGTATTCGCATTGGGGTGCATATTCGCATGGGACAGGGCAAGAGCGACTGGGTCGACTCGCGACGGTTTCTGGACCAGAGCGACGTGGACAATCTCATGACGAAGCTGAAGGAGCTGATCGCGCGATACCGCAGGAGAGGGAACAGTTCCGTGAAGATATTCCTGTCCACCGACTCTTCGCAGGAGGAAATCATCATGAGGAAGAAGTTCCCCGGAATGGTTGTGACCACGAAGCAGTTCAAGCGCTCCCACGTGGGAGGCGTGCGGGCCACCAAGTACACAGAGGAATCCGTGCTGAAGGCAGTTTTGGATCAGATGTTGCTGGGGAAGTGCGATTTCCTGTTTTTGACCCCCAGGAGCGGCTTCAGCAAGATGGGTCTGTACTATGCGGAAGAGAATACTCCCTTTAGGTTTATTTGGCGTGTTTGTTGGCACTAATCGACTGGCGGATGGAGGACGACAACGACCAGCAGCAGAAGGACGAGATATGCGCCCTGGAGGCGATTTACGCTGACTGTTTCTCGCTGTAGGGGACGGATGGGCTTTCGGCTCATTGGCGTAGGAAACCACCAAATTCGTTCGTGATCACGATTCCAAATGACATAGGAAGGTCGGAATTGCTGCTGACTGTCCACTACCACAAAGACTGTCCCTCTACGTGCTATCCCAAGTTCTCCGTGTATGCAGAGTGGCTGTCGGAGAAGGAGATTGAAGAAATCGAAGAGAAACTGGTAGTCCCTCGCGCATTGACTTATCTCGCAGATGGAGCTGTATTCGGAGAATCCCGGATGCGTCTGCGTCTACAACTGGGTGGAGTGGCTGCGCGAGAACGTCCATCCGTCTCCTCTGAACACGCCCTCGCAACCAAGACCGGTGGAGGAGCCTGAACACGAAGAAGAGGAACGTCACGGAAAGACGGCTCCAGTGCCTCTTCCAGAGAAGGAATTCAAAGAAGGCGCCACATCCTGTCCCTTCGTGAAACCGCCTCACTGCGTTCCTCTTCCTAACAGAAGTGATGTGTAGCCCACCGTGTTCACGGACGATGCGTTCACGGACAGAAAGAGCACCTTCCAAGCGCATTGCGCGGAGGTCCACAGCGAGGAGGAGGTGAAGCTGGTTCTCCAGTACCTACACAGCAATAACAAGATACAGAAGTATGCAGTAATGCTACTCCTTTGACTGTAGAGCCACTCACAACATGTACGCCTACCGCATCTACGACGAGCAGCGTGGCGTGTGGATCCAGGACAACGACGATGACGGAGAGAGTGCTGCCGGCAGTCGCATGCTACATCTTGTGATTTATGATTTGGGGGATGATGGGTAGTTGAACATGATGGATGTGAAGAACGTGATTGTCGTGGTGTCGCGATGGTGGGGAGGGATTCTCCTCGGTCCGGGTAGGAACAGTTGAATGGAGTGACGGGGAAGATCGCTTCAAGCACATCAACAATGCGACGCGCAACGTCCTGGAGAAGTGCGGGTTCGTTGACGCTGATCACAAGAAAAAGAAGAAATAGCCTGAGAGTGTTTGCTACAAACCCATCTACAGTTGCTTTGTGTGCTGACGCTTATGAGCACAGACACGGCAGCAGAAAAGGAATATAATACACAGGGAACCTCCTAACAGGTAGATGACTTCCTTCTCAGCCAAGTCGATACTGGGGACCTTTGCCACTGCAATGCGCAACGTTCGGCGTTTGTGATTCTCCAGATACTGCTCCACATCGTGCACAGTTAAAGGACTCTATACATCACCCCCTCTCTCCTCTTCCACCTGGTTCACAAGGGGACGGTACACAACGCTTTGCGTGTGGAGGGAAATCTCCTTCATGCTCTAAGCATCACTTCCTTCCACCGATTCCACTTGAATGGCACGGAATCCAGAAGGACAGGACGCTTCTTCCGTGGACAAACAGTAGAACGCAACGTCTTCCGACCCATCCCACGACTCGAGAAGCGTGCTCGTGGAATTGGCATTCGGAATGCGAACAATGTAGTTCGTCTTCCTTTCTACCCATGAAACGAGGGAATAGGCACACACGATCCACGTCAGACACTTCTTCCAACAACACGTTCTGGAATTGCACGCCCTCATGAGGGAAGGGAGTGTTGCAGAATATGGAGTTCTTGTAGACAGTACCTCGGATAAGCGACACGAGATACTCCCCGAACTGGTGCTTCGAGCAATACCAAGGGGACTCCACTCGGCTGGAGAAGGCGTTTCCGTTGTCTTCGATGGACAGTTTAATGCTCTACTGGAAACGCGAAACGGCACCCAATACAGAGCAATACACTGTCGCTAGCAAAAGAAGGAGGAAGAACCAAAAGTGCATGGCAAAGGAAGAATTGAGTGTTTGCAACGACTGAACTGAAACAAACAGGCGAAACAACACACTATTCCCATCCTTCCGCGTCGTGGAGCTGCACATCCAGTTCCATCGTGGTCGCATTACCGATCGCGTACAGCAGTCGTTTCTTCATGATCGCGTCGCTGCTGTAGTTGGGCAGCTTCAGTATAGAAAAGCACGTCTGACTCTGCGGCAGCGCATCGTCCCCCAGATTCGTGAGCACGATCTTGAAGGAAATGGGCTGCGACGGAGGAACGGGCAGTCGACTTCGAGCGCAGACGAACTGCAACACGCTTGCCCGCTCCTTCACCGTCAGCTCCTGCATCACTCTCCAGAACCGCTGGATGGTGGGGTGACTTTCGTCCACGCCCTCCGTGTACTCCACGATGTGCTTCAAGTCACTCACCTCGATCTGCTCCGAGCCACACAGCAGCAGGCGCATCTCTCTCTCCGAAAAGAGGGAGAGCGTTTCAGCGGGGATCACAGAATGCAGTCCACAGAGCAGTCGTCGCGCATTCTCTCGCTTCTCCTCGATGATGGTGATCATCATGTCCAAGCACCACGCCGCACGACTCTCCACGGACACCTTCCGCAGCAGCGCTTCCTTCTTCTCCTCGCTCACAGGGAGAACGCGAATCACCTCACGAATGCTCCCGAACGCCGCCACCACCTCGTCCCACTTCCGACAGAGGTTGAGGAACGCCGACTCGCAGTCCATCAGGTCCTCCACGTCCACTCGCTCGCTGCACAGCTGTTTCATCACCAGCGAAGAAAAGGGCAGCGGAAGGGGAATCGAACCGCGGAGCGCCAGACCGATCACCATGCCCCAGTAGAACTGGTAGCGGTAGAATTCGGCCCGATTTCTGTCGTTGTGGAAATCGGCGAGTTCGTACTCCTCGTCTCCTTCCAGCCCGTTCTCGCAGTTCGCCGTCAGCTTGGCGACCCCGAGAACACTCAGTGGCTCTGTCGCCGCCGCTGTCCCGATGACCTCGCGATAGGGACCTCCCGAGTCATATACCCCCTCGCCGATCAACCGAACAAAGAAACTCCGCTTTTGCCCTGCGTCTTCCGCGTGGCAGAAATCGCGCCGGAAGTGGGAGAGCGGCAGCAACTCGAGGCCCTTCACGAGCTGCACGAACACGGAGCGCTGAATCCGCTCCTCTTGGGAACGGCTGGCAAAGCGCGCTCGCTGCGCCATGACGCGATTCACCTTGATTTCTGGAATGGAGAATGGACGCTCCATCACGTCCGCGGAGGAGGAAAGGAAGGAGAGGAGGTCGTTGGTGGCGTTGAACAGCCGCTTCTTGACGCAGAACAAGAAGAGAGACTTGTGTCGGTGGAACAGCGTTGAAGGACGCACGGGCTCGCAGAGAGAAGGAGCAGAAAGAGTCGGTAGGGACAGAGAAGGAGCAGAAAGAGTCGGCAGTGACAGAGAAGGTAAAGAACGATTCGGCAGCGACAGAGAAGCTGCTGCAGGAAGACGCACGTATTCCCGAAGAGATGACACATCGATGGGAGCGTCGCGGACGGGAGGCACGAAGGGAATGGCGACCAAGCCCGCCTCGTTCAGCAGCTGGAGGAAACAGAGCGCCACGCCCTTCTCCACCTCGTTGAACCCCTCGCAGTGAATGCGAGCCTGCGAGCGCAGTGACAAACACCAGAAGGGCACGCTCTTCTCGTCGCAGTACTCCAACGCCCTCTCCTTTAGTCTCTGCAGGCGCGACAAGTCGAAGACAACCGACCAATCCATGTTTCCCGCCAACTCCGTTCTTTCCTCCTCCTCCTCGCCCTCCTTGTCGCGAATCGACTGTATCTCCTGGTGCGAGAAGTGCCAGAAATCGTCCCCGTTTTCCGTCATGTACCAAAGCTGGTCGAATCGCGTTCCGATGACCATTTTCCAGCCCATTCCGTCACTCACGATCTGACCGAAATCGACTCGCTTTCCCGGAAGAATTGCTTGAAACGCCTCTCGCGACACGTCGAGAACCACTCCGATTCGCTCACGCGCTCGTACGCGAATTCGGTCCCGTTTGTACAGTTCCTCAAATCGACACAGAATCTGGCTCCTCATTGCAGGGGGCATGATCTCGGGATCGCCACACTCCACCGTCTTCAGTGCGGTTTGCATGAACAAGAACTGGTCCAGCCAGCTTCGCTCGCCGCCCTTCTCTTCCACGCCCACGGGACGCACCGTGATGGAGTCACCGGCTCGCTTGAAGCCGAAGGAGGGATACAGCGGGACGTGGAGCAGGTGGTCCGAGCGGCGCATGCGATGTCCCGCCACGCCCAGCTTCAGCACGTTGTGGTGGGAGTAGTAGAACTCCTTCCCGATCTTCAGGAAGCTCAGCTCGCCCACGTCCATGTCCAGCAGCACGCCGATGGTGTCGCCCTTGCAGTACTGCACGCCGTAGTAGCACTCGCTCGCGTGGTCCTGGAACGTCCGGTTGTTCACGTACCCGTAGTCTCTCCAGCACTGATGGCTGCTGCCCGCCAGGCGCGCCGCCACGCCGATGAACACCGTGCCGTAGTCGCAGTCGTTCACCACCACCTCCCAGTAGTGCTTGCCCTCCGTGAAACACTGTGACCCCAGCACCATGCATCGGTTGTTGGTTTTGCACGTCGCTGTCATCAGATCCGAGGAAAGCGCGATGCCCGCCGCGCAGTGCACGGGCGACAGTGTGAAGAGAGACGAGGGCGTGAGAGAGCCCTCGCCAGCGATCGAGTACGTGTGACTTGCTGACGGAACGGCGCAAATCGGAGCCATTTCCGTATTCTGGAGGAGATTCAGACACTCTTCGGCACTCAGCACACGATCCTTCCCGAAGAACTCCCGAATCTGGTTGGCGGAGGCGCGCACGAAGCCGTGCGACGACAGCCACTTTACCGTGAGACTTCCCTCCTGCTCCACCACCGTCAGCGGCTCCCGCACGCCCTGCTTCCACATACAGTGCTGCTTGCTTCCATCCCGCATGCGAATCACGCCGTAGCCGTGGCGCGTTCCCTTCTCCCAGCGCTGCAGCCAGGACAGTCGGTCGTCGTCGAAGGTGTCCTCCACCTCGCCGTTGCGCAGACCCAGCAGCTGCATCTGGTCGCCTGTGCGGTAGCAGGTGACGGCAGGAAACACCCCGAATTGGGACACGACGGGATTGCTCTTCAGACCGGAGAAGGCGACGCCCAGGTAGTGGTGGTTCTTGTAGAAGGCGATGGCGCCCCTGTTCATGTCCACCTCCACGCTCAGCACGTCGCTCTGCTCAAAGGACGGGCGCACCGGTCCGTACGGACTCCCGATGTTCGCCGTCCACTTCTCTCCCGTCGGTTGGAAGGACCAGCCCGTGAAGTCGCGACCGAGGTAGGAGGTCAGCTTCGTGCCCAGCGTCGCCACGCCCACGCCCATGTACTGCGTCGTGCACTGCTTGATGAAGACGTCCCAGCACCACACGCCGGTGGTCAGGCCCCGCGGCTTGGCGCACTCCGCGTCTTCGGGACGCAGCGCCGCGATCGCCAGACCCCACTGCTTGATGTCGGCCTGGTTCGCGATGAGCGAGGACGAGAGCACGGAGAGGATCGGGGAGTGGAGAGCGCTGTGGAAGCAGAGGGACGTGGGGGGAGAGAACGCGGGCGAGTGCGTGGTGACGGTGGAGGTGAAGGAGAAGGATAAGTCCGAGCGTTTCAGCACGAGACAGAAGTCGTTCAGCCAATCGGGGAGGAGCGATGAGCACTATTCCGTGAGCAGAGAGAGAAACGAAAACCGTGTGAATCTCCGTAACCGTCATGCAGATCATTCCGTTCTCTTCCTTTCCCTCCAACTCGAAGCTCGTCGTTTCGTCGGCCAGTTCCATTTCGCCATGGTAGTCATGGTAATCACCGTACAGCGCCAGCCAGCAGCTCGTCTGCCACTTCTCGTTCCATTTCCCTCCTACCTCGGGGTGCGCCTCGAAGCGCAGAACGCCACGCTGGCAGCTGATGAGTGGAAGCGAACATGACGCACGCTGTTGCACGGGAGGCGATTCGAGCGGCTCAGCAGACACGCCGATGGAGATGAGGGTAGAACCGCGGTTAATGGGATCGATCGGCAGGAAGGCCTCGTCGCGTGGCGTCCAACACGGCAAGTACAGAAGCAGAAGCTTTTCCGTCAGCGGGAGGTGGAGAGTGGTGGAGGCGTGACGAGGGATCAGAGACGCCACGCGACAGCAATTCCAGCAGCGGATCTCGGTCATCCAGAAATCAGCAGTGTTTGTGCAGTCTCCGATTTGATCAACGAGAAGCGGTGAGGCGAAGAACTGCGAAGCGCTCTCCACGCCATCGACGAAGAGATGAAACTCCTATTCGTGAGAGAGAGGAAGAAACGCAACCATCGTGATGGCGTCGCAGGCAAGCAGGAAGTGGTGCCAGACACACGGAGTGAGTGGTGCGTCCAATCGGATCGTTTCCTTGTCGTTGCTCACGACGATGCAACTTCTGTCCTTCTCCACCTCCAACCGAATGACTTGGGACGCGCTGTTGAAGAGGATCGTGTTCGACAGGGACGGGAGTTTCACCCAGAACTCGAGCGAGTAGGGTGGCGACACCTGCTTCAGCGTCAGGAGCAGCGAGCTCGACGGCGGGAAGTGGAAACCCATCGGGCGAGGCGTTTCATCGGGAGTATCGTGGAAGGAGTTCTGAACGAAGGAAACGGAGGTGGTGAGAGCGAGCTGGTATTGCAGCGGGTCGGAGATCACGGGCCACAGCTCTGCCTCCGCAGTGATCTGGGGGAGAATGGAGGACAGCTGCGTGAAACAGCGCACTTGCGACACGAACCACGAGCGCAGCGTCACCTCTGTCGGCCGTAGGAGAGCGAGGAGTCGGTCGAGTTGGTGGAAGGCGACGGTGCGCGCGATGATCGATGGAGAGCCAGCGAGTTGGCACCAGAGAAGCGTGATCCACTGGAAGTAGTCGGTGGTGGTGGCGTTCCATGAAGTGAGGGGGTGATTTGTGTTGGTGACGTTTTCAAATGCATTGTTATTCGCATTTGAGTTGACGTTCCTATTCTCAACCACACTGACAACCACATCCGTAGCGAACAGAAGACAACGCAGCTGAGGGGAAGCACAAATGTTCGCATCCGTGTTCCACTCCACACTGCGAATGCGTCGCAAGCACTCGTTGTACTCGCCGTTCTTCATGAGAAGCACACACTGGGACTGGTCTCGCATCATCGCCGCACGCAGCGGATGAGCCCCGCCTCTCAGCAGCTCTCCACACACCCACTCCAGAAACAGACTCCTCACTCTCTCCTCTTCCTCCTGAAGCATCACCACCTTCCCGATCTTCCACAGCGCCTCCGCCTCCGCTTCTGCCAGTGAATCCACTCCTCCTCCACGGAACAGCACGGTGCACAACAGCAGACGGGCAAGCACGACACTTACCTTCGTCACTACACCTCACTTCACTACGGAATCCACCACGGTTCGTTACGACGCGCTGGTTCCACGGGAAGGCAGTTGGACTCGATTCTATGAATGAGTCAAGGATGCGAATCGCACGAGTGGATTGGTGCACCAAGAAATCCCGCCGAAATGCGCCATTCCACAAATAACGCATATCCCTGCCCTCGAGAACTTCTCGAATTCCGCTGCTCCCGAAGTACTTCTTCGTCTGCTCCACCAACACCTCATCCGAACAGCAATGCACGCGCAACGCGCTGTCCTCTGTGACGTCGGGAAGCGTTTCATCGCACACCAAATCCGTCACTGCGAGATCAACATCGCGACAGCTCGCGCCATCCGAAGAGGAGGAGTGCGTGAGCGAGGCGGACTGGCGCTGGAGCGAGAGCAGGAAGGCAATGCACCGCTGGATGTCCTCGCCCTCCGCCTCGATCGCGAGAGTGATCAGCTGTTCCGTGAACCCCATGGCGAGCAGCGAGGCGAACACGGAGGAGTAGGAAGACTGCGACGGCCGGATGCGGAAGCAGGAGCTACGCGTCACGCTCAAAGAAGAAAACCACCCGTTGTGAACGCTCGAGAGAAGACGCTGTGTGGTGTCCAGCAAGAACTTCTCGTTGTTCATCAGCTTGACGAAACAAGTCCCGATTTCGCACTTCATCAACTCGCTCACCACGCGACTGTTCTCCTTGCTCAGGAGCGTCCACGCGCTCCCGTCCTCGCTCACCTCCCACTCCTCGAGCAGCGGCAGTACGGACGACGACGACGAGGAAGACGAGGGCGTCGCGCACTGGGTGTACCTACACTCCCACCACAGCATCACACCCTACTGCTGGAAGAGAGTGGAGTAGGAGACGTGAATGATCTCGGGCACGACGGAAATCCCCGGCGTGTTGGTTGTGATGCGACTCAGTTGGAACAGCGCGTCGACGAACGCCTTGGACTCGACGAGGGTCAGCGACGTCATCTGCGAGGTCAGCTCCACCAGCGCCTTCAGCAGCGAGGACTTGAGCTTGGCGGCGTCGATGTCGTCGCAGTCCGGTCTAATCGTGAGAGCAGAGCACAGAGCCGTACGCACTTTCCTGGAGGGAGAGGAACATGGAGACGAGCGTATCGACGATGGCTGGAGAGAGCATCGACAGCGACACGGGGAGCGGGGACACGTGGTCCACCGACGTGAAGGGCACCTCCTTCTCCTCCTGCTCGCCGTCGATCACGACGCGAACCATGTCTCGCTCCACCACGATCTCCGACACCACGCACATCTTCTTCTCCGCGTAGAAGTCGTTCCCGCAGTTCTTCTCGTTCATCTCGCACCCGCGCGGCAGATACACCCCCCGACACCCCTCGTACAGCCCGATCATCTCGCCTCCGCAGATCGCGACGCCCGCCAGCCGATGCACGGTGGAGGAGGAGGAAAGGAGGGTGTGGATGTGCGAGTGGAGGTAGGTGCGGAACGAGGGCTGCTGCAGCATGGAGCGAATGAGCACGATCGACTCCTCCTGGCGCTGGAACCACAACGACAGCGAGGACGACGCGGTGTAGCTGTTGATCAGAATGTGAACCACCTCGTCGGCGATGACGCAGTAGTCGTGGTCGCGCTCGCTCGTGATCATCCCGATCAACACCTGCACCGCCTTCAGAATCTCGATCTGCGCCTGTTCGTTGCTGGCGTTGCTGCACTGCATCAGCACGCGCCCCCACTCGCTGACCACGCACTCTCCGAAGGGGAGCAGCAGCTGCAGCGCGTGCACCGTGTGCTTCACCACATCCGCCGTGATGAAGCCGAGATAGGCGGAGGACGACAGCAGCTCCAGCGTGCTGAAGAAGAACGTCATGAGGGAGTCGATCAGCGGTCGCACGGCGGGAAGGAACGAAGCCGCGGTCTCGTAAGAATCCAACGACGACGAGAAGCGGCTGAAACTCCCCGAGGGTTCCGCGGAAGAGCCCATTTCTCCCTTCTTGCAGTAGTCGAACAGCAGTTGGGTGAGTCGCTCCATTTGAAGGATGGTGACGTGCACCAGCGGCAGAGAGGCTTCGCGCAGAATCAGGTGGTGGAACAGCGTTTTGAGCGAGCGGAACAGGTCCAGCTGCAAAAACACCGCCAAGTCCTCCTCGTTCCAGAAATACTCGATATTTTGGAGGTACTACGCGTCAGAAAGCACAAGAGAACTCACGAGAAGAAACAACTCCGTGTTGCCGTCGCCGTTCATGATGCGCTCGTACACGAGGGAGGTGAGGAGCGACAAGCACTGCTGGTGCTGCTGGCGCAGACGCGACGTGAAGAGTGGGTGCACCATCGGCATGGCAGACACGCTCTCGAAGAAGGGACGGTTCGATATGGATTCCAGAAATGGAGTGGATTTGAGACAGGTGATGATCACCGAAATCGGGGTCTTGTTCGTCAGGAGCTGTAGCGTCTTGTGAAAGCGATCTCCGATTCGCATTCTCGAAACGCCCTTCTGGAACTGTGCCACGAGCAGCGCGTTCAGATGCGAGGGAGAGAGCGAGGAGAGAAGCAGCGATGACAGCGAACGACACACCTGCTGCTACGACTGAGGGCGTGTGCCATTCCTTACGGACGCGTTGGAGCGTGGCAGCGCGTACAGCATGTGGACGGAGAGCGGCAGCGTGGAGGCGCCGCAGTCGTCGTTCTCGATGGACATGGAGGCGTTGGGCTTGTTGGCGTCGACGAGACTGAACATGCTGGTGACGTGGAGCGCGCAGTACGCGACCAGCTCGGTGGAGGCGTGGTGGGACAGCAGACTCATGACGGACGAACGCCACAGCAGTCGGAGCATTGTAGGACAACTCCGTGTGGTGGTGGAGAGGAATTCCGTGTAGTCCCACACTCTAGAGTTGAGGAACAGCGCACAGCCAAACAGCGGCACGAGAGAGAGGTGGTGGCAGCAGTACGCGAAGCAGCAGTAGCAGTCTCTCATGAACGAGGCATCTTGGCGCTGCTTCAGCGACGGAAGACTCGTGTTCTGAATCAGCACTTCGTACAGCCGCTGTGTTTCGCCCCTCTGATTCAGCATCAGCGCCTCGCACTGCCGCTTCTCCGCCACATCGGCGCGGATCTCCTCTTCGTTTAACTCTTCCATTTCGGACACCTCGCTCAGTCGCAGTCCATTTCGCGTCACGGGCTCCTCCTCGCTCGACTCCTCTTTCATCGAACGCGAGAACAGGAAGTTCACCACCAGGCAGTCCAGAAACTCCTGAATCGGGGAGAGCGGATGGTGAAACGCCTCCAGCTCCAGCTGCTTGGCAATGATTTGCAGCTTGTCGGCGATGGCGATCCACTGTGCATCGGTCAGACGAAGCAGCGACAAGGCTCCGAGGAACGGGAACACGAAGTCGCTCAGGTACTTCTGTCTACGCTTCACTTGCTCCACACGCCACTACAGTCGCGTCTCTTCTCGCCCCTCTCTCAGCTGCACCACGACGTCCTTCACCATCACCGTGATGAACTCGAAGAGGTCGGGCGTCACGTCGTTCACCATCACCACTCGGCTCTTGCTGTTCAGCTCACACCATCGCAGCGCGTCCTTCGTCGCTTCTGGGAGGAGTTTCACCTGGACCGTGTCTCCGGGTCGCCACAGCGCCACCGCGGGAACCCACTTTTCCGGGAGCGCATCGAACACCACGACGGAATCCTCGTTGAACTGAATGCTCATTTGATGCAGCGCGTTGTCGAAGGAGAGGAGGAAGGACGAGGCGCAGCGCACCACGTCGCTCGTGCAGAAGTTGCCGTGGAATCTACTCTTCATCGCGAAATGCGTGACTACAATTGTCCCGTCGTCTTGTAGCCCCACGTTCGTTTGTCGCTTCCCAGGAATGTGTTGAAATCCACGTCCTCTATCCCTCCATGCCCTTCGCCACGCCTACCCGAGTTCACCACTTCTTCCATCACGCCCACCATGAGCTGCGCGTCTTCCGACTCGCTCCCGTACTCCACACGCACGAGCCACCGCTCGCTGGCACGTGGAGGCAGCGAGAAGGGCGTGTAGCACCAGTGAGGCGAATCGCCCGCGTGTCGAAGCACTGTGGCGTTTTCAGAGACAGAAAGCAAGGAGGAGTGCACGGAGGGAAACTGCAAGGACTGGTCGATGTCCGAGACGCTCTTGCTACGAGTAAGGAGTGAAACGGCTCTCGCACCAGCACTCCGCGCACCACTTCTGCACGCCCTCTTCGAAGCACACGCTGGTCGCTGGCGGGTTATTCGTGGCGTGGAGACGACAGCGGTGGAGCAGCGAGGAGCACGTGAACACGCGATCGAGCAGCGTCTGGAGCGTGAACAGGATCGACTTGTCCCCAGTGCAGAAATAGCACCTATTCGGTTACACAGCGTAATCTCTCTCACTCGGTGAGGTGATGCACGAGCAACGGCATGTTGGCGAAAATGGTGTCGCTTTCTGCGCAGTCGATGGAGCGACTGAAGGAGGCTTCGGCTTGTCCCAGACACCGAACGTTCTCACATCGCACGCAGCGCTGCGGCGGCTGCGAGTTGTAGAAGAGGACGAAGGGGAAGACGGCTGGCGGCAAGGAGCGGAACACGACGCCGTAGTCGGTGTCGTTCACCTTGATCGCCAGCGTGCTCTGCAGCGTGTCCACCGTGAGCGTTATGGAGTCGTCTACGCTGACACACGCCTCTCTTTTCCTACTCATGTGCAGGCGCTCCAGCACTCGGTCCGTCTTCTTGCCCTGCTCGTAGCACTCGCCGTTGTAGCACCGATACACCCACATGTCCTCGCTCTCCTCGTAGTTCAGGTTGCTCAGCGGCAGCGTGCACACGCCCAGGCAAATCATCTCATCGCCCATCCGGTCTTGCTCCACGCGCAACCGCACTTCGTACACGCCGTTCTCCAGCGCCGGAGTCATCACCGCCACGTTGAACTTCATCCGGTTCGGGTTCGCGTTCTCCACCACCCTGCCCTCCTCGCTGATGCGCACGCCCGCACAACTCACACTCGCGTCGAAGCGCACTTCGCTCGCGTCCGTGACGGGAAGATCGCGCTGCCAGTGAACGCAGCTGGACCGAGGAATCCACTGTCCCATGAGCTGGCACAGCAGGTACTGGTTCTGACATATGGACCCCAGCAGGTCTTCGTAGAGGGACTGCTCCACCTGCACCTTCTGCGTGAGCGAGGGCGACACGACCGAGTAGGCGAGGGACACCAAGAAGTCCAGCTGCTCCTCGGCGGAGGCGAAGAAGGCGGGAAAGTGCGTGGCGATGATCTGAAGCGTTCGCGAGTACTCGCACTCGTCGCTACACTCAACATGTCATCGCAAACCAACTCGTTCCACGGGGCGTGCGGCTGCGACGTCAGCTCGTCTCCCTGGTTCTCTTCGGAAAAGCACTTGCGCTCCTTCTCCGCTCCGTTGGTTCGGTCCAGCAGCGTCATGAGGACGGTAAGGAGAATAGAGGCGTCGGGGTTGCGAGAAGCGTGGTAGGACAGCAGGAAGTCGAGGAAGGAGAGAAGAGAAGGGTGGTGCGGGAGGAGAAGGAGGAGCAGAAGAGGTCCCGAGTAGTCCGTCGTCTGTAGGTGAGAAGGCAAGGGAAGAAGTACTGGAATGGTGAAGTACGGCGTGTTGGAGTGCGTTCTCGTCACGATGATGGACTGAATCCTATTTGAGACGGGTGAGGCAACGCGTACTTCTGAACCCGTCTGTAATACGACTGAATGACGTCCATGTAGCTCGTGTGAGCGTGCTTCTGCGGCTGCTGGAGAGCGCTCTGGAGAGAGGAGTAGGTGATGCACAGCCCGTGGGAGGTGATGAGAGAGGCGTGGTGAAGCGTGAAGGGGAAGGAGGGCAGCGAGGAGGGGAGAAGACTACGAGTGAGAGAGAGGACGGGAGAGGACGGGAGGTGGAGAGTGAGGGAGTGGAGGGAAGAGTGGCACGACAGAAGGTCGAAGGTGGCGTGATCGCAAATCTGGAACGGAAAGGAGGTGGAGGGAGTCCACTCGATGGACAACGAGTAGCAGCGATTCTCTTGAGCGACGCACAGCGTGTGGCGGCTCCCGTTTTGCTCGTACCGCACTTTCACCCACTCGCCTTCAGTGATTTGCACATCTCTGGTTTCACTTAGCACTCTCTTCTTCGCGCACACGAGAAGGGTGCGTTCCTTCAGCACCACGCTCAAGTCGCCCACAGCCATCACCCACTCCTCCGCCCTCAACTCCCACCACCGCAGAATCACCTCGATTCCCAACACGTCGTCTTCGACGCACACGTCTACGCCTCACAGCACACACTCACGTGCACTTGGAACGATCAGCTCTCCCTTTTGGAAGTGGAGAGCCGTTGCCGTGCCCGGAAACAGCCCGATTTCCGTCATGGAAGGAGCGTCGTACTCCACTTGCACGGAGCAGGCGGGCTGGAGCAGCACGCAGAGACAGTATTCCTCGGGATTTCGGTCTTCCAACGCCATGACGGTTCTCCGTCCCTCGAAATCGACGATGCTACGAATCAAACCACAGAGACGCGGAAACATCACGTTGCCCTCCTGCTCCGAATACAGGACAGAGAGCAGCTGCTTTCGGATCACCGAGGACGGAAGAGAGAACTTGGTGGGAGCCTCCAGATTCTGCGCGCTTCCGCCGACAGTCGAGAACAACCCAATGGTGCCCATGGCGGAGGTGATGGAGGAGAGACGAAGCGTCGACGAGGAGGCGAAGAGAAAGGAGGGAATGAGGAAGAGCGAGGAGTGGTTCTGACTCACCATGGTGGCGCTGCGCGGAGAAGGGTACTCCACGAAGCCCTCCTTGTCGAACGGAAGGATGCGGAATTCGGTCATTCCAGGAATGGAGAAGACGTCCTTCGGCTCGATCGAGTCGTAGCTACGGTGTGAAAGAGGAACAAGGACTACATGGAGAGAACGGACTCGGCTTCCTGCAGGAGCGATTGGACGCGCGAGTGAACGTCAGAACTCCACGAGGAGAAGGTGTGACAGTACAGGAGGAGGAGGAACAAAAGAGAAGGGGGAGAGGCGTGGTAGAGAGATTCCAGAGCGGACTTCACGTCACTGGGAAAGGAATAGGACGCCATGAGGGAAGACAAAGCGTCCCCCTGCAGAATCGGATGCAACAACTCTGTTAATGTATCCGTAAGATCCTTCTAAGGGTGATAGAAGGGGAGTGGACTCACATCAATTCTATCGAGAGCCGTTCTAATGAATAAGGACACAAACTCTTCAACATCGGCACTCCCTCTATTCTCAGAACACAACGATCCGCTTTCTGAGCACTCCTTTTCA